>JAEEGL010074459.1_pt1 | contig 28439 bp, 34 predicted proteins | sample 9134231 | NCBI WGS metagenome assembly JAEEGL01 (sample SAMN16246548, study PRJNA631951) | gut metagenome | biome: gut microbiome; feature: rumen; material: fiber-attached | host: Bos | place: Iran: Karaj | collected 2018-10
TCAGAATACATTTGAATAAATCTTCTATAACAATCCCATGCCCATCTAGGATTATTAGATTGTTTAGCAATTGATTCTACTACTTCTTCATTTAAACCTAAATTTAAAATAGTATCCATCATACCAGGCATTGATGCTCTAGCACCAGATCTTACTGAAACTAATAAAGGATTTTCTTTATCTCCAAATTTCTTTCCAGTAATTTCTTCCATCTTAACAATATACTCATTAATTTGAGATTGTATTTCATCATTAATTTCTCTACCATCTTCATAATATTGAGTACATGCTTCAGTAGTAATTGTAAATCCTTGAGGTACTGGTAAACCAATATTAGTCATTTCTGCTAAGTTAGCACCTTTACCACCAAGTAATTCACGCATATTGGCATTTCCTTCTTTAAAAAGGTATACATATTTGTGCACAATGATTCCTCCTTACAAACATACACAAAGATATTATATCAATCAAAATAAAAAACAAGAGTACTAAACTCTTGTATTTACAATATTTTGACATAATATTTGGTTATAATTATATAATTTTTATCCATTATAAACAGGATTATCCATTTTTATAGTTACATTATCTATCTTTAATTCTAATTCTTTAGCATTAGGATTAACATAGAAACCAATCCATCCATCAATAGTAGCATCTACACCTATACTAGTAGGTAAAGACTCATACTTCTTACCATTCTCTTCATGTCTAAAATGAGGATTATCTACTACAGTACTATTCTTCATTTGTACTCCATCAGCAAGTAAACTAAACTCTAAATCATCAAAGAAAAATTCAATCTTTTCTTTAGAAGTATTAGTCATCTTTATATGAAATGCTAATTGTTGATATCCATCTTTCTTAATCCCATCAGTATATCCATCAAAATCAGCAATCATATTATATTCTTCTACTTCCTCGCAACTAATAACAAATAAAGAAGATTTACCTTGTTCTTTTAATTCAACAGTAACTTTCTCAGCAGATTTAGCACTATGTTTATCTGTATATTTAAACATAGAGAAAATTACTATCGCAAAAATAAGAATAAAAACTACTGCCATACCAATAAATACAACAGACATTTTCTTACTTACTTTATTATATTCATTAGCAATATGTTCTCTTTTCTTATCATATTCCTCTTTTTGTTTTTTTAAATCTTCTTCTATTACATCAGTAAGATCTGCTCCACAATTAGGACATTTAGTAGTTCTTTTAGTTATTCCACTACCACAATATTTACATTTTAACATCTCAAATTCTCCTATTCATCCTCATATCTCTCAAAATCAGTCGGTGTACCATAATAATATACCTTATTATCATTTGTGACAACTATATTTCTATTATAAAACTTAATCTGACTATAATAAGCATTTATAGTATCAGGATAGAATTTATAATCAAATCCTTCCTCAGTAGAAATAGATTGAATACTATAAAACATTTTAGTAGTTTTAATAACATTACCATTTATATATACAAAATCTTCATCATTACCTAAAGCAAATAATAATTCACCTATACTACCATCATTTTCTATCAAATAAATCTTATCTTTATAAACCCCATAATATCTTTCTTGTTCTCTTAAAGTAAATGAATAATCATCAGTATGTGATCTAAATGAATATACATATCGAATAGAACAATTATTAGATAAAACTCTTAATAAAGGACTTTCTCTAACAACACTATATTTAGAAGTACCATCTTCTAATTCTTCTTTATTATAGAAAACACCATTTTCACCAAAATATAATTGATCACCTAATACTTTATCAAATTTTCTAGTACTAAGAACTTCAAATAAAGTAAATGCATCATATCCTGAATTTTCCATCTTATATAAATAACCATCATCTAAAACAGCAATTACATTACCATAAGGATCTAAATATATAAATTTAGCTTTAGCTAACTTACTACAACTAGTACATAAAAACCATCTATCAGAATCAGTTTTATTAGGAATATATGCTTTAGTTTGAACAGCTCTATCTTCAACATCAGTCACAAATATAGCAGTATCATCTACAGGAGCAGCTAAATCTTTTTTAGTAACTGGATCCACCTCATCTACTTCTGGAGTTTCTTCTTTTTTACGAACAATTCTTCTTAAATCAATACCTAATATTCTATTCTTATTAATTTGATAATAAATAAAGAATCCAAAACATAAAAGAAGTAATACTGCAAATATTCCACCAATAATAATACCTTGTCTTTCATGTACTTTAGCTCTACGCTCTTTCTCCTCTGGAGAATATTTTTCATCAGGTTCTTCTTTTACCTCTTCTCCTTCAGTAGTACCTTCTTCTTTATTTTCTTGACTAGTTTCAGTATCATTTTTTACTTCTTCTTTTGTCTCTTCATTTTCATTAGTAGCAACAGTTTCTTCTGAAGATTCTTCTAAAGCTTTTAAATCTTCTTCTTTCATAAATACCTCCTAATCTTCAACAATTTCTTCTTCCCATTTAGCAACAACAGTCATATTAGAATTAATATTTTGATCAAAATTAAATTCTTCTTCACCAATATACCAACCATTGAATCTAAATCCTTCTCTAACAGGATCTTCTAATTGATTAACCTTTTGACCACATTCTACTTTTTCAGCATAAACATCTACATAGTCAAATACAACTAAACAATATTTATTACCTTCTTCATTTAATTTATTATAAGGTAAATGAGAAATAATATAAAATAAACCAAATGCTAATATTATACCTAAACCAACCTTCCAAAAAGGAAACTTTATATTAAAATAAAACTTATTAATCTTCTTAGTATTATAATTATGAGCTAATGGAGGTAACATTTCATTATTATATTTATATGCTCTTCTATCAGCTTCAGATTGAGAATAATTTACATTACTACTAATTTGATTATCAGTATTAAAAAACTTGTTTTCTTGTTTATTATTCATATATAACACCTATTCTTATAATATTATAACATAAAAAGAAAGAAGAAATATTATTTTTCTTCTTTTCTTGGAAAACTATCTAAATATACTTTTCTTAATCTCTCATTAGTAACATGAGTATATATTTGCGTAGTACTTAAACTACTATGTCCTAATAACTCTTGTACACTTTTTAAATCAGCACCATTATTTAATAAATCAGTAGCAAAAGTATGTCTAAGTACATGTGGAGATATATGATGTTTTAAAGATGCATCATTAACACATTTATCTATAATATCTTCAACCCCCCTACTAGTTAATCTAGTACCATTATTATTAATAAATAAATACTCACTCTTTTTACCTTTTAATAATTCTAATCTAACACTTTTATATTTATTTAAATATTCTAAACAAAAATCACCAAATAACACTATTCTATCTTTAGAACCTTTACCAGTAACTCTTATTTCTTTATTACCATAATCTATATCTAATAATTTAATATTAACTAATTCAGATACTCTTAAACCAGTAGCATATAACATCTCACATATCAATCTGTTTCTAATACCTAAATTAGTATCTAAATCAATACAATCAACTATCTTATCAAATTCATCACCTTGTAAAAAATTAGGTAACTTTCTATCTTTTTTAGGATTTCTTATCTGTTTAAAAACATTATAATCTATCACATTCTCATTAACTAAATAACTATAAAAATGTCTTAAAGTACTTAATATTCTTGATATAGAACTTTTACTAAAATTATTTAAATCTAAATCTTTTAAATAAGATCTAACTTGATCTTTATTAATATTTTTATAATTATAATTATTATTCTTAATAAATTCTCCATAATTAATTAAATCTCTATCATAACTATTAACAGTATTTAATGAATATCTCATATTATTAGATAAATAAAGAATAAAAGATTCTTTCTTTTTTATAAAATCACTATTCATTATAATCACCAATAATATTATAACATAATAAAAGATTTGGTTATCTACCAAATCTTACATCACTTTCTAATTGATCAGAAGAAGGATATAACTTTTGCATTTCATCAGATAATTTAGATCTAAATGATTCATATATAATAACTAAATCACTAATATCTAATCTTTCTAATTGTCTTCTAGTAAATTTATTACCTCTATGATCTTTAACTTTATTCATAATAATAAAGTTCATTAATTTCTCTTTTAATTCTTCTCTTCTAGCATTATATGGTAACTTACCATCATCACTATCTAATAAATGTACTCCACTTTGTTCTATAGTATCAACTGATTCATCAGTAATACCAACACCATACATATCAACTACTTCATCTAAAGTTAAGAATTCTTCATGAGTATCATCATATAAAGCAGAACTTAATTCTACATCAGCACCACGTAAGCATTCCCTAGCTTGACTAATAGTTTGACTAGGAGCAACTTCTTCTCTAACAACTTTCTTACGTCTATCAGGTATTAAATGTAATTCATAACATATATTTCTAAGTCTTTCAAAAGTCATATTATCCAAATCAGAATAAGAATAATACATATCTCCAGTACTCTCTTGATGTTCCATAATTAATTGAACAAAACTCTTATCTACACTACTACCTTTTTTAGTTGTAACAACATGACCTTCTCTAGAATAACCACGTTCTAAAAAATCTCTATAAATAGCATATAATTGATGATCAGAATACTTTTCCCAAAAATATCTATGAGTATATTTATCTGGCACATATTCAGTATGTGCTTTCAACCAATCATGTATATTAGATCTTTCTAATTCAGTCATATAATCACTCCCTAATTTATTATAGCATATAATTTACTAAGAAGCATCTAAGGTTTTTAAAAATTCATCTTCTCTTTCATAAATAGGTCCAAATTTTCTATTAATAATTAAAGATGCTTTTCTCTTTTCTTCATAAATAATATCATTAAATTTTGATAAAGCAGCTCTAATACCATTATGACCTTTCTTTTCAAATATACCTATATTTTTTAAAATAAAAATAAATTGAATTAATTCATTACTTGGTTCTCTAAAACTACCTAATATATTACATATACTATTAATCATATTCTTATTATGAATATTTTTTTCTAAAAATTGACATAATAAATCAAAATTCAAGCAGAATTCTTCATCATAATCAACAATACCTTCTTTTAATTCTCTAAACTTACCATTATCTTTATAAATAATAGCTAATCTTTCAAATTTTTCAAAAGGATTAATTAATTTAGCTTCTAAAGCATCACTTAATAATTCATCAGTATAAGATAAAGAAGTAAAATGATCTATACCTTCTAAAGTAGATAAATCTTCCTTATCATATGTCTTTGTATATTTCCATTCTAAAGGTAAATAGTCATTATTATTTCTCTTAATGGCTAGCATATAAGTCCTTTTTAAACCAGTTTCCATACTATCCTCCCCTTAAAGAAGAAAATAATATAACACAATTAATAATTAAAATCAACTAAATACCAATAATACTTGCATTTAATGCTTTTATTTAGTATAATTCTAGATGTATTTAAAGGAAGGAGCAGAAATAATGGCAAATATTAAGAGTTCTAAAAAAGCTATTAAAGTTATAGCTAAGAAAACTGAAGCAAATCACGAATATAAAGCTCGTGTTAAAAATTCTATTAAAGAAGCTGAAAAAGCTATTCTTAATAAAGACGCAGCTGCTGCTACTGACGCAGTTAAAAAAGTACAAAAGAACATTGATAAAGCTGTCAGTAAAGGATTAATTAAAAAGAATACAGCTGACAGAGAAAAATCAAGATTAAATAAAAAAGTAAAAGAAATGAAATAATCATTTCTTTTTTTATGTTATAATAGATATGGTGATAACATGGTAAAAGTAAAAAGATATTTATGTCTATTCATAACCTTAATAGTCATATTATTACTTACAACAAATTGTACTTCTATTAAATCTAAATTAGAAAAACAATTTAAAAAAGTATTTACAGAAGATAGAACAGTAGAAATTAAACCAGGTAATCAATATACTAAATCTTATAATTTCGAATTCTTACAAAATTCTAAAGAATATAAATTAGAAAATATCGAAGATTTAAAAAATATAGTTTATAGTATAGCTAATCAAGGTTGGGATGAATTTACATTTTATTGTGAAGAATCATATACTACATGTATAGATGATGTTAAAAATAATTTAGTAGATAATACTACATTAATAGAAACAATAGATAATTTTATACATCCATATAATTCAATAGATGGAATCAATCTTTATTATGATACATCGGGTAAAATAGTAGTTAATACTAAAAGAAAATATACTGAAGAAGAAATAAAAGAAATAGATGCTAAAATAGATCAAATAATAAAAGAAAATACCTATCCAATTAATTCTATTAAAGAAAACATAAGATCATTACATGATTATATAATTAATAATACAAAATATGATGCAGAAATGGAATTAAATGGTGTATCTATTTATAATTCTAAGAAAATGAACGGTTTATTAAATGAACATTATGCAATATGTTCTGCATATACAGATGTAATGGCCGTTATGTTAAGTAAACTAGGTTTAGAAAACTATAAAATATCAAATGATATTCATATATGGAATACAGTTAAAATTGAAGGAGATTGGTATCATTTGGATCTAACATGGGATGATCCAATTACTAATACTGGAGAAGATTTATTACTACATGATTATTTCTTAATTGATACTAATCAACTAAAAGATATAATTGACAAAGAGCCTGATCTAGAACGTAAAAAACAACATAATTTTGATTTAAATATCTATAGTGAAATGAAATTAAAATAAAAACAGATATAATTATCTGTTTTTTAAATACTCTAATACTTCATTAATAGTATTATTAAAATTATTAAAATCTGCATTAAACCATTTAATATTAAATTGATTATTAAAAAATGTATATTGTCTTTTAGCATAATGTCTACTATTTTGTTTAATCTTACTAATAGCATCTTCTAAACTACATTTATTATCTAAATAATCTATTAATTCTTTATAACCTATTCCTCTATGTAATGCTTTACTATCAGGATACTTATTATAATAATATTTAACTTCATCTAATAAACCGTTCTTAATCATTATATCTACTCTATCATTAATTCTATCATATAGCATATCTCTATCAGTAGTAAGACCAATTATATTAGCATCATATAATAACTTAGGTTCTACTATTTCAACTTCTTCTTTATTTAAGAATCTTTCTAATCTAACTCTATTATTAATATGTATCTTACAATTAGGATCTTTTTCTAAACACATTTCATATAATTGTTGATTAGTATAATTACTATAATCAATAATATTATTATTTTCATCTTTAAATCTATAATCAAATAAAGCTGCTTTTAAATATAAACCAGTTCCACCTACAAATATAATATTTCTATCTTTATATTTATCTAATAACTCTCTAACATCTTTTTGATAATCATAAACAGTATATTCTTCATTAACTTCTTTTATATCAAATAATAAATGTTCAATACCTTCTTTTTCATCTTCTCTTACTTTAGCAGTACCAATATTAAGACCTTTATATACTTGCATAGCATCTGCATTAATAATAATACCATTATATTTTTTAGCTAACTCTATAGACAATTTTGTCTTACCTACACCAGTAGGTCCAACTATAGCAATAATCATAATATCAGCCCTTTCTCAAAGATTATAACATGTTTAAAATAATAATTAAATATAGTATAATAATATAGGTGGTAAGCATGAAAAAAATGAGTAATTTTAGAAAAGCCTTACAATACGCAAAGAAACAAAAGAAACAATTTATCTTATATTTAATAGGTAATGTAACATTAACTATAATAGGAGCAATAACACCCCTATTAGGAGCAAAACAACTATTATATATAACAGATGGATTATTAGAAAAACTATTAATAATTTCCATATGTTTATTATCAATAGAAATAATTAGTAATTTAGCAAGATACTCATCTCGTAAACATGCTCAACTATTTTCTAGAGAAGTAGCTAAAAATATTCAAATAGAATTAGCTAAACAAGTATTAAAAATAGAATCATCTGACTTAGATAAAAAATCTAGTGGAGTTATTATAGATCGTTTAACAAAAGATACAACTCATATATCAGATATCTTTATAGAAGTAACCTTCTCTTTTACAGATTTAATTACTAATATAGGTATCTTATTTGCTATCTTTATTATTAATAAATGGATATTCTTATACTATGTAATAGCAATAACAATTATCTTCTTCCTAGAAAAAACAAGAATTAGAAAATTTAATGAAAGAGATAAAGCTTTTAGAAAACTATCTGAACAAAATACAGGTTTTGTTGGAGAATTAGTAAGAGGATTAAGAGATATAAAAGTATTAAATGCAGGTAAATCATTTTTAAAATTAACAGAAGAAAAAATAAACTCATCTAATGAAGAAAAATTTAAAATGAGTTCTGTAACTAGAAAATATACTCTACTTATTAATACAGTAAAAGATACATTAGATTTTCTTTTAATATTAATATTTATCTTAATGATTAATAAAAAATACTTAACTATAGAAGCTGCAATAGTAGTATATATGTATAGAGGTAAAGTATTTAATCTATTAACATTATTTAGTAATGCTTTAGAATGGTATAAAGACTTTAATCTATCTGCATCTCGTGTATTTGAAATAATAGATAGTGATACATTTAGAAAAGAAGAATTTGGTAAAAAACATATAGATAAAGTTAAAGGACAATTTGAATTTAGAAATGTTCACTTTGGTTATAATGAAAACAAAGAAATCCTAAAAGGAATCAGTTTTAAAATTAAACCAAAAGAAACAGTAAGTTTTGTTGGTAAATCAGGTGCTGGTAAATCAACCATCTTTGCCCTACTCGCTAAAATGTACACTATAAATAAAGGAGATATCTTAATAGATGGAATATCTATTAAAGATCTAGATGAAGATACTATAAGAGGAAATATTAGTATAATTACGCAAAATCCTTATATCTTTAATATGACAATAAGACAAAACTTAGAAATAATAAAAGATAAACTAACTGAAGAAGATATGATTGAAGCATGTAAAACAGCAGAACTGCATGACTTTATTATGAGTTTACCAGATGGTTATGATACGCTTGTTGGTGAAGGTGGTATAACCCTATCAGGTGGTCAAAGACAAAGACTTGCTATAGCAAGAGCATTAGTACAAAAAACAGAAATAATTTTATTTGATGAAGCAACAAGTGCTTTAGATAATGAAACACAATTAAGTATTCAAAACGCCATTAATAATATGAAAAATAAATATACAATTCTAATAATAGCACATCGACTATCTACTATAATTAATAGTGATTGTATTATGGTAATAGACGATGGAAAAATATCTAATATAGGTACTCATAAAGAATTATTAAAAATAGATAAAGAATATAAGAGATTATATGAATTAGATATAGAAAAGAATCAATAGATTCTTTTTTATTTGATTTTGACTATTTTAACAAAATATATTAAAATATTCCTTACTAAAAAGGGGGGAATATATGATGAGTAATAGTATATCTATAGAAGAAATAGAAAGAGCTAAAATAAACTTAGAAACCAAAAAAAGAATATCTGGTTTAGAATCATTATCTAAAAAAGATATATATCGTTCGTGTTTATTACAAAGTGATATACAAACTATTGGTGAAGGCTCCTATTCAACCTCTTCTACTATTAGTCTATATACACTATTAAGTGAATGTTCATTATCTTTTAATATGTTAAATACTGATGAACATACATCATTCTCCACTTATATAAATCAATTATTTAAATTTATTAAAATACAAGAATTACCAAATACCCAAGAATTAGTAACTGCAACTAATGCTACACAAACAGTATTTGGTTGGGTAAGAATTCCAGAAACAATCTATATACCTACTAAAATTACTAGAGAAACTATAATACATATGGTCCATGAAATGACACATATTTTAAAAGAATTTAATCCTCAAGAAGTATTAGGTATAAATGTAACACAAGATACATTGCCTTTATTTATGGAATTAGTTAATGCTTTAGAAAACGAAAGATTCGAAGTAAGATATAATGTAATAAATAAATTACAAAGTGATTTTTATAAAATGATAAAAAGATCAAATGAATTAAATAAATTATTAGAAAAAACATTTGATCCACATATGATAATGCTTATAAAAGAAATGATAAATATTAATTATCAATATTATAATTCATTATATTATGCATTAGCTATCCTTGATACATATTTAGAAGATCCTATTAAAGTAATAACATTTACTAATCAAGTATTAACTGGAAATATGACTACAAAAGAATTGTTAAAAAACTTATTTACAACAGAAAAAGAAGAAGAAAGACATTATCAAGATGGTATATCCGAATATAGTTCTTTAATATTAAAAAGTTAGAATATAATATTCTAACTTTTTTAATTCATTACTCTTTTAAACATCTTTTCTAAATCATAATTACTAAATTTAACAATAGAAGGTCTACCATGAGCACAATTATAAGGATTCTTACATTTAATTAAATCATCAATAATATTTTGCATTTCTTCTATAGTAAGTCTTGTATTAGCTCTAACACTCATCTTACATGCAATAGTAGCTATTAATTTATTATTAAATCTTACTCTATCAAATGATTTGCCTATATTAATAATTTCATCAAATATATTTCTAATAACTTCTTCTTCATATCCTTCTTTTAACCAAGTAGGATGACTTTTAACTACAAATGTATTTAAACCAAATTCTTCTATACCAAAACCTAAATCATTTAATATTTCTATATTTTCTTGTATCTTAATAAAATCACTCTTAGATAATTCTATATTAATAGGTATTAAAGTATTAGTAGTATTTATTTCTTTATTTTCAAATTGTTCAGTAACTATTTCATAATTAATTCTTTCTTTTGCAGCATGTTGATCTATTAAATATAAACCACTACTATTTTGACATACTATATATGTACCTAATGCTTGACCTATTACTTGTAAGTTTAATAATTGCATTTCAGGATTAATTATTTTATCTAAAATACCTTTATATCTAACAGGACTTTCCTCTACTTCTAAAGGTTTTATTTCTTCTTGAGGAAATAATTCAATTTGATTACCATCTTCTACTACTTCTTCTTTTATTTCTTCTTTACTACCATCATCTACTAATGCTTTAGGTAAATTAACTACTACAGCTTCATTCTTTAAAGCATTTGGTATTAATAATACTTCTTTTAATTTATTAGAAATAACATCATTAATTAAATTATATAATTCATCTATTTTACTAAATTTAATATCTTGTTTAGTAGGATGTATATTAACATCTATTAAAGTAGGATCAGTATTAATTTTTAATACTACTACTGGATATTTAATATCTGGTTTATACCTAAAATAAGCATCGTTAATAGCTTTATTTAATTCATTATTTTTAACTATTCTACCATTAACAATAGTTATCATATAATTACGATTACTTTTTAATATTTCAGGCTTACATATATAACCTTCTAAATCATAATCATCATTACTACCCTTTACCTCTACCATATTAGAACTTACATTTAAACCAAATATTTCATGAATAGTTTTAAGTAAATTATTACTACCACTTGTTTTAACTAATACTTTATCATTATTAGTTAATTCAAATTTAATATCAGGATAACTTAAAGCAAGTTTTTCTATAAAACCAACACAATTAGATAATTCATATTGTTCACTTTTTAAATACTTTAATCTAGCAGGTGTATTATAAAATAAATTAGATACAGTAATAATAGTACCTTTTCTTGCATCTGCATTTTCATCTATTTCTAATTTGCCACCCTTTATTAATATATGAGTACCTACATCTCCACTAGATGTAATTAAATCTACATAAGCAACAGATGCAATAGATGGTAAAGCTTCACCTCTAAAACCTAAAGTATTTATAAAAAATAAATCATCTTCTTTAGTTAATTTACTAGTAGCATGTCTTTGAAAAGAAAGTAATGCATCTTCATGATTCATTCCACTACCATTATCTATAATTCTAATTTCTGATAAACCACCAGATTTTAATTCAATTCTGATATTATCAGAACCAGCATCTATAGAATTTTCAACTAATTCTTTAACTACTGATGCACACTTTTCTACTACCTCACCAGCAGCTATCTTATTAGCTAAATTTTCGCTCATTACCTTTATCTTAGACATTTACTTCACCTACTATCTAAATATCGATTCTCTAACCTCAAATAAGTCTTTTTTACTACTATTAATAATTAACTTACATTTCTTCTTTATATTAATAAAACCTAATCCTTTAATAATTAAATCACTATTATCAGGAATATCTAATTCTATCTTTTCTATATCTAATAATTCTATATTATTATCAAATACTCTTCTAGTATCAATATTATTACTAATATATAAAACAATATCATTCTTAATATTACAACCTAATCTTATTTTGTCTTCTATTATAATACTAGCATTATCTTTTAATTGATAAACTCTACAATTTAATGGAGGTTTAGGACTACATTTCTTTATTAAAGCAAAATCATTTGCATCATAAAAATAATTATTCATAACAAAACCAGGTGAATCATATAAAGTAATATCATTAATTTTCATTTTAATAAAATCTATAGTAGTATTAGGCATACTACTAGTAGTAATACCTTCATTTTTAATATTAAATGATTTACATATTAAATTAATTAACGAAGACTTACCACTATTAGCAAAACCAACTACATAAGCTTCTTTAATATTATTATCATTTAAACGCCATATAATAGATTTAGTATTAATATTCTTAATAGCACTTAAACAAACTATTTCTTCTTTAATACCATATATATTTCTTATATTATCTATTACTTTATTCTTATTAACTGAACTAGGTATCATATCTACTTTACTAATAACAAAACATTTATTAGCTTTAATCTTATTATAAATATCAACAACTTCTTGAGAAATGTTTAGAAAGTCTATTAAAAAATATACAAAAGTATTCTTCTTATTAACTCTACTTAATATCTTTTCATTAATATTTTCTAAATTAGTAACACTCTTTTGATTATAATATTTAATCTTATAACATCTAACACAATAACTAGCATCATTCATTTTATTTTTAGGTACATAACCTATTTCATTTTCATTATCAGATTGTAAAACAGCACCACAGCCTACACATTTCTTAGTCATAATATTCCCCTTTTATTAATATCTTTTCTTTTTTAAATTTTCTAAATACAAATATTTCTTTGAATCTATTGTAATATGATAATATGTGATCTTTCTTAGCTAATTTATCAGTTAATATACTAACCATACCCATTCTATTGGCTCCTTTAATATCGGTAAATAATTGATCACCTATACAAGCAATTTGTTCAGGATGTAAATCATACATTTCTAAAACCTTTTTATATTTCTTTCTAGAAGGTTTATGAGCCATATATGCAGAATCAACATTTAATATTTCTTTAAAAGGTTGAACTCTTTTCTTAGTAGCATTAGATAGTATAACTATTTTAAAACCTAAATAATCCACTCTTTTAATTAATTCTTTTAATTCATTAGATGGTTCTCTATCACATAAAGGAGCTAAAGTATTATCTAAATCAAATATAATACATTTAATATCTTTTTTTCTTAATGAATCATAATCTATATTATAAATATCTTTATAATACATATCTGGTATATATTTAAAGTACATAATATCACTCCCGCCATTATTATACTATTTTTAAACAATTAAAAAAACTACAAATTGTAGTTTTTATTCAGCATTACAAGATTTATCACTTCTAAAGTAAATCTTAGTACAATCAGCATCAGAACACAAATGTCCATCTTTAGTATATAGTAATATATCATCAGCATTTATACTACTAGGAGTAAATATAACAACACCTCTTTTATATTTCCATTTACCTTCTACTATATCTTCTTCTTTAGCTTCATCACTATTAGTATATGTATACTTTCCACCTTTTTCTAAATTATATAAAGAAATATTTTGCTTAGCATTAACTTGTTTAGCTTCATTAACACCACCCATTTTATTAAATTCATCTACATAAGTACTAATAGAATCAAAAGAACTAAAACTAACAACATAATTAGCATAAATATCTTCTACACCATAATGTTCTTTAGAATAATAGTTTGAAGAAACAATATTATCTAAATTCTCTATTTTAGCCTCAATAGCCTTCATTTGAGCATCAGTAATATTATCTTCCAAAAGTATTACAATCGTTGCTGTTTCGTCATATTTACACCAATAACCATAATAATCTTTCTTACCACAACCACCTAATAACATAACAAATAGTAAACTAAATACTAATAAAACTTTTTTCATATTACACTCCTTAATATAAAGGATACAATCCTAAATTTAAACCATTAACATTAACAACTAATTTATCTTTAGTATAACTAACTATTCTGTACCCTTTTTTATATTCTCCATCTTCTTTTTCAGATATATAAAAATAATCATCTTTTACATAATAATAATACATCTTACCTTCAGTCGGTTCTTCAAACCCTTCCATCTTACCCATTTTATCATAAATCGTTAAAGTATTAAAGAAGTACCCAATACTAAAACCAAAATAATGTATATCATCATCAGTACCAGTTGGTATATAACCTTCCCAATAATGAATTAAATTAAATTCATCATGATTATTATAAAAATCCTTAGCTTCTTTATTATTCCATATTAGATTTAAATAATTTAAAGAAACAGTATATCTACCTTTATCAAATTCTTCTTTAGCTTTATCCATCTGTTCATCAATATATTCTTGAGTCGAAAAATTTATATTAGGATAAAACTGTTTGCCATTAATATCTTTATATAAAGTATCATAATCACTATAAACTTCAGATATTAATTCTTTACCATCTTGAATAACAGAATAATAATTCTCTCCAGGAGCTTTTTCTTCTAACATAAAAGCAGTCATAAAATCTAAATGATCATAATCAATATAATATATCAACGATTTTGTTCTTCTAGCAACCTTCTCTAAATCTTCTAAAAATTTTTCTCCATCTTCACTAGTAGAAGAATATAATGCATATACAATACTTTCTTCTTCTATAGTTTTTTCTTCATTATAAAAGAAATTACTAAATTCAACAGCTGATAATTCTCTTAATCCATATTCTTTTTTATCACAAGAAGATAAAAATAGAATAAAGACAAATAATATCAATAATACAAATTTCTTTTTCATACAACCATTCCCATAAACTATTATACCATTAAAGAATAAGATAACAAATAAAAAAGAGTAATCAATTACTCTTCTTCTAACTTAATTCTATCTACATCATCAACAATTGTTAGTTGTTCACTAATAGCTTGTTTAATACGAGATTTATATATTTTTAAACTTCTCTTTAACTGATCAGCTTCTAATTCAACCTTTTCAGCCTTAATTAAAGCATCATTAACTATATGAGAAGCATTCTTCTTAGCGTCATCAACAATAAGTCTAGCTTCATCTCTTGCAATCTTTTTAATTTGATTAGAAGAATCTTCAGCAGCCAAAATTGTTCTATTTAAAGTAGATTCAAGATCATGATAACGTTCTAATTGAGATTGTAAATCATCAATTCTAGCATCTTTATCAGATAATTCTTTTAAAGCACTTTCTACCTTTTCGTTTTGATATTCCTCTAGTTGATCTTGTAAAGCTTTATTCTCGTCTTCTTTTTCTCTAAGTTTATTTAATACTTTTTCGTATTCCTGTGCAACACGATCAACAAAAGCATTTACTTCATCAAGACTATATCCACGATCAATAATAGTAAACTTTTTCATGACTCACCTCTCTACCTATCTTCTTATTCTTTTATTCTACCATCCAGGTTCTTCTTCAGTTTCTTTATCTTTATCCTTACTTGCATCATCAGTTATTTTTCCTTGAACATTAACGTTTTTAGGAGCACAAAGATAAATACCTACGCCTATTTTTTGCATAGTACCACCAATGGCATAAATACAACCACTAAGGAAATCAATAATTCTTTTTGCTTGATCAGCAGTAACTCTTTTAAGATTAACTACAACGCTATTTCTATTTTTTAAATGATCAGCAATTTGTTGACTTTCAGAATATGCTCTAGGTTCTAGTAAAATCATCTTGTTGCCTGAAGTATCTTCTTTAGAAGCACCATCTTTAGCATTATAAAATTCCTCTTCATCGCCTTCAGTTTCTTCAGTTATAAAACTTTTAAATTTAGCCCCTATACCCATAATAAAGTCCTCCTCTATTGTATATTTCTTAAATATTATATCTAATATTCAAATAATTTTCAATATATTTAAGATTAAAAATCAATTTTATTATTAATATAAGAAACTAAATCATCTATTTTAATTTTTTCTTGTTCCATAGTATCTCTGTCTCTTACAGTAACAGTATCATTTTCTAAAGTCTCATCATCTATAGTAATAGCAAATGGAGTACCAACAGCATCACATCTTCTATATCTTTTACCTATAGAACCAGATTCATCATAAGAAACCATAAAATGCTTACATAATTTAGCATATATTTCCATAGCTTTTTCACTATGATTCTTTTTAATTAAAGGTAAAATAGTAGCTTTTAATGGAGCTAAAGCTGGATGTATTCTTAATACTTCTCTCTCTTCTCCATTTTCTAAAGTTTCCTTTTCATAAGCATTACATAGGAATGCTAAAATAACTCTATCTAATCCTAAAGATGGTTCAATTACATATGGAGTATATCTTTCATTAGTTTCTGGATCTAAGTATCTTAAATCTTGTTTAGAATGTTCCATATGAACAGATAAATCATAATCAGTTCTATCAGCAATACCCCATAATTCTCCCCATCCCATTGGGAATAAGAATTCAATATCAGTAGTAGCTTTACTATAGAAAGATAATTCTTCTTTAGCATGATCTCTATATCTTAAATTATCTTCTTTAATACCCAAAGATTTTAACCAATCAATGCAATAACTCTTCCAATAGCCGAACCACTCTAAATCAGTATTTGGTTTGCAGAAAAACTCTAATTCCATTTGTTCAAATTCTCTAACTCTAAAGATAAAGTTACCAGGAGTTATTTCATTTCTAAAACTCTTACCAGTTTGACCAATACCAAATGGTACTTTAGCTCTCATACTTCTTTGAACATTTAAGAAATTAACAAATATACCTTGAGCAGTTTCTCCTCTTAAATATACAGTTGATTTAGTATCTTCAGTAACACCTAAATTAGTTTCAAATAATAAATTAAACTTTCTAATAGGAGTAAATTCTGTAGATCCACATTTAGGGCAAGCAATTTTATTATCAGCAATGAACTTTTCAATCTTTTTATTATCCCATCCATCACCAGTTTCTGCTCCACCAGTAAAGTCTTCTATTAACTTATCAGCTCTATGACGACTCTTACATTTTTTACAATCTATCAATGGATCATTAAAATTAGTTACATGCCCAGAAGCAACCCATACCTCAGGATTCATTAAAATAGCAGCATCTAATCCATAGTTATAAGGATTCTCTTGAATGAATTTCTTCCACCAAGCTCTTCTAATATTTTCTTTTAATTCTCTACCTAATGGACCATAGTCCCAAGTATTAGATAAACCTCCATATATTTCACTACCTTGAAATATAAATCCATATTGTTTGCAATAATTAACAATATCTTCTAATTTTAGTTTTTCCATAAACATACCTCTTTCTATTTGATAACTTATATAATAAAAAAACTTCTAGATTTGTAGGAACGAATATTAATCCGCGGTTCCATCCTACTTATTTCTAGAAGAAATCATCTTTATTATATATAGCTCGTGGTTGCCAAGCCAGTCATCACTTTTATGTCTTAATTATAACATTTAAATTATTATAGTCAATACTATTTAACTAACCATTTTCTTATTGGTTTATCACCTAATGGATTTATTTTATTTATTAATAATACTATTCTATTAACTAGTTCTCTATTATCTATAATAAATGACATAATATCTCGAATATTATCTTCAAATAATCTAGATTGTTTTTCAGAAATAGATAATAAATCAGTCATATCTAATTCAGCAAAAGGACTATTAATAAATGCTTCATATGATTTTAAAAATTTAGTATTAAATAAAACACTTTTATCAGATATAGCTAAATGAGATTTATCTAAAGTTCCTTTAGATAATGTTTCATTTTCTCCTTTATCATAGAAATTATAACTAGTACTATCAAATATATATTTTTTACCATCTTCAACAATACCATTTACCATATGATTATATTTGATTTTATCTAAATTTACTCTATCTATATCTCCCTGAATAATAGACACACTTAAATTACAACATTGAACTCCATATGTATTTAAAACATCACTAAAGAAATGGGCTGTATGTCTACATACACATCTACCATCAACAGCTCTAATACCAAAATCATCTAACAATAAGTCTTTACCATATTTATAATTATGATATTCTCTTTTATTATATGTTAAACAATTTGATTCATACATATTAAGTAAAAAGAAAATTAATTCTTTAGTATCTTTAAACCCAAAACTTCTTAGAAACATAGCTATTTCACTTATATACATATTATATAATCGAATACATTCTAAATACTCATCACTTTGTAAAACAACTTCATGAGCTTTACGAGTAGTATCTAAAAAACTCCTTAAATCATTAACTACATTAAAAGAATTAATTAAAAAATTTGATAATAATAATAAATCTAAATATAAAGGTTTATTAGGTAATGCCAAAGGAACTAATGAAATAAGACTACAAGAAACATATACTTTGCCTCTAGTAGAAGATAGATATTCTCTAATTCTTTCAGTTTTATATTTTCTACATACTTGTAATACATCTATTTCTTCCATAAATATCACTCGAATAATTATATTAACATAATTAAATAATAAAACAATAAAAAAAGAGTATTACTACTCTCCTTCTTTAACTTCTTCATCTTCTTTAACTTGATCGAAAGCAACATTATTTTCAACTCTTTGTGATGGAGGAGTTGAAACATTAATAACTTTCTTTTGTTGATCTGTATTTCTAGAATTATTACTTCCAAAATAAAAACCAACTATTCCACCTACACAGAAGAATACAACTGCTACACAAACACATATAAAAATAACAGAACTTCTACGACTAAGTAATCTAGTTCCATCTTCTTCTTGTGTAGCAATAGAATCTAATAACTTACTATCGTGTTTTTCTATTTCTACAGCGTTACCAACTGGTTTAGAACCATCTTCTGGTAAATCAAAAGAAGAAAAGCCACTTTTTCTTTCAAAAGCATCTTTAATTTTTTTAACATCAATTTCTGTTGTTTCTTCTGTAACAATATTTTCCATTGAAACAACTTTACTTCTTTGTATATCTTGATGCTCATATTCTTTTTCTTCCTCTTTTTTTTCTTCTAGAGGAATATCTTCTTTAACAGGTTCTTCTTCAATATAATTAACTTTTTGTTCTTCTTTAGAAACAACATTTTCTTGTTCTTGAGCTTCTTTTGCTTTTTTCTCTTCTTCTTCATATTGTTTACGAAGCTCTAATTCTTTTGTTTCCTTTTCTTTTTCTTCTATTGTTTTAGGTAAATCTAAATCCGACATAGAATATCCCTCTATTCTTTTTTAATTATAAATAATTTCCCCCCATTTGTCTATACCTACAATTTAACAATATTCTTCAAGAAATTCTTACTTTTAATATATAAACCAGTATATCTATCATAATATCTATCTAAAAATTGATCTATATCATTAGCATATTCTTTTTTTATTTTAATAGAACTTATCGAATTAATATCTACTAAATAATACATTCTTATTAATTGAATAACTTTAGAATCATATATCTTTTCACCATGATAGCAATTTTGACAAATAAATCCACCTTCATCAGGATCTAAAGTAACAATATTCTTTTTATTACCACATTTAATACAACTATCTAAGTTTAAACCTATACCTAAAAAATCTAAATACTTTAATTCTAATATATTAGTTAAAACCCCAGGATCTAATTCATCATTCATTTTCTTAACTATATTAATAAATATATTATATATTTCTGGATCATTATTTTGTTTAGCTACTTGATAAGTTAATTCAGTAATATATAACATATAACTATTTAAAGTGATATTTCCTTTTATTTTAGTTAGATTATCAATAATATCTACATCATTTAATTTAGATAATTTATTTTCATTATAAGTAATATAAAAATAACCATAAGTAAATTTCATTGTTTTAGCTCTTAAAGCATTCTTAATGCTTTTAGCTCCATTACACATTACTCCAACAATTCCTTTTTCTTTAGTTAATATATTAATTATTTTTGAATTATCACCATATGGTACTTCACTAATAATAATTCCCTCTAATTTCATATCCATAAATATCACTTCTAATTTATTATAACATTTAAAAAACCATCTTTCGATGGTTTTATTATCCAATAATATCTTTTTCATTAAATCCAAGTTCATTTAAATACTTTTCCTTATCTCGCCAATTCTTAATCGTTTTAACATATAACTCTAAATAAACTTGTTTGCCTACTAATTCTTCAATATCTTTTCTAGCATCCATTCCAACACTCTTTAGTAGTTGGCCATTTTTACCTATTACAATCTTCTTAACTGAATCTCTATCAACGATAATATCAACACATATATTAATTATGTCTTTTTTCTCCTCAAATTTAGAAGTATAACAAGTAATACTATGAGGTATTTCCTCCTCAGTCATTCTAAATAACTTTTCTCTAACAAATTCTGCTACTAAGAAATTTAAACTACTACTAGTTATCATGTCTTCATCAAAATATCTCATATTATCGCTTAAATATCCTTTAATAACATCAATTAACTTATTAATATTATCTTTAGATATAGCAGAAACAGGAACTATTTCAGCAAAGTCATATAAATCTCTATAATCATTAATAGCTTTTAATATTTCAATATTATTCATTTTATCAATTTTATTTAATACTAATATTACTGGTGAATTAGTTCCATTTAAAGATTCAATAATCTTTTTATCTCCAGAACCAATACCTTCTTTAGCATCTACTACTAATAATACACAATCAACATCTTTTGTTAAACTTTGAGCTTCTTTATTTAAAACTTTACCTAATCTATTAATTGGTTTATGTATTCCAGGAGTATCAATAAATACAATTTGAATACCTACTTCATTATAAATACCTTGAATTATATTTCTCGTTGTTTGAGGTTTATTAGAAGTAATAGCTATTTTTTGATTAATAATACTATTTAATAAAGTAGATTTACCTACATTAGGTCTACCTATTAAACTTACAAAACCACTCTTCATCTATAATCCCAACAATTCAATCAAATATGGAATATAAATAATTGCCATTATTACTCCACCCATTAAAGATAAAACAAATGTAGCTGCACTACCGCAGTCTTTAGCTATTTTAGCTAAAGGATGGATTTCTAATGTAACTAAGTCAACAGCTGCTTCAATAGCAGTATTTATTAATTCTGAAGATAGAGTTACTCCTAAAACTAGTATAGTAATTCCCCATTCTAAACCAGTAACACCTAAAACTATATTCATAACAAATGCAGCAATTGTTAAGAATACATGTATTAACATACTTTGTTCATATTTATAGGCATATATTAAGCCTTCCATTGAGTATTTCCAACTAGCTAAAAATCTTCTAAATCCGTGTTTTTTTATTTCATCTCTTGATATTTTGGTCATTTAAAATCAACTCCTGTAATCCAAACATTATTTTTTCATCTTCTTCATTCATATGATCATATCCGAGTAAATGTAATAAACCATGTACAATTAAAAAAGATAATTCTCTTTTTTCACTATGACCATATTCTTCTGCCTGCCTTTTCATTTGCGGAATACATATATAAATGTCGCCAAGCATTCTAAAATCATTATACAATAAATCCTTGCTATCTTCAAATGCAAAAGATATAACATCTGTTATTCTATCTACATTTCTATACTCTTTATTTATCTTATGAATTTCATCATCATCAACAAATATTATAGAGAAAATAGCATTTTTAACTTTTTCATGTTTTAAAGTAGCAGCAATTACATTATGTAAATAATCGTAATCACTATACAAATTATTATCAACTATTTCATAATTTTCTTCCATTAAACTACACCCCATACATATAATAAAAACAATATAGCACTACCTAATATTAATAGACATATAATATTATAAAACCATGTTTTCCTTAAAACTTCAGGTAATTTATCATTAATAAATTCTATAAATCTATAAAATAAATAGCCGATTCCTGCTCCTAATGTATTTAATAAAACATCATCAACATCAAAAGCACGACCTATTTTATACTGAATTAATTCTGCTGTCAAACTGACTATAATAGCAATTAATAAAGTATATATTACTTTTTTAGATTTTAAAATATAATTTAAGAATATTCCAAACGGAATAAAAACTGCAATATTACCTATTACATTATATACAAATAAATTTGATCCTATTTTATACCTAGTTATTTCTCTAAAAGGTACTACATTAACCCCATAAGATGCAGCGTTTTCTAAACCTAATAACAAATAATATAAGAATAATATATAAGAAATAGTTAGTAATTGATATATTTCTTTATAAAAGCAAAAGTGCTCTCTATGTATAAATAAATAAGTAACTCTAACTAGTACATACATAACCAATATTAATGTTAACATTGGCCATATTTCATTAATTGCTGTTTTAAAAGTATATATAAAACTATTAATTTTATCCATAGTCATTTTCCATTCTAAATAAGTACAATTACATTGTACTATTAATATATCTATAATTCAAGTAAACACCAATAAAAAAAGAAGAAGTAATCTTCTTATTTATTTAATCTTTCTTTTACAAGATTGCTTACTAAACTTCCATCAGCACGACCAGCAAAACGAGCAGTAGCTTCTTTCATAACTTTACCCATATCTTTCATGCTTTCAGGTTTTAGTTCATCGAAAATTTCATCTATAACTTTCTTTATCTCATCTTCGCTTAATTCTTCAGGTAAATAAACTGATAAAACCTCAACTTCTTTACTTAAATTTTCAACTTCTTCAGTTTTACCATATTTTTCATATTCTACCATTGAATCTTTACGCATTTTAACTTGTTTTTTAATAACTGCTATTACTTCTTCATCACTTAAATCATGATTCTTACTAATCTTTTCTAATTGAAGAGAACTCTTTAACATTCTTAGAACAGATAATTTAAATTTATCTTGTTCTTTCATAGCAGTAGTCATATCTTTAACAATAGTTTCACTTAATGCCATATTTACCACCTTTATTAATCATTTCTTCTACGTCTTCTTGAATTTCTAATCATTTCTTTTTTTGCTTCACGACGTTTAACTCCTGGTTTGTCATAGCATTTTCTTTTCTTTAATTCTGAAGGGACTCCACTTTTTGCAACTTTAATTTTAAACTTCTTTAAAGCACTATCAATGTTACCATTTTGTACTACTACTTTAGTCATATAATTTCCCTCCCTTCATTAACTATTAATGATTATAACACTCCTTTTTCCTTTTTACAAGGGCAAAAAATGGACTTTTTTAATAAAAAATAGGAGCAAAAGCTCCTATATTTTTATAGTTGGCAAGTCTTACCACTAATAGCTCTTCTGACAGCAGAACCAAATGATCTACCTAACTCATAAAAAGTATTAACTCCTCTAGAGATAGCACTTATAAAAGTTGCAGAAAGGCCTCCACCTCTTACATTTATTAATTCATCCTTCTTCATCAAAAAACACCTTCACTTTCTATTTCATATATGAACAAGAATATGGACGTATGTAGCCTGAAAATGCACCTAGAGCAAATGATACTGCTGCTCCAATTAATATACCTGCTCCAGCTGCTGAAATTTTCAAGAAACCACCATTAACATCTCTTAATTCTTTATTATCTAATTTTTCCATATAATCACTCCTCCATCATTATCTTTTTTAATTTCATAATAATCCTTTGTTTATTATTAATAATTTTTATCTTATTAATCTCTTCATCTAAAGTAATCTGTGTATCAAAACTAACTTCATAATAATAATTATCATTTTCATAGATTAAATCACTAAACGAAACATTATATATCTTATATTTCTTGTTTTCATAAAATAAATAAGCTTCATCAAATGCTTCCTTTTTATCATAAGGAACTATTACATTATAATGATTATCCTTTTTAATACTCAAACAATAATAACTATCATAAGTACCTATATAACTAAATAGTATACCTACTACAATAAATACTAATATTAATAAAAATTCATGATGTTTCTTTGGTACAACAAATATATTTCTCATAATGCACCTATAAATAATTCTTTCTTAAATATTCTTAAGTTACTATGAGTAACATATATAACTGTAATACCTTTTAAATAAGAATCTATGTTCTTAAGAATTCTTTCTTCTAATACAGAACCTACTTCACTTAAAGATTCATCTAATATTAATACCTTAGGTTTTCTTATTAAAGCCCTTGCTAATACTACTCTTTGGCGTTCTCCACCACTTAAATTAATACCACCATCTAAAAGTATTGTATCTAACTTCAATTTCTTTTTATTTAAGATCTCATCTACACAAGTTACCTTTAATACATCATTCAACTCTTCCTTAGAAACACGACAATTTAACATTATATTATCTAGTATTGTATCCGTAAATAATTCTTCTTTTTGAGAAAGATAAACAACATTTTTCTTAATAGTGTTTATCGAATAATTTCTAATATCTATGTCATTTATAAATATATTACCTTTGTAATCTAATATATTTTTATTAATACATTGACATAATGTACTCTTTCCACATCCACTTAATCCTCTAATACAAACATGTTCTCCTGAACCTATATTCATATTAATATTACATAAAATATTAGAATAATCATCATACGAATAAGATAAATTTTCTATCTTAATATTCCCTAATTTAAAATCTTCTAATCTACCAATATTCTCCTTATTAATATTGATAAAATCTTCTACTTTATAAATAGATAACTTTATTAAATTAAATTTAGGTATTAAATCAATACTATTCTTAATAGGATCAAAGAAATAACTTACTAAACTATTAAAAGTTATTAAACTAACAAAATCTAACTTACCATTATATACAAATAATAAACCTATACTCGTAATAACAAATAAACCTAAATCACCTATTAATTCTTTAATAAACCCATATTTATTAATAAATTCATTATATTTTGATATGTCATCTACAAAATTAATATATTTATCATTTAGTTTATTTAAAGAATAATCAATAATATTTAAATTCTTAATAGAAACTATTCTATTAACGTATTCAACTAAAGAAGAGTTAAAATCAGTATGTAAATCTATGTTATTATTAATCTTCTTATATATAATTGGACTTACTAATAAACCTAATCCAACATATAAAATAGCTACTAAACAAAGTATAAAAAATAAACTATTATTTATAAAATATAAAAAGCAAATAGAAATAATAAATACAATAGAATCTAAACACAATCCTATGAAGATTGAAGAAAACAATTCTTTTATATTATCTAGTTCATATACTCTAGTAAGTATTTCACCAGAACTTCTATTTTTAATAACATAGGAAGGTAATTTAAACAAATGATCTATAAATTCAATAATAATATTTAAATCAATATTCTTATTTAAATATATTAAATAATCATTTCTTACATAATTTAAATATATCTTTAAAAAATATAATAATAAGAATAATAACATTACATAATATACAGTATTAATATATTCATTCATATTTATAATAATCTTAAAATAATAAGTTATAAATAAAGAACATATAGATATTAATATACTATTTAATAATATCTTAATAATAAAAGATTTCTCATTATGCAATACATTAATAAACAAATCTTTTAATTTTGTTTCTTTATTAATTATAGGAATCTTATTATTAGGAATAATAATAATTAATACATTTGACCATATAGATATAAAATCTTTTATACTAATCTTTTTATATCCATAACTAGGATCCATTATAGTAATATATTCTTTATTAATTTCATAAAGAACAACAAAATGTTCTAATCCATTAGATAGCTTTAAATGAGCAATGGCCGGTAAAGATATTTCTTTATCATAAATATCATCAATTTTAATACCTTTTGCATTAAAACCATACTTCTTTGCAGCTATTATTAAATTATAAGCTGAGGTACCATTCAAAGAAGTTTTACAATCAATTCTAATACGTTCTAAAGGAATATTACCATTATAATATCTAATAATTGATAATAAAGAACAAGGACCACAATCGCGTATATCATGTTGTTTTACTATTAAATTCTTTTTCATCTATTTACTCCCTTCACTATATATATACGCGGTCAATCTTCTATTTCCTTTTTTATTTTGAAAATTTTTCAAAAAAAAATAAGCTTTATTAAAAAGCTTACTATTTAGTCGTCTCCGGTTCTTTATCAGGAATAGAACAATTATTAGGATTAAATAAACAATTAGAACATACCTGATACTTAGCTTCATCTCTATCTACAAGATTATCAAATAAAAAATTAATTAATGATGGTAATATCAAAATAATTGCTCCAGCAACACATCTTTTAAAGAAGATAACAGTATTCTTCTTTAAATCCTCTGCATTACCAGCAATAACTGATTTACCAAAATCTATAATACTCATAATAATTAATAATAAAGGAACTATTACTTTAATTAAAACAATTAAAATACCTAATATTTTCATAGTTCTAAGTACTCCAGGAGAATCACAAACTTTAACATCTGCTACAACATCTGCATATACATTAGAACACATAAATATAAATAAAAATAATATGTATATTGCATATTTTATAGATTTTTTCATAAAATCACCTATTAATATAATAATATAAAATTAATAAAATATAAAGCGTAATTTAATTTAAACTTGAAAATAAAAGAATATTGTTATATAATTAACTAGTCCAAGCGAAATGACCTCGTAGCTCAGCTGGATAGAGCAATCGCCTTCTAAGCGATCGGTCGAGAGTTCGAATCTCCCCGGGGTCACCACTTAAAAAATAAAAGACACTATCTAGTGTCTTTTTTTAATACCATTTGTCTTACTTCTTCAGGTACTTCTAAACCATATTCAATACAAGTATCTGTATCTAATTGCTCACCAGTATTTAATACTGATGTAGCGTTTTTCATACCAATATCTCTAAATGTATGATCAAAACATCCTCTTCCATCTCTATGATATCCTATACTTTCAAAAAAACCATTCATTCCCTCAAAAGTATGAGAAATTTCAATATCACCATTATCTTTAGCAACATCTCTCATTAATCTAGCAGATTCTAAATTAGCATTTCTATCTATAGCATGAATAAATCTTTCTTTATCATACAATACAGCACTACGTGCTTTTTTAGCTTTTTTAATTAAACCTAAACCAGGTTCTTCATAATCTTCAAATAATCTAAATAGTTCACGATATCCATTTCTAATACTACTACTAGGTGCAATTATTATACCGTCAGACATTAAATGTTCGTAAGCTTTCTCTATCTCAGCAGCAACTGAAAACAAAGCTAAATAAGAACAGAATTTATCTTTATCAGTAACACCAAAACTTTCAGCTAATGCATCTACATTTGATACAACATGTGCTCTTAAAGAACATAATGCAATGTCTATTCTTCTTTGAGTAGGATTATATAAAAATCTATCCCCATTAAAAGAACTTACATCATAATTAATTAAATTATTACCTTTTACACCTTTAGGAACAAATTCTCCTAAAAAAGATAAAACAGCTTGATAATCAAAACCATATTGTTTAATTAATTCAATATATTTTCTCATTCTTAAATATACATCTTTTTGTTCACTTATATGTCTAATCACTTTAACCAACTCTTTCCTTGCATTTATCAAAATAAACATGTAGAGAATATATTAACACAAATCATTAAAAATTCAAATATATCTTATAAAAAAATTTAAAAATAGTAAACATTACACAAATTATACTAATATAACGACATTATGACTATAATTCTTAATTTTTTGTTGATTTTTTTAAAATACATTGATATACTTATCTAGTCAGCAAGAAAAACTTGCATTCCAGCAAGAAATAAGCTACAATTATAAAGACATAAAGAAATGGGCTTGTAGCTCAGCTGGTTAGAGCGCACGCCTGATAAGCGTGAGGTCGGAGGTTCAAGTCCCCCCAGGCCCACCATTTTTTATGGCCCGTTGGTGAAGCGGTTAACACATATGCCTTTCACGCATACATTCA
>JAEEGL010549141.1_pt1 | contig 28438 bp, 19 predicted proteins | sample 9134231 | NCBI WGS metagenome assembly JAEEGL01 (sample SAMN16246548, study PRJNA631951) | gut metagenome | biome: gut microbiome; feature: rumen; material: fiber-attached | host: Bos | place: Iran: Karaj | collected 2018-10
AAAGTTATTATCACGATCCATACCATAATAACGACCTGAGATAGTTGCAATGCAACCAATTCCTGCTTCATCTATTTTAGCTTGTAATTCGTCTAGATAAGTTAAAGCACTCTTTTCATAAGTATCTCTACCATCTAAGCAAATATCAAAATATAAATCAGTAATACCATTTTCTTTAAAGATATCGATTAGAGCTAGTAAGTGATTAATATGTGAGTGAACTCCACCATCACTTAATAAACCGAAAACATGTAAGCTTGATTTATTTTCTTTAACATGGTTAATTACTTTTAATAATTCTTCATTTTTATTTAATTCTTTTGATTCAATTGCAGCAGTTATAGCTTCAAGTGGTTGCATAGCAACACGTCCTGAACCAAGGTTCATGTGACCTACTTCACTTGTTCCCATTTGACCTTCAGGTAGACCTACTGCTTTACCTGATGCTTGTAAAATTGAATGTGGGTATTTTTCATTTAACATATCTAATGTTGGATGATTTGCATTTTTAAATGCATTACCATCACTAGATTCTCTTATTCCACATCCATCTAATATACATAAAACTAAAGGTTTAGTCATTTATTTCACTTCTTTCCATAGAATATTTTATCACAACTACAAATAAAAAGAACTAGATTTTAACTAGTTCTTTAGGTTTTTAGACTTATCTAAATTCTCTGCTAACCATGTAGCAAGAAGATATGCTATTACTACTCTGTTTTCTTCTTTGACAAATGTTTCTTCTTTCTTCTTTTTAGCTACTCTATATATAGTTAACTTTTTATCTACAGTAAAACCGATATAATATTTCTTTTTGTATGTTGCATCAAAATCAATAGTTCCTTCTTTACCATCTATTATTAAAGTTTGTCCTATTTTGACCATCGAAATCAACCTTCCCTTAAACTATCTAAGTTTATTATAATATACTTTTCAATAAATAAAAAGAATTAGATTCTATCTAATTCTTTAATTATTTGTTCTTTATCCATACCTTTACCAATAAATACTAATTTAACCATACGGTCACCATAGATTTCATCCCAATCTCTTTTTAAGTCTGGATTTTGTTCTAAGACTTGTTCTTGGAATTCTAGTTCAGCTGTTGCTAACCATGGTCCTGCTTCAGTTAAATCTTTTAAAGTACCTGCTTGTTCAAACATATATGACATATCTTTATCATCTTTAAAATATGTTAAGCCCTTTACTCTAATGATTTTCTTTGGCCAAGGTTTAGATATGTATTCATAGAATTTCTTTCTATCCATTGGTTCACGACGGAAGTAAACGAAAGTAGATATACCATATTCTTCTACTTCACCTTCATCATGATGATGGTGATGGTGATGTCCGTGTTCATGTTCTTCGTGATCATGGTCTTCATCATGATCATCATCGTCGTCATCATCTATTTCATGTTCTTCTGTTTCTTTATCTAGTTCAGCATACCAACCTGCTGATGTAGCTGCTTTATCAAAATCAAATTTATGTGTTTCTAGGATATCTTTTAAATCTACTTTAGCATAGTTTGTTTCAATTATTGAAGCATTTGGTTGTAAGGCTTTAATAACATCTTTAACACTTGCTAATTCATTTGCAGATATTTCATCTACTTTATTTAAAATAATTGTGTCACAGAATTCGATTTGTTGAATAATTAGGTTTTCAATATCTTCTTCATCTAATTTATCATTTAATAGATCGCCACCTTGGTTAAATTCATCTGACATACGTTTAGCATCTACAACAGATACAATTGAATCTAGATAACAACCCTTTGGCATTTTATATTGTTTATAAGCATCTTCTAATGCACAAATAGTTTGAGCAATTGGAATTGGTTCACAAATACCACTTGCTTCAATAATAATATAATCAAATTTATCTGAATTAACTAAATCTTGTACTTGTTGTAAAAGATCGGCTTTTAGAGTACAACAAATACAACCATTTTGTAATGGTACTAAAGAGTCATCTTGACTATTTACAATACCACCTTTTTCAATTAAATTTGCGTCTATATTTACTTCACCAATATCATTAACGATAACAGCTATTTTATAACCTTCTTGATTGTTTAAAACATAGTTTAATAATGTTGTTTTACCACTTCCAAGATATCCTGTTAATACTGTTACTGGTACATTTTTACTCATTATAATTCATCCCTTTTCCGTAAATATTATAGTCTTTTTTTTAGTTTTTGTATATTAAAAAATAGAACTAAAAGTTCTATTTTACTGGTTCTGTACTAACGTATTTGTAAAACTCTCCATTTTTTTCAAATGTATGTTTATATAGTTTGCCATATTTATGGAATGTGGCATCTGTTGGATAAGCATTATCATCTTCAACTATTTCATCTTCATAAATATATTTACCATCAGTATTAGCCCAATGTTTATCAGTTCCTGAGTTAGCGAAGTAGATTAAAACATAATCATAGATATAAGCATAATTACCATTTAAACCACTTTTATCTTCTAAAGTATAAACTCTTGGTGTTCCATCAATAGAACAAATACTAGAGATACCTGTTACTTCACGTCTAGATATTTTAGTACTTTTAAAAATAACACTTGCTACACCATTACAATCTGAAGGTAATGAAGAACGTAATATTGTATTTAAATCTTTACTCATTGGTTCTAATTTTACTTCATCTGTTTTTTTGGTATCTTCTTTTTTATGTGTAAGTGTTGTAACACCTACTAATAGTAAGATAATTACAATTGTTATGATTATATTTCTCTTCATAATTAATTTCCTTTCTCTGCCCATGATGGTAGATCATCTTTAGAAATTGGTTCATCTGGTCCTAACACTGGTACAACAGGTATTACTTCTTCTCCTTTTGTTGGAGCTGGTGCAACTGGTCCAAGTACTGGTTGAGCTTGTACTGGTTGTTGTACCGGTTGCTCTACAGTTGGTTGTGGTTGTACTGGTTCTGGAACTGGGGCTGCAGGTTCAGCAACAGGTGCAGCTACTGGAGTTGCAACTGGTTGAGCCACAGGGGCTTGTGGTACAGGCGTAGGAGTTACTGCTACTGGTGCAGGTTCCGCTACAGGAGCTGGAGCTGGTTCAGTACCATCATTAACACCAGGGATTATAACAGCTGGTTCATCACCAATTTGATTTGGTGTAGTTTCATTAGCTGGTGCTTGTTGTACTGATGCTTCTTCTGGTGAATTAACACCAGGTATTAAAACAGCTGGTTCTAACATATCAGCTGAAACTGGTTCGTTAGATGTTGGTGTAGCATTATTAGAAGAAAATGCATTAACAATACTTGGAGTTCCTGATGAAGGTGGTTCTGGTTCCGTTTTAAGAGGAATCGGTACAGCACCTGCTGCTATTGTTGGAATAGCAATTGTTTTTTCTTCTAATATTGGATCAATCGGCATTTTTGGTTTTTCTGAAACTGGTTGTTCTTCTTTAGGTGGTTCTTCTTTTTTAGTTTCAGGATTCAAATCAATAACACGATTTGGATCATCACCTGTATATTCAATATCATAATCAATAAAGAAATTCTTTTTAGGATTATTTAAATCTACTAAAACATCAATATACTTTTTACTAGAATCAAAATCAAATCGAGAATCACCTTTTAATTTAATTGTAGTATTGTTTGGTAATGGAACATTTACAACTGTACACATTGTTTTTCTATTACCTACTTGTAAATTTCCTGCTTTTAATTCATATGGTAAATTCTTAAATAGAATACCTATTTGTTTTAATTTATCAATTGCTTTAATACGACTAGTTCCTTTTATTAATTGGAAGATACCAATTAATAAGAATAAAGAACCTAAACCAATCATTATCATGTAAAAAAACGGTTGTGAGGCAGTATCAGCTTCTGTCATACAATTTTCAGGATTTTTAGAATCGTAGAATACTTTATTTTTATTATCTTTTAATAAAATTTTGCTAACTCCTGTACTTGATTGACAAGTGTATTCTTTACCTTCCACTTCAAAAGTATATGTTGGATGACAAAGATTAGAATGATTAACAGATGTTCCACCTTCACCTATATTTACTTCAGTTTTGTTTTCACAATTTTTCTCAATATTAGTAGCTGTTGTAGTACTATCAAATTCTTTTTGTTTTTTATTACCAGAAAACATTAAAAAGATTCCGATGCTTATAACTACTAAACCAATAAAGATAAAAATAATATAATATTTAAAACTTTTTTTTATATAACTACTATCAATTTTAAACATTTAAAACACCTTTTCTATTCTATTTAATTTTATCATAATAAAAAAAAGAAATAAAACTATTTCTTTTTATTTTGATCTTGATTACGAGAAGCAAGTTCTTCTTCTACTGTACGATTTGTTTCTTTTAAGTTTTTCATCATTAAACTTTCAATTTCTTTGTACAATTTTTCATTTGCTTCTTCTAAGTTCATCTTCTTAGAAACCTTGAATGGTTTACCATAACGAATCATTAAATTATGTTTTTTCTTATCATAATCACCAGTTACACAACTAGGTATGATTGTAGCATTAGTTTTTTGAGCCATAGATACTGTACCAAATTTAAATGGTAACAAGAAAGTATCATAAGTTTTGTTTCTAGTTCCCTCTGGGAATAAACCAATTGCTCCACCATCTCTTAAAACATTTAGTGCACGTTCTTTAGCAGATTCATCATGAATTGATCTATCAACAGGTATGCAACCTGCTGCTTTAAAGAACCAAGCTACTTTTTTATCATCAAAGTATTCTTTTTTAGCCATATAGTGGATTACTCTTTTAGTAGCCATAATCGTAAAACATTGATCAAATATATGTTTATGATTGGATACGATAAGAATAGGTCCTTCTTTTGGTATTACTTCTTTGTTGATAATTATTGGATTATATTTAATTTTAAATATTAATCTTAGTAATGGAGAAAATAATTTATATGGCCAGTTGATTTCTTTTTTAACTTTATTTGCCATAGCGTTCCTCCGCTCTCTTTTCCATATTTTCTTGTTGTAATTTTTTGAAGTCTACTTTACCAACAATAGTTTTTGGAAGAGATTTTCTAAATTCCCATTCTTTTGGAATTGAGTAATGAGCTAGATTCTTTTTACATAATTCTAATAATTCATCTTTTAATTTTTGATTTTCTGAGTAACCTTTATTTAAAGCAATATATGCTTTAGCTACTTCTACTTTATATGGGTGTGGTACACCAATAACAGTAGCATCCATTACAGCTGGGTGTGATTCTAGTACTTCTTCTATTTGAGAAGGATAAACATTATAACCAGATGTAACTATCATACGTTTAATTCTTTGTTTATATTGAATGAAACCATCTTTATCCATTGAAGCAATATCACCAGAATGTAACCAAAGGTTGCCATCTTTATGGATACGTAAGGCATCATTGGTTTCTTTTTCATTGTTATAGTAACCTAACATAACAGTTGGGGCACAAATACAAATTTCACCATCTTCGCCATAAGGCATTTCATTATCTGTTCCTGGTTCAACTATTTTGACATAAATACCTGGCCAAGGAATACCAATTGTTCCTGGACGAGAAGCATTACGTAAGTCGACTGAAACAGCTGCAACAGCTTCTGTCATACCATAACCTTGAATCATGTTTGTTTGAGCACCATGTTCATGTAAGAAATCATTAATCTTCGTAACACGAGCTTTATTTAAGGTATCGCCACCAGCGATAACATATTTAAGATTAGTTAAGTTAACACCATCCATTCTTTCATTTGTTGTTAATGCTTCAAATAATGTTGGAACACCAACAATAACTGAAGGATTATGTTTTGTTAATAACTTATCGAATTCTTGGGCTTTAAATGTTGGTATTAAAACTACTTCAGCACCAACACAGAAAGCATCATTTAAACTTACTTCTAAGCCAAAGCCATGGAAGATTGGCATGATACCTAAGATACGGTCATCACTGCAAAGGTCTGGATAAGCTTTAGTAGCTGCTATTGTAGCAGCATTAAAGTTACCATTAGATAAAACGATACCTTTAGGTGTTCCAGTTGATCCACCACTTTGTAAGATAACTGCTGGTGTATCTTTATGACCTGGTTCTTCAATGTTTTTACCATTGTAGTTCATACCTTTTTTAAAGAATTCTTTCCAGAACATAATATGTTCATCACTTTTTGGTTTTTCTACTTTACGACCTTGAGTAAATTCATATCCTACTTTCATTAAGATATTCATTGAGTCTTTAGCAGAAATAATAATTGTTTTATATACACTAGTATCATCAATTATATTTTTTAATTTTGAATATGTAATATCCATTGCTACTACCATTACTGTAGAATACTTAACTAAAGCTTCCTTTATTTCATTTTCTGATAGTAATGGATGTAACATATTTGCTACAGCACCTATTTTATTTAAAGCATAAAAAGATATTAAAGCTTCTGGTACATTAGCTGAGATGATTGAAACAACATCTCCTTTTCTAATACCTTGTGATTTAAAAGCTTTAGCTGCAATATGAATTTGATTATAGAACTCAGTATAAGTTCTAGTAGTTCCAAAATATGTAATTGCTGGACGATTTTTAAATTCTAAATCTTTCATACGGTCACGAGCAAATCTAAAGATAGATACATCTGGTGGATTAATATTCATATCATTCTTTTTATAATACTTTTTCCATGGTGCTTTAGGTTTACTTTTGATACCAATAAATCTAAAGAAACTATTATCTAATAATCCCATTATTGTTTCCTCTTCTCTTCTAGTTTCTTGGAAATAATCTTCATTAGTTTTTCATTATCTTTTGTAAGATCTTCTTTTTTGGATACTTTAATTGGTTTTAAGAATTCAAAACATAGATCTTTAGAGAATAATTTATACTTTCCTGTAATAACGAGTGGTACGATAGGTGCTCCTGTTTCAGAAGCCATCTTTACGGCACCAATTTTAAATGGCATGATGATATCTTCAGTACGATTTATAGTACTTTCAGGAAATATACCAATTAATTTTTCTTCGTTCAATGTTATTATAGCATTATTTAAAGCATTTTTGTCATGAATACTTCTATTTACAGGAATAATACCCATTCCAAGGAATAATGGTCTTTTCCAGCCTTTTAATAAAGAATCTTTAGCTAAGAAATGAACTACTCTTTTACAAATAGCTGCAATAGTAACACTATCTAAATTATTAGTATGATTACTTGCTATAATACAGCGACCATTTTTAGGAATATTTTCATAACCAATAACACGTGGATGTAAGAAGAATTTTAATGGTAATGCTATGAAAGGTCTAGCAAAGAAACGATAAAATTTTGGTTCTTTCATTTTAATCCTCCTTGTAACTATTTATTTCAAAGATGATACTTAGACCACCTAATTTATTATTTTCAGCTTTAATTGTTCCTTTATGAGCTTCAATAATTTCTTTACAAATAGATAAACCTAAACCACTAATCTTACGAGATGCATCAGTTGTATATAATGGATCAAAGATCTTTTTTAATTCAGGAGATCCTTTACCATTATCAGCAATAGTAAATTTAATTTTATCTTTTGTTTCATTAATATCTATTTTAATTATTTTTTTATTCTTATCTAGATATCTAATACTATTACTGATTATGTTAGAAAATACTCTTTTGAATTTAGGTAAATCTACATATATATAACTATTATAACAATTTGATTTTATTTTGAAATCAATATTTTTTTCTTTTAAGTCTTCTTTATAATACTTATTTAAATAATCAATTAGATTCTTAATAAGTATTTTATCTTTTTTAGGTTCTTTAGTATGCATAGTTAAATAATCATCAAAGTCTTCAATTATTTCTTTCATAACTAATGATTTATTATAAATTGTATTAGCATACTTAGTTTTGGTTTCTTCAGAGATATCTTGTTTATTTAATCTTTCTGAATAACCTAGAACACTTGTTAAAGGTGTTTTAATATCATGTGAGATACTTGCTATAATACGATTTTGTTTAGCTTTCTCTTCTTCTAGTGCTTCTACTAAATCAACGAATTCATTTTGAATTTCTTGTACTTTGTTTTTAGCATTACACTTTTTAGGTTTAATACCTAATTTATAATTATTAATATCATTAGAAATAGCTGTTAAAGGACTTAATAGCTTTTGATTAGCTCCTAAGATACCTGCAATACCTAATACTATTAAAATAGCAAAGTTAAAGATAACAATACTCATTGTAAGTTTATACTCATTAGTATTACGTGACTTAGATAAAGTTATTAAATAATCTTCATTATCAATAATTATAATTTTGGATTTAGATATAGAATTTTTCTTATCTTTATTTTTAATACTTTTACTATAAATAGTATTATTATTCTTATCTGTTAAAGTAATAGATGTTTTATTTTTAGTAGATAGTTCTTCTAAGGAAGATACGAATACTTCTTTAGATAAAGATGTATCTAAAGTAGCTATTTCACTATCTATTTTATTGTTAATATTTTCAGTTATTTTTTCATTATTTCTAGTTAAGAAATAATAGAAACAGGTACAAAATATAATATTACAAATTATTAGAAAAGATACACCTACTATAAAACCTTTTCTAATAGTTAGTTTTTTAAATAATTGTTTCATTTTACTACCCTAACAAATTTATAACCTAAACCCCAAATAGTAATAATATATTTTTCTTCAGGATCTATTTTTTTACGTAGAGCTTTGATATTAACAGCAACTGTACCTATATCACCGTATTCTATCTGCCATACTGAATTATATATTTGTTCTTTAGATAAAGTAGTACCAGCATTAGACATTAAATAATATAATAGATCAAATTCTTTAGTACTTAGATTTATCTTTTCATTGTTTTTATATACTTCATAGTTTTCTTTATTAATTGTTATTTCACCAATAGAAATGATTTTGTTAGATGATTCATTACGAGTTTGACGACGAAGATGTGCTTTAACACGAGCGATTAATTCTTTTGGTTCGAATGGTTTAGTAATATAATCATCTGCTCCACTATCAAAACCTTCTACTTTATCATTTAAAGTATTTTTAGCAGTTACAAAAATAATGGGACAGGAAATAATATCTCTTATTTTTTCACAAGTAGATTTACCATCTAAACCAGGCATCATAATATCTAAAAGAATTAAATCATAGTTATTATTTTTAACACTATCAAGAGCTTGGTAACCATTATTAACAATTGTAGCATTATAACCTTCATCTGTTGAGACATCACTTATTAATTCAGCAATATCTTGTTCATCATCAACACTTTAGATATTCATTAAATCACTTCCATTTATATATTATATTATGAATAGATTAAAATAAATATTAAAATTTATTAAGTTATTATATAATATAAATAGATGATATTGGAAGTGATTTAATGAAAAAGAAACAAAATGCAAAAGCTTTTAAGATAAGAATTATAGTATCTTCTATTTTATTAGTACTATTTATTATAGGTTGGATAATATATGGTTTATCATTACTTAGAACAAATGATAAAACAATATTAAATAAGTTCTTTAAGAATAATAATATAGTTGATAAATTAGATATTTCTTTTGATAAACAATATATGAATTATAGTTATGATACGAAAGTATTTGGTTTATATAGAAATGATAAATTATTATATTTATATGGTAATAATAAATATGTTGATATATCTGGTTATTTAGAAAGTAATGGTTTAACTATTAATGAAAAAGAATTCTATAATAAAGATAATTATAAATTAATAATTGAAGAAATACATAAGATTATTATTGAACAATATAACTATGTTGATGTAGAAAGAAAATATTTAGAAAATAGTAAGTTATATGAATATGATTATATTTTTAATACATCTTATTTAATAAAGAGTATGTCTGGTAATAAAGTTATTATGGATACTTTAGGTAAGATGTTTAATGCTGATAATAAAACAATTATTAAATTCTTAAATAATTTTAATGACAGAAGATTTGAATATACTATATATACTAAAGGTAAAAAAAGAGAGATAGTTTCTTATAATATTCATTTAGAAAACTTATTTACTTACTATTATAGAGATGGAAAAGTATCGGGTATGATAGATGATGTAGTTTATTATAAAAATGATAAAGACATTATAATAGTTGGTGATGATTTTGAAAAAAAGATAACTAAGAATAATGATATCGATATTAATTTTGAAGAATATGAAAAAATAGAATATGATGGTTTATTTAATTTAATAAAATAAAAAGACAGATAATTATTTATCTGTCTTTATTTTTAATTCATATCTTGTATCTAATGTCTTATTATAAGATATTGCTGTACCATCTTTATTGATAATTAGAATATACCACCAAGTAGTATTTTGTTTGATAGTAGTAGCTGTTACATCTTGTCCAGATATAACGGCTTTTTTAGGTGTTATTTCAATTGAATAAATATTTTCAAGTTCAATGTTTTCACCAAAGTTTTGTTTAAAATCTTCTTCAGTATAACCCATTTCTTCTAAAGCACTTTGACCTGTTACAAAAGAATATAATCCATAGTAATAGTTATCTAGATCACCTACTCCTTTATACCAGTAGAATGTATCATCATCATTAAAGACGAATTCACCACCACTACTAGATAACCAATGATTATAGATACTAGTATTAACTACTTCTTCTGCTGTACCAGTATAGATAGGTTTCTTTGTATTATCAATAGTAATTTTAAATATAATAAATACTGTTAAAGCGAATAAAACAAGAACAGCAATTATTTTAATAATGGAAGATATATTAAAAGCTAATTCATCTTTTTTATAATACTTATCAACATCTTCACGATTGTTAGTTAAATATTCATCTATTTCTTTATCAGCTGAATTATGTTTTTCAGCTTTTTTTACTGTAAGAGGTATTGCTTTTACAGAAACATTTTGATTTTTATATTTAGTTCTTTTTTGAGTTATTTTCTTTTTACGAGGAGGTTCTTTTTTCTTAGGTGGTTCTTCTTTAGGAGGTTCTACGATAACCTCTTTTTCTTTAACTATTATTTTAGTTCCGCAATTAGGGCATGTATCTTCATGTTCTTTTAGAATAGTTCCACAATTAGGACAATAGTTCATAATATACACACTCCTTTTTTAATTAGAAAAATATAAATAATATAATTGTAAATAAGTTATAATAAATTAAAAATTCAAATAAGATATTTCTGATACCTAGTTTATTCTCTATTGGATTATAAGTTTTCTTTAAATAGTTATTACCAGAAAAGATAGCTAAGAGAATAAAGAATCTAAAAATTAAATTGAAATAAGTATCACCACTTGATAAAGCACTAAAGCCATCAAAGACGATCAAAGAAATAAACGATACACCTAAGGCTTCTAAGACATTCTTACGGATGTTCTTTTTCATTGAAAAGTCTTTAGCTTTATAAGAATCATAACTTAAAGCAAATAGTAAAGCTACATATAGTAAGAATGGTAAAGCATTTACAACAGGTGTATCTCCGACCATTCTAGTAAAGCCTTCTACTGCTTTTCTATAAATATCCATATCTTTTATTTTAGTAGATATAAGAATTGTTATTAATACAGCTACTGCTAACATACAAATAATAACGATAGTAGCTTTTTTATCACTAGGTTCTGCAATTACTTCTTCTGGTTTTGGTATATCTTCTTCAGGTAACTGATTAATAAAACGATTAGTATATTCAGTTTCTTGAACATATGGTGTAGTTCTTTCTTCTCGAGTAAGAGCTTCTCTTATATCGACTGGTGAGCCACTTGAAGATCCATTAACAAAGAATCTACTTCTATTAACACCAACACTAATACCATTATCTTTATTTTTTTGTTCTTCTATATTTGGTTTTAAAGCAGCAAAAGTTGGTGTAATATCAGCTGGTTCTTTTTTCTTTTTAATAATATATTTAACACGTCCATTAGATTTTTCTTCAACGTGTTGTTCTATTTCTGATAAAGGTCCTGAAGTATCAATAATATAGCCACAGCCATTACACATTATTGAGCCTTCGGGATTATCTGTACCGCATTTTGGACATAGCATATTATCACATCCTTCTCTATCTATTTTAGCACAAAAAAAGTAATTAGTCTTAACTAATTACTTTTATTAGTAATAACATGTACTACAGTTATAAGATGTCCAAGAACAACCGGCTGCTCCATTACAACTACTGCTTCCAGAATAACTTGAACAAGCTGTACAATCTTCACCCTCGCATGTTCCAGTACAATGATAACTACAATAACACTTTTCTGAACTAACATCACATGTACAAGTTTTTGAATTGCCCGCTTTATCTTTTACGGTATAATTTGTGTCTGACTTTTTGTTATAGTGTTTTCCTTGATCATCACCAGATGATACACAACCACTATGATCATCATCACAAGATACAGTACATGTTACTCCACTTGTCGAATAACCAGATGTTGTTGCAGAACATCTAGGTTTTGTTGTATCTACATAAACATTAACACTACAAGCTTTTGTGTTATTTACATTATCTCTGATTGTTATGGTGCTAGTTGTTGTTGTAGAATTAAAAGTACGGCTAAACGTATCTTGAGTGCAGCCACTAGCATGATCTGGATATAGAGTTTCTTTACAACCCACGGTAATTGTTCTACTCTTTGCCCATGATGAACTAGTTCCTTCTCCTGATACTCCATCACACCTTGGCTGTTGAGTATCTGTATATAAAGAAACATGATTATCGCAAGTGAACCATGCACCAGAATAAGCAATAAATGTAGCTGAGTCATCAACTTCGCCAAGTGATGATCCATTCACTATATCAACAAACGATTTACAATCTTCGGTAAATGATCCATCTATTCCACTATTGAAAGCTTGACAACTACCACTTACAGGTAAAACATTTAAATTAATCCAATATCGCCATGTATCTTTTTTCCATGCATAGTTTTGACCAATAACTGAGCAGCCTCCTGCTTGAGCTTCAGCTCCATCATCCTTTTTAAAAATTACTGAGTTAGCTCCTTCATTACCGGCTTTATCTCTTACATAACACCAAGCAGTTAAGCTTGAACCATTTTCACTAAATTGAACAGATGTTGCTCCAGCAATTGAGTTAGGTAATTTTGCTGTTCCAAAAACATCTCGACCACTTTGAATATCTGCTGCACCATTATCTTGGAATGTAGCTGTTACTATTACTGGACTTGATTTATACCAACCATTATCTCCATCGACTGGAGGTAGTTGTAATTCACAACTTGGATTAGTATTTTCTAGATAAACGTCATAAGTACAAGTTGTTTCAAAGCCAACTTTATCTCTTATTACAACACTATCGGTTCTTACGTTATCTGTTTGAGAGTATGGAATTACATACAAGTTTTGTTCACAACCAGATTGATCTGCTGTTCCATCATCATCACGACAGTATTGATCAATTGTATAACTTCCATTAGTCCATCTTGTTTTACCATTATTATCTCCACAAACTGGTGGTGTATTATCAAACATGTATGGACCAAATACAGCTCTTCCGCCCGATCCAGTACCATTAACGCTAGTTGCAAAATTACCAGCATAATCATCGACATCACTATAATCGACATATAGATAATAAATACCAGTTAAACCCTGACCAGTAACTGTCATAGTAGCATCAAGTCTATCGCCCGCTTCTGCTGGTGGGATAGTATATGTGCTAGGAGACCAACTTGTTGGTTGCTGTCCTTCTAAGGCCCAACCATATCTTATTTCTGTACGTTGTGGAATACCACTCAAGTCATCATGAACACTAATAGAGAAACTTTTTGTTCTAGTATAATTTGGGTCAGTAGTTACTGAAAGTGTAATTGTTGGTGGAGTCATATCCAACCATAATGTTTCATTAGCTGTACCATAATTACCTGCTAATGTTTTAGCATGGCAATAATATGGTTGACCAGCTCTTGTAGTATTTGTAGTTCTTGGATCACCAAGACCTTCGTTTGTAGTATTATAAGCAGCAAATGCTGTATAGACTTTATTACTAGGATTGTCACTAACTCCAACATTAATACCACTAGCGCCAGCTAGAATTGTAGTTTCACCACCTGGTGTTACTGGAAATTGTTTATACCAATGACCACGGCCTTTAGTTCCATGGAAATTAACTTTGCAAGTAGGTTGTAATTTATCAATATTATTGATATCTAAAGATAGTTTATAAGATGAAGAGATATTACCGGCATTATCTTCTGTCCATACATAATACTTACCTACATCTAAATCTTCAACAGGTACTATAGGTATTGCTGAATGTCTATCTGCTGCTGTATAACCAGTTTCACTTTTAGATAAGTAGAAGTTTTTAGGTCCACTACCTTTGCCATCATCTACTATGACTTTAATTTCTGTATTAGTTGTTAACCATTCACTGTTACTCTTTACAGTAGCAGTAGCTTCTTCTTTATCGAATCTAATTGTATAAGCACGACTCTTTGTACCTTCACCTGGTATATCATAAGTAACTACTACTTTTGAGTTTAAGATTAATTCTGATTGAATAAAATATACATTATAGTATTTAGCTGCTTCATCTTTGTCTATGAAAGCAGTATCAGTATATTTCCCTAAGCCATCTTTAGATTTAGTAGTAGTATTACCTTCAAAATCATAAGATATACTAGTTGCTTTAGGATCATATTCAGTACTATTTACAATAATTACTATATCTTGATTAGTCCATTTAGCTATGGAACCAGAAGTATTTCCTGTTACATCTTTGTTCCCTCTAGCTTTTATAGTAATACCAATCTTATTATCTACCAGCGATTGCTTTGCTAACTTACAATCTTGAATATCGGCATTGTACTTTGTTTTGATTTGACCATTAGAAAAAGAAATATCAATTGTATTACAAATCATATTTTGACCATTTACTGGATTTTTTATCATAGCAAGTCCATCTGGACTTACTTCATCTGCTGTTATATAGCCTTCAACAACTAAATTGTTAACAGAAATATTTGTTTTAGTTGTGATGTTATTTTCACGTGCCCACTTTTCGGCAGCAGATGTGATATGTTCAATTTTTGCTTCTAAAGATTTATTCTTGGCTGATTCGTTTACTCCACGATAAGTAGATACTGCTACAACAGATAGAATACCTATAAGTACTACAACTGCTAGTAATTCTACTAATGTGAAACCTCTATTATTCTTCATAGAATCACCTATTCTTTTAAAATTATAACATACAAAAAAGCAATTAGTCATTAACTAATTGCTATTTTTTATTATGAATAATAATAACATGTATCACAACCATATTCACAAGTATTTTTTGTTGATTTACAATCATCCCATACGCTATATGTACAAACGACATTTTTATTTACTGCATTACCAGCTGCTTCTTCACATGATCCAGAACAATTTCTACTACAAGCAGTTGATGACGTGTAACTCTTTGTTTTTGTTACATAGCCACCAACACATTTGTTAGGACTTCCTGTTTTACAATTTGAACAATCACAATCTTGCGAAGTTATAGTTATGGTACAAGAATCTGTATTTTTAGCTCTATCTTTAACTGTATATGTTGTAGTAGTTTTAACTCCAGAATGACTTCCTTGATCATCACCAGATGTAGCACAACCACTTAAATTATCTTGATCTGTACAAGTTACTTTAACTTTTACTCCACTTTCAGAACCGTTGTTGCCATTTCCTACTACTGTACATGTTGGTGGTTTTAAATCTAAGTAAATATCATGAGTTCCATTATTACATAAAACAGTTACTCCAGAGTTAGTAAAGAATGCTGTTTTTCCAGGTAATGTAAGAGTTTTTAATGATGTACGATAAACGTTATACTCACGACAATCAGTTGTCCAAATTCCGCCTGATTCATCATACCCCTCACGGCAGCCGCTTACTGGATGAGTATTTAATCTGTAGCCATAAGGTACTGGTCCACTATTAGTCCAACTTGAATTACCAAATGGTGTACAGCCACCAGCTTGAGCTTCTGTTCCGTCATCTTTTTTTACAGTTTTAGAATTTGTATTAAAGTTACCGGCATCATCTTCAACATAACAATGTGCTGTTAAAGAGGCACCATTTTTAGTAAATGTTACTGTTGTAGAATAGTTCTTTGGATTAGCAGTTGTTGCTGCACCATATAGTACTACACCACTTTGAAGTAGTTCTGCACCATTATCTTGATGATGTTCTGTAAGAGTTACACTAGCTCCCTTATACCAACCATTTTCACCATTTGGTCCTGGTTCAGTGAACCAGCAAGTTGGTTTGATATGTTCTAGATAAACATCATGAGGACAAACAGTTGTATTTCCAGCATTATCACTAATTGTCATATTAGAAGATCTAACATTATCTGTTGTTGTATATACTTTTACAAATGGATTTTGTGCACAAAGTGATTGATCATCAGTTCCGTCATTATCGCGACAATATTGTAATAAGTTATAAGATCCATTTGACCAATCTGTTTTACCATTATTACCATTACATACTGGTGGTGTGTTATCAAACTTGTAAGGTCCATACCTGTTGTAATGTTCATTATCTCCCGGAGGAGTAGTAAATTTTGAAACGTTACCAGCATAGTCTTTGAATTCATCGACATTAATCCATACATACCATGTACCAGTAAGTTCGCCACCAATATCAATAGATTTAGTAATGGCTGAATTAGTTTGTTCTGTAGCATTAATACTAAGTGTATACCATACTTGTGGTGGTACAGTTGGACTTTGGCTATAGCCATACTTAACTATACTTGTTGCATTTAAACCACTTAAGGCGTCTTGAATAGTTACATTTAATCTTTTTGTTTTTGAATGCTCTGCTGGACCTGTAACTGTAATAATAGATGTAGGTGGAGTTCTATCTAAGTATAGAGTAAGATTTCCACCAGCTGTGTTACCAGCTAGAGTTCTAGCATGGCAATAATATGGAGTTCCTCCTTTAGGAGTTTCAGCTTCTCTTGTTTCTCCTTTACCACGACCGATAGTATTGTAAGCAGCGAATCCTGTATATGTCGGAGTTCCTTGAGTTAAGTTAACTCCTAAGTTAACGCCACTAACACCAGCAGGATCAGTGTTTTCACTATAAGGCGTTACCGGATTTTCTTTGTACCAACCATGATCACCTAGTGTACCTTCAAATACTACATGACATGTAGCAGGGCTATCATCAACGTTATTTACTTCTAAAATCATTTTATAAACATTAGATATATTACCAGCATTATCTTCTGTCCATACATAGTATTTACCTACTTCTAAAGGATCTGTTGTAGTTCCTTTATAATCAGTAGGATAACTTTTTACTTTTGTTTCATCCCATGTTTCTTGAGTAGATATGTAGAAGTTTTTAGGTCCACTACCTTTGCCATCATCTAGAAGAATAGTTATTGGTGTTTCTGATGTAATCCATTCACTGTTAGCTTTTAAAGTAGCTGTTGCTTCTTCCTTATCAAATCTAATAGTGTAAGCACGACTTTTAGTACCTTCTCCAGGTATTTCATAAGTAACGATAACTTTAGTGTTTAAGATTAACTCTGATTTAATATAGAAGACATTATAATAGTTAGCTGTTTCTTCTTCTGTTAAGAAAGTATTACCAGTATACTTTCCTAGAACATCTTTACTTTTAGTAACAGTGTTACCTTCAAAGTCAAAAGATATACTTGTTGCTTTACTATCATATTCTGTACTATTTACAACAATTATAATATCTTTATTAGTCCATTTAGCTATTGAACCTGAACCAGATAAAGGAATATTTCCCTCAGCTATTACTTTTATGTCTATTTTATTATCTACTAATGATTGATTAGCTAATTTGCAATCTTGAATATCACTATGATAAGTTGAATTTATGACACCATTTTTAAAAGATAAATCGATGGTGTTGCAAATCATGTTTTCACTTGTTACAGGATTTCTTATCATAGCAAGTCCATCAGGACTTACTTCATCTGCTGTAACGTAACCTTCAATAACTAAAGCATTTACAGATATATTAGTCTTATTTGTTATATTATTTTCTCTGCCCCATTTTTCGGCAGCTGATTTAAGTTGAGTTATTTTTGCTTCTAAAGCTTTCTTTTTAGATGATTCATTTACGCCACGATAAGTTGCTACACCAACAACACTTAAGAGACCTATAAGCGCTATTACTGCTAATAATTCTACTAAAGTAAAACCTTTGTTGTTCTTCATAAAATCACCTATTCTATTAAGAATTATAACATAAAAAAAGAAGAATAGTATTAGTTCTTCTTTTTTAAGAATAGCATGTAGCTGAACAACCATAGCTACAAGTATTTTCACCCGTTAAGCAACTGCTATATTTAGCTGTACAACTACTGTTAGTTGGACAAGTTGCTCCATATGCTGGTGTGGCTGAAGTACAACTTCCATAATGGCAGCTCCAATAGTAACCACCAGCACATGTATTATGGCCATAGTAACAATCTGAACATGTTCCACAACCATATGATGATACTGAAACACTACAACTTCCTGTTCTACCAACATTATCAGTAACACTATATGTTGCACTACTTTTTACGTTAGTATAGTATGTTGTTCCACCATTACATGATTTTACGCCACTACCAGTATCTGAGCAAGTAATTGTTACATTTACTCCATCTGTATCATCTTGATCACTTTTCGATGCTCTACATGTTGGTGCTGATTTATCAACATAAACATTTACAGGACAATTTGTTGAGTTGCCAGCAGTATCTTTTATTGTAATTGTTCCTTGTTCTGTTGTTGTATTAAATGTTTTAGAATAAGTTTCTTGTACACATTTGCTATCATGTCTTTCATGTATTTTGTTCATGTTTCCCATATAGTCTAAACACTTAACTGTTACTGTTCTGTTTCCTTGTTGCCATGTTGTGCTTTCACCAGTTGTTTCTTTACATACTGGGGCTCTTTTATCAAAGAATAAATTAACACCTACTTTGCAGTAAATTGCTGCACCCGAGTTTGCCATTTGGCCATAAGTTACTGCTCCTTCCATTCCTACATCATGCCATGAACCAGATAATAAAGTTTCTCTAAAACCACAGGCAGAAGTGAATTCCCAATCACCGCCACCTAAGCCACCATCTGATCCAGTACTTTCGTGACATCCACTTATTGGTGGAGTATGGAACGCATAACCCCATGATACTGGTTGGTTTGTCCATGAACTGTTTCCACCAATCATGTAGCAACCACCGTCATTTGCTTCTGAGCCATCATCTTTTTTAAAGGTTAGTGAATTGGCTCCTTCATTTCCGGCTTTATCTCTTATATAACAATAAGCAGTTAGGGATGCACCGTTTTCACTAAATTGAACAGATGTTGCTCCAGCAACTGAATTAGGTAATTTAGCTGTTCCAAATGCACCTCTACCACTTTGAAGACCTGGTGCACCATTATCTTGGAATGTAGCAGTTATTACAACACTATCACTCTTATACCAACCATTATCACCGTTTGGTCCACCTTCTGGTTCATGTAATTCACAGCTTGGTTTAATATGTTCTAGATAAACATCATAGTTACAAGTAGTTTCTAAACCAACTTTATCTCTTATTACAACACTATCTGATTTAACATTGTCAGTTACAGTGTATGGAATTACATAAAACTCTTGTGCACATCCTGATTGATCTGCTGTGCCATTATCATCACGACAGTATTGATTAATTATATAACTTCCATTAGTCCAGTTAGTTTTACCATTATTTGGTCCACAAGCTGGTGGTGTGTTATCGAACATGTATGGACCAAAGATTGCTATTCCATCAGAACCAGTACCGTTAACCCTAGTTGCGAAGTTACCAGCATAATCTTCTACATCACTATAATCAATATGTAGATAATAAATACCAGTTAAACCTTGACCAGTAACTGTCATATTGGCATCAAATCTATCGCCAGCTTCTGCTGGTGGAATAGTATATGTGCTAGGAGCCCAACTTGTTGGTTGCTGTCCTGCTAAGGCCCAACCATATCTTATTTCTGTACGTTGAGGGATTCCACTTAAAGCATCATGAACATTTATAGAAAAACTCTTTGTTCTAGTATAATTTGGATCAGTAGTTACTGAAAGTGTAATTGTTGGTGGAGTCATATCCAACCATAGAGTTTCTGATGAAGAAGCATATTTACCTGCTAATGTTTTAGCATGGCAATAATATGGTTGCCCCGCTCTAGTTGTATTAGTTGTTCTTGGCTCACCAAGGCCTTCATTAGTTGTATTATAAGCAGCAAATGCTGTATATACTTTATTACTAGGATTATCACTAACTCCAACGTTAATACCACTTACTCCAGCAGGAATTGTAGTTTCACCGCCTGGAGTAACTGGAAATTGTTTATACCAATAGCCACGGCCTTTAGTTCCATGGAAATTAACCTTACATTCTGGGGCAACTGTATCAATGTTATTTATTTCTAGTGATAGTTTTGGTTCAGATGAGACATTACCTGCATTATCAACAGTCCATACGTAATATTTTCCTACATCTAAGTTTCCAACTGGTACTACAGGTACAGCTGAATGTTTATCTGCTTCTGTATAACCATTTGGGTTTGTTGATAAGTAAAAACTATTTGGTCCACTACCTTTACCATCATCAACTACTACTGTTATTTCAGCTGTTGTTGTTAACCATTCACTATTACTTTTTACTGTTGCCGTTGCTTCTTCTTTATCGAATCTAATTGTATAAGCACGACTTTTAGTACCTTCACCTGGTATTTCATAAGTTATTACAATCTTAGAGTTAAAAATAAGTTCTGATTTAATATAGAAGACATTATAATAGTTCGCTGTTTGGGCTTCAGTTAAGAATGTATTACCAGTATATTTTTGAAGTTCACTTTTACTTTTAGTAACAGTATTACCTTCAAAGTCATATGAGATACTAGTTGCTTTAGAATCATAATCAGTACTGTTTACGATAACAATTACATCTTTATTAGTCCATTTAGCTATGGAACCTGTGCCAGAAATATTAGTATTATTGCTATCGATAACAGTAACAGTTATTTTATTATCGATTAAAGATTGTTTTGCTAACTTACAATTTTGAACATCTTTGTTATATTTTGTTTTTATTTGATTATTTTCAAAGAAAATATCTATTGTATTACAAATCATATTTTCTCCTGTTAATGGGTTTGTTATAGTAGCAAGTCCTTCTGGACTTACTTCATCTGCTGTAATATATCCTTCAACAACTAAAGCATTTACGGATATATTTGTCTTGTTAGTTATATTGTTTTCTCTACCCCATTTTTCAGCAGCAGTAGTTATATGTTCTATTTTTGCTTCTAAAGATTTCTTTTTAGCTGATTCATTTACACCACGATAAGTAGAAACGGCAACCACGCCTAAAACGGCTATAAGGACTATAACCGCTAATAATTCTACTAAAGTGAAACCTCTATTGTTTTTCATAGAATCACCTATTCTATTATAAATTATAACATATAAAAAAGAAGAATTGTAATAGTATTAATTCTTCTTTTTTTATTAGTAATAGCATGTATCTGAGCAACCATAGCTACAAGTGTTTTCACCTGTTAAACAACTGCTATATACTGCTGCACAACTACTATTAGTTAGACAAGTTGCTCCTTTGGATGGTGTTGTTGAAGTACAGCTTCCAACAGCACAATCCCAGTAATAACCCCCTTGACAGGTATTATGGCCATAGTAACAATCTGAACATGTTCCACAACCATATGATGATACTGAAACACTACAACTTCCTGTTCTACCAACATTATCAGTAACACTATATGTTGCACCACTTGTTACATTAGTATAGTATGTAGTTCCACCATTACATGATTTTACGCCACTACCATTATCTGAGCAAGTAATTGTTACGTTAACTCCATCCGTATCATATTGATCACTTTTTGATGCTTTACATGTTGGTGCAGACTTATCAACATAAACATTAACAGGGCATTTTTTAGTATTACCAGCTATATCTTCTATTTCTATTTGACCAACTTCTGTTGTTGTATTAAATGTTTTAGAAAATTTATCTTGAGTACATTGACTATTCCAAAAAGTATAATCGACACCTGCGCTATCTACATAATCTCGGCAGTTAACAGACACAGTTCTATTTGCTTGTTGCCAAGTTGTACTATCATTTTCTATTTCTTTACATACCGGCGGATATGTATCAATGAAGAGATTTATAGATACAGCACATTCTATTGGGGCGCCAGAATTTGACGATTGAATATAAGTTGTTTTACCAATTAAGCCATATCCTTTAATAGATCCGAATGTCATAGTTTCTGAATATCCACATTGTTTTGAGAAACTCCAAGTAGTACCATCTTGTACGCCACTACTTCCTTTACAACCACTTATTGGTGGAGTAGAAAACGAATAACCCCATGTAACCGGACCGCTTAACCAAGAAGTATTCCCACCTACCATGTAACAGCCGCCATTTGTTGCTTCAGCGCCATCATCTTTCTTAAAGTCCAAATGATTAGAACCTGTATTACCAGCTACATCTTTAACATAACAATAAGCCCTTAATGGATTACCATTCTCATCAAATTCTACAGAATAATTACCATTTAATGTGTTGCTTGTTTTAGCAGTACCTACACTTTCTACACCACTTTGAAGACCTGCTGCTCCATTATCTTGGAAAGATGCTGAAATTGTTACTTTATCTGATTTGTACCAACCATCTAAACCATCAGGCCCTGGTTCAGTAAGTGAACAACTTGGATTTATATGTTCTAGGTAAACATCGTAATTACATGTTGTTTCTAAACCAACACTATCTCTTATTACAACACTATCTGTTCTTACATTGTCTGTTTGATAGTATGGAATTACATATAAGGTTTGTGCACAACCAGATTGATCTGCTGTTCCTTCATTATCACGGCAGTATTGTCTTATTGTATATGTACCATTTGTCCAGTTTGTTTTACCATTATTATTTCCACAAGCTGGTGGTGTGTTATCAAACATGTAAGGTCCAAAAATAGCAATTCCATCAGCACCTGTACCATTAACCCTAGTTGCAAAATTGCCAGCATAATCTTCTACATCACTATAATCAATATGTAGATAATAAATACCAGTTAAGCCTTGACCAGTAATTGTCATGTTAGCATCAAATCTATCGCCAGCTTCTGCTGGTGGAATAGTATATGTACTTGGAGACCAACTTGTTGGTTGCTGCCCTGCTAAGGCCCAACCATATCTAATTTCTGTACGTTGTGGAATACCACTTAAGTCATCATGAACGTTTATAGAAAAACTTTTTGTTCTAGTGTAATTTGTATCAGATGTTACTGAAAGTGTAATTGTTGGAGGGGTCATATCTAGCCATAATGTTTCTGATGAAGAAGCATAAATACCGGCCAATGTTTTAGCGTGGCAATAATATGGTTGACCTGCTCTAGTAGTATTTGTTGTTCTTGGTTCACCAATTCCTTCGTTTGTCGTATTATAAGCAGCGAATGCTGTATAAACTTTATTATTAATATTATCACTAACGCCAACATTAATACCGCTGACTCCTGCTGGAATTGTAGTTTCACCGCCTGGTGTTACTGGAAATTGTTTAAACCAGTGACCACGGCCTTTAGTTCCATGGAAATTAACTTTACATTCGGGTTCAACTGTATCAATGTTATTTATTTCTATTGATAATTTTGGCTCAGAAGATATATTACCAGCATTATCTTCTGTCCAAATATAGTATTTACCAACATCTAAGTTTCCAACTGGTACGACAGGTTCAGCTGAATGTCTATCTGCAGCAGTATAACCGCTTGGATTTGTTGATAAGTAGAAGTTTTTAGGTCCACTACCTTTTCCATCATCAACTACAACTGCTATTTCAGCAGTAGTTGTTAACCATTCACTATTACTCTTTACTGTTGCTGTTGCTTCTTCCTTATCAAACCTAATTGTATATGCTCTACTTTTGGTACCTTCACCCGGTATTTCGTAGCCCACTACAATCTTAGAGTTAAAAATAAGCTCTGATTTTATATAGAAGACATTATAATAGTTAGCTGTTTGTGTTTCTGTTAAGAAAGTATTACCAGTATATTTTTGAAGATTACTTTTACTCTTAGTTACAGTATTACCTTCAAAGTCGTAAGAGATACTGGTTGCTTTATTATCATAATCAGAACTATTTACGATAATTATAATGTCTTTGTTAGTCCATTTAGCTATTGAACCTGTTCCTGATATATTAGTATTATTACTGTCTATAACAGTGACATTTATTTTATTATCAATTAAAGATTGTTTTGCTAATTTGCAGTTTTGAATATCGGCATTGTACTTTGTTTTTATTTGTCCATTTTCAAAGAAAATATCAATTGTATTACAAATCATATTTTCTCCTGTTAATGGGTTTGTTATAGTAGCTAGTCCATCTGGACTTACTTCATCTGCTGTAATGTAACCTTCCACTACTAATGCATTAACAGATATATTAGTTTTATTTGTTATATTGTTTTCTCTACCCCATTTTTCGGCAGCAGATGTTATATGTTCTATTTTTGCTTCTAAAGATTTCTTTTTAGCTGATTCATTGACACCACGATAAGTAGATACTGCAACTACAGAAAGTATCCCAATAAGTACTACTACAGCTAATAATTCTACTAACGTAAATCCTTTGTTGTTTTTCATAGAATCACCTATTCTAAAGTGATTATAGCATAAAAAAATAATTAACGTAAGTTAATTATTCTTTATTTTTAATAATAAAATTATAAGCATCTTTGCACATGTCATTAATGTCTTTTGTGGCTTTCCATCCTAACTCTTTATTAGCTTTAGATGCATCAGCATAACATTCAGCAATGTCACCTGCACGACGTTCAACTATTTTATATTTTACTTTTACTTTATTTACTTTCTCAAATGTCTTAATTAATTCTAGAACACTATAACCATGTCCTGTACCTAAATTATAAACATTAGTACCTTTACTCTTTAAGGCTTTTTCTAAAGCACAGATATGACCTTTAGCTAGATCGACAACATGGATATAATCTCTAACACCTGTTCCATCTGGTGTGTCATAATCATCACCAAAAACACTTAAAACTGGTAGTTCACCAACAGCAACCTTAATGATATATGGCATTAAGTTGTTTGGTATACCATTTGGATTTTCACCAATTAAACCACTTTCATGAGCACCAATTGGATTAAAGTATCTTAGCAAGACAACACTAAAGTCTTCATCAGCAATACATACATCTTTTAAGATTCTTTCAATAAAATATTTAGTTGTTCCATAAGGATTAGTTGTTCCACCAACAACAGCTGTTTCGGGAATTGGTAATTCTTCTGGATCACCATATACAGTAGCACTACTACTAAAGACGATATTCTTACAATCGAATTCTTTCATAACAGATACTAAAGATAATGTACTACCTAAATTATTTTCATAATATCTTACTGGTAGTTGTACTGATTCACCTACAGCTTTTAAACCAGCAAAATGTAATACTGCTTCAATATGATCATTTTCTTTAAAAATCTTTCTTAAAGCTTTTTTATCACAAACATCATTTTCATAAAATTTAACTTTTTTACCAGTAATAGTTTCTATTTTATCTACTACTTCTTTTTTACTATTAACTAAGTTATCAACAATAATAACTTCATAACCTGCATTTAATAATTCTACAGCAGTATGGCTACCTATATAACCTGTACCACCTGTAACTAATATTTTCATACCATCACTCCTTTTTAAATTATAACAAAAAAATAAAGAGATTTATACCTCTTTATTCTAATTTAGTACCTGCTGCAACGATATCTGGTTTGTAATCAACAGGGACTCCTTTTAATACTAAAGTATATTTAATAGATGAATAACCTCTATTAATCATATTATCTGGTTCATTTAAATCAATAGCATTTATAGTACGTGCTTCTTTATTTTCAGTAATAGTAAATGAAGATAAACTAACAAATGATCCATATTCTTGAGAAAGAACTAAACGAGGACTCTTAACTGCTACTGTATTAGTATTCTTTAAATATAAAGCATATGTAGTTTCATCATTTTCTACTTTTTCAATTGTTATTTCTGGTATTAATTCTACTTCATTAGCACCTAGTGTTAACTTAGCATTACCTTTAGTAATAGCATCACTTTTATTTGGATTAGCACAATCTATTAATACCATGTATTTAAATTGATCATCTAGATGTGAACTTGGTGTACTAATTAGGGCATCGATAATAATTGTTTCATTTGCTCTTAATTTATCAAAGGAACCTAAACTTTGAATATAAACAGCTCCATTATTATAAGAATAAGAAGCATTTTTTATTTCTTCTATTTTGACATTATTAGATGGTATTCTAATAGTCCAGCCTGTATATGGATTTAAAGAATTATTAGTTAAAGTAATAGTTATATTTTGGGTATAACCTAAACCACCTTTTTTAATGTTTTGGGCTGATACATATTCAACTTTTCCTTGGCAATATTTACTATACATTGGATCATCTTCAGCTTTTACAATTTCTTGTTCTGCAGATGATTCTTTATCACCATGAGTTCTTAAATGATTCTTTCTTACTAAAGAAAAAATATAAACTGAGAATAGAAATACAAATGTTATTATTAAACAGATTATTAATATAGTATTTTTATCAAATCTTATCTTTTTCATATTTCACCTCTATAGTTGTGTTTTTTATTATAGAAAAATACTAATACTAGTGTTGATAAAATAAAGATTATAAAGATAACAAAGCCTGTTTTAGTTTCGGGATTTTTTATTTCTGTTACTTTAACATTTAAAGTATATGAAATACCTAATACTGTAGCTGTTACTTTGGTTTCACCTATCTTTTTAGCTTTAATAGTATTATTATTTATTTCTAGAATAGATTCATCTTCTACTGTCCATATTATTTCATTTGATGTGTCTATTTCACTGAAGAACTTCATAATATCAGTTTCATCATTTACTTTTAATTCAGTATTTTCAGCAAAAGCAATACGATATGGATCATCTTCAGTACCATGACCAGTTACCATTGTATTACCATTAATACTAATTACTGGTCTAACAAAATAATAATTAGTTGCATCATCTGTAAATGTACAAGTATTTGTTGCAATTATTTCAACTTGTCGTTTTTGATTTTGACCCCATGGATCTTCTGTTCCTGATGCTCTAGTTATATAAGTATCACCTGGTGTTATAGACCAAAATGCTCTTGTTTCAATACGAGTGTCATACTGACTTTCTTCATCACTGTAATAGTGCTTAGGATTAATAGAATCATATGTGAAGTAACCCCACATTTGGCCACCTACTATTATTATTTCATCACCAGTTACTGTACCAACATCTAATGTATAGTCTCCTCCAAAATCAGTATTAGAATTACTCTTTTGAAGAGATGGAGCAATGATATTACCATTTACTTCGCTCCAATACCATAGTCTTGTATAGCCTGGCCAGCAAAGGTCAGTATCTTGATTACCATAACAATTTTGATAAATTGTTGAAGTGTCGTTTACAAACGTACTTTTTACAACATACTTTTTAAAAGTATTGTTGTTATTGTTATACCAATTTTCTATATATGTTTTAAGGGCACTATCTACTTCTACACCATTATCTTTATACGTATATCCACCATATTTTATTTCATCTTGTTTAGTATTATATGCACTAGCACCTATATTTATTTTGTCTGAATAATCATCTATTTTAGTTCCAGCATAAATAAGTCTTACTGATTTATCGCCATTAGTTCTAATAATACGCCAGTATATTAAATCGCCTTTTGAACCTATTTTATATAAATCTGTACAATAAGTATCTGGTGAAGAAGATTCACTTTGACATTGTTCATAAGTGCCTGTTTTAAAGTTTTGAATATCATCTACATAATAGAAGTATGTATCTTGTTCATATGCTCCTAATTGAACCCAGTTATCTGCCCATCCTCTATAGAAATATACTTTTCCTTTATCATCTTCAAAAGGATATAAACCAACTAATTCATTAGTATATTCTTGTACATAATCAGCATTTTCATCAGATCCAATTAAACAAGTTCCATCCGAATCGTGTGGATCTGGTTCAGTATCACTTACCCAATTATTTTTGGTTATGCAGCCGAATATATTATATTCAGTTGGTAATTCCTTTACTTCATTATCTCTAAAAATAGAGTCATATATAGTATCTGCTTTTACTATAAAAGGTATTAATAATATTAATAAAAATAATAGTTTTTTCATACATTCACCTACTATATGAATTATAACATAATAAAAACACCTAAGGTAGGTGTTATTTATTAATGGCGTCCCTGGGCAGATTCGAACTGCCGACCCCCCGCTTAGGAGGCGGATGCTCTATCCAACTGAGC
>JAEEGL015828154.1_pt1 | contig 28437 bp, 31 predicted proteins | sample 9134231 | NCBI WGS metagenome assembly JAEEGL01 (sample SAMN16246548, study PRJNA631951) | gut metagenome | biome: gut microbiome; feature: rumen; material: fiber-attached | host: Bos | place: Iran: Karaj | collected 2018-10
AATAAAAAAGGCGTCATTTGACGCCTTTTTTATCGCAAGTGCGTATTTATGTAATTTTTGGCAAATGCAATTTCATATTCATGTTGCTTTTGCTCAATCGTCTTTACGCCATATTGGCACAGATGAGCATTCGGTGTACTAAACCCGTTGCATATAAAATGACTTACAATGCTGTTCAGGGCATTGGATGTCATATCGCGCCATGCAAAATAATTATGTATTTGTGGATTGTTATCCCATTTTTCGATAATTGCTTCCATTGCGTTTATATATGCTTGTAATAATTGAGTATCCATATAATCGTACAGGTAAGTACGCGTTGGCGATGCCAATTTGCCAGATTTCGGTTTTTTTACATTTGGGAATAATTGGCGTTGTTTAATAATTTCCGCCTTAGTAATATTGGTATTGTTTCTTTTATTATTAAACAGCCATTGTATTCTTTGGTGATTGAACACTTTATAATGTTGGCTGTATGATGCGCCCAACGATTTGAATATTCCATCCAGCGTATCATTTATTTTATGAACGCGTGCGCACAAATTGATACGTTCTGTTTGTTGGGACATTCTGTAAAGCTGTACCATAGAATAGTTTGGTTGGATAAGATATGCCTGGGAAAAATCAGTTGGCATCATTTTGCCGATTTCTTTGTCCAGTGTCCATGTGGCATACCGTGACAAGGCCAAATCAGTATTATCGTTGATTGGCACAATATGGTGATAGACCAATTCTTTAAAGTTTTGTTTGGCAAATTCTTTATCTTTTGGCGTGTTCTGACCGATAGCCATATCCAGTGTCAGCGGGTGCGAGAAATATCTCTTGTTTTGACCGGTAACCCCGATAATATCCAAAAATTTGCTTAACGGCCAATATTCGTTTGAAGTAACGGTATAGTGTTCATTTGGTGCCCAATCTGGACAAATGGACAGAGCATCGTATTTCAAACTGGTGCTTTTGGCATTGTTCAATTCTTTGTATTCTTGTGCGTTTGGAATCAAGATATTTTCAGACATTGTTTACTCCCTTATATTTATTGTTTGTTGTTGTCTTCGGTATTCGCCAATGAAAACAGTACAGACGAAATAAGTGATTGGTATGGAACATGTTGTGCCGCGGCTAATTCTTTCAGCCGGTCCAAAATAGGACGCGGAATGCGCATATTAATGACCGCATCCGATTTATTGAATGCACGATAGGCGGCATACTCCCTTAACAGGGATTCAATGTTCATAACAAAAAGTTGTTGCATAACGTTCGGCATTTTTTACTCCTATACATTACTCAATACAACTGTCTTTACATGTCACTATACCATTGTATTTACATTTGTCAATACATTTGTCTAGACGCCAGTATTTACGGGCGTATTGGCGTGTGTATATGGGTTTGTATAGGGCAGAAATCCGGGAAAAATTTACAATACAAAAAAAATTATAGTGTTTGCTTTTTTGGGGAGTGTAATGGGGTAAATTTTACCGTTTAGGGGCTTGCACTTTATATATGTATGTTCTAAAATGCGAATCGGTTCAAGGAAAGGATTTTACATGTTGAAAAGAATTTTATCTGTGGTGGCGGCCATATTTGTTATGTGCGTGCCGGCGGCGCGTGCGGAATTAAAGGTTGATATTGTTGCGGGTTCGACGGAACCGATTTCGGTTGCAGTTCAAAAGTTTGAAACTGTGAACGGGGCATCGGCGGCGGATGCGGCGACGATACGCGAAGTGGTCGAAGCGGATTTGAAACGCACCGGGCTGTTTCATATTGTGAATCATGATGCGTTCCCGGAATTTGTAAAGATGGATGCGATGCCGTCATTTAAATCTTGGGCGGCGATTAAGGCGGCGGTGTTGGTTCAATCCAAATTGACCAAGTTGTCGGACGGCAAATATCAATTGGATTTCTATGTCTGGGATGTTGCCGGCAAAGAGCAGATAGAAGCGCAAAGTTTATCTGCATCCAAAAAATCCGTCCGTCGTTTGGGCCACATTATGGCGGATGCAATTTATGAAAGATTGACGGGCGAAGTCGGATATTTCGATACCCAAATAGTATTTATTGCGGAAACAGGGCCAATTGACAACCGTGTAAAGCGTATGGCGATTATGGACCAAGACGGTTATGGTATGCGTTACCTGTCGGATGCGAAAACATTTGTTATGTCGCCGCATTTTTCGCCGAACATGCAATCGATAGTATTTTTATCTTATTATAATGATGACCCGATGGTTTGGATTTTGGATTTGAACACGGGCGCGCAACGCAGGTTAGGGCAATTTGGTGGTATGAACTTTGCCCCACGTTTTTCGCCAGACGGAAATCGTGTTGCATTGTCTTTGGTTAAAAACGGGATTACACATATATATGAATATGATATAGGAACGAATTCTTTGAAACAGTTAACAACAGGCGATTCCATTAACACCAGTCCGTCTTATTCCCCGGATGGTCGCAAGATTGCATTCAATTCTGATAGGGGCGGGTCCCAACAGATTTATGTCATGGACATTGAATCGGGTGCGGTGGAACGCATCACATACGGGGCGGGTCGGTATGCAACGCCGGCGTGGTCTCCGGACGGGCAATTTATCGCGTTTACGAAAATGGCAGATGATACATTTTATGTCGGTGTGATGGATCCGCGTGGCAAAAACGAAAAGATTTTGGCGGGCGGTTGGTTTATGGAGGCTCCGTCATGGGCGCCGGGTTCACGTCGCGTGGTTTATTATGAAACCGAACGGACGGACGACAACATGGAACGGGTCAGTCATATTCGCAGTGTCGACATCACCGGGCAAAATATTTATGACATAGATTTGCCGGATGGTGTGAACGGTTTGGAACCTACATGGTCACCCCGGTTACCGTAATGAAGTGTTTTGGAATTGCAATTTTTGGAATATTATTTGCGGGCGTGGCGGTTGCCACGCCGGCACGCGTTGGGCGCATAATTGATGGCGATACATTTGATGCGACGGTGATGTTGGGCGGCGGGATTCGTGTTCCGGCGCGTGTTCGCATACGGGATGTTGATACGCCGGAAATACATGGTGCATGTGCATACGAACGTGAAATGGCGCTGCGTGCCAAGGCGCGTTTGGGGGAATTGTTGCCACCGGGCGCGGTTGTGGAATTAACGAATATCAAAGACGATAAATATTTGGGGCGGATTGATGCCAATGTTGCGGACACGCGTGGTGCGGATGTTGGAAAAACATTGATTCGCGCGGGATTGGGCCGCCCGTACCACGGCGGCAAAAGGGCAGGTTGGTGTAAATAGGGGGTTATAAATATTCGTATACCAATTTGCCGTTTTTGGCGTAACACACGGGAATTTTGGCCTTTCGGGCCGCAGCCCGAGCCTTGCGGACGCCGCGGTCCGCACACTTTTGTATTTTTTTAGATAATTCAATAGATTTTTTTGTCATTTTTTCCCTGGGTACATTTTATTATAGATTTGCGAATCCAATATTTCAAGTTTTTTGGAATCATGCTGGGCAACCAATTGAAATTTTGTTCCGCCATTATAGTATAATTTCCAATTTGGGATTATGTGTGTTAATTCCCAAAAATTTTCAATACTGCGTGTATATCTGCGAATAACGTCCTGTTTTGGTACATTATGTCCACCCAGTTGGGTGCGCATTTTTATTCTGGCCAAGTTTTGTTCTACTGATTCCAGAAACACATAAACAAGAACGATATCATATTTTAACTGTTTTGCTTGTTTAATGGCTTGCATATGATATTTACCAGAAATCGTGCTTTCCAGAACAAATGATTGTCCAGATTTTAATATGTCGTTCAATTGATTTATTATTATTTTTCCAGATTGTATACCAACTTTATCATTTATTGCGGCGGCGATTTCGTCAGCATTCAGAAAAATTGCGTTTTCATCAGTAATTAACTCTTTGGCCAGTGTGGTTTTGCCACTGCCATTGGGTCCAGCGATGATATACATAGTTTTTTTCATAGCGTGTATATTGTATCAAAAATTCACAAAAAAATCAAATTTTGTTAGTGGTTAGTGCGGATTCAATGTTAGAATATATTAAACCCATGGACAGGTTTGATGATGTGTTCAAACGGGGCTTAAATCTTGGGTTTATTACGTGCAAGATATAAAAAAGAGGCAATCACCGCACGAACACCCAAAGGCTGCATAGACATGCTAAACGTGGGATATAGCCTCTTTACCTAGTGGACATTATATCATAAAAATATATCGAAAGTCAACCGAAAAGATTTTTTGCGAAAAAAAAAACACCCCCGAAGGGGTGTTTAAGGACACAAGTTTTTGTATAAAGGTTAACTTCATTAACCGATATTATTGGGCATCACCCAGTTCGCCACCTGCGTAGCCATCTTGGGCCATTGTGTACCAGTGTAATGTACCTGCGACATCAACCAATGCACATGGATGTTGCGCTGTGCAAACATTCGTGTTCTGTGCCGGGATTGTTAAACCACCGGTTGAATTTTGGATTGCATTGTACACAGCATCAGATGTAACAGGATTAGAACTGCCAGAAGTTACTGTTGTATCTTTTGTCAGCGCTTCCCATCCGCCGTTACCGTCAGCAACATATTGTGCTTCACCAGCTTCTGATCTGTCTTGGTAAGCAGTTGCAGCGGCTGTTTCTACAGCTGTGATAGCAGCGCGAACAGCAGTTTCAGATGGGTATTTGTCATCATCGGTTGAACCTGTAGCAGCAACAGTTTGAGTTTTGTTAGAAACATCTTCCTTTGCTTGATTAAGGGTGTAGGCACCGCCTGCTGTGAACGGTGTTGTGCTGTCTTGAGTCGGTGTAGCAGTAGTTGTCAGAGCTTGCCATCCACCGGCACCGTCAGAAACTTGCTGGGCAGTTGTGGATTTTGTTTGATAATCGCCAGCGGCAGCAGTGATAGCAGCACGAACAGCGGTTTCAGATGGATACTTATCATCAGAAGTTGAACCTGTAGCAGCAACAGTTTGAGTTTTATTCGAAACATCTTCTTTATCAGCCAATGCAGTGTAAACTTGACCACCATTTACCAATCCAGTGTTACCAGAGGCGATTGAACCAGCAGTTGCACTGAATGTATTGGTCGTTGTATCTAATGTGATGGTTGTAGTATCACCGCGATATGTTGTTGCTTGTTCACTTGCAGTGATAGCAGCACGAACAGCGGTTTCAGATGGATACTTATCATCAGAAGTTGAACCTGTAGCAGCAACAGTTTGAGTTTTATTCGAAACATCTTCTTTATCAGCCAATGCAGTGTGAACTTGACCACCAGTTGTTAAACCTGTTTCACCACTTGCAATTGCATCAGCAACATCAACGGTAATAACGTGTGTTTGAGCATCAACGCTGACCGGTGCTGTACCAGTATATGAATCACCAACCAATCCAGCAACAGCGGCCACAGAAGGAAAATCTACTGATGCGGTGGCACTGGTTCCATCGATTGTTTGTTTCAAGTTGGCTTTTTTAGCATATGTTGCTTCGGTGAAGGCTTTTGAGGTAACAGTCTTATCTTCATTGGCCGCCATCGCGTTTGCCGCGAAAATCATCGCCGCAAAACCTGCAAAGACCAATCCTTTTACTTTTACTTTCATTGTTTTTCCCTTTTGCTTGTTTGTTTGTTGTTTGTTTATAATGGGTATAGCAATAATTGTTTGTTTATATCCATTACTGGTTTTTTAAAAACCTTATTTTGTTGGCCAACAAAACGGTTTTCAAAACTCTTTGTTTTTCCTTTCTTTGCCGCGTCCCCGTTTTTCAGCGGGACAACGGCGGGTTAATCTTCATCCGCGGTTACGACACGGAATAACTGTGGCGGGTTGGATGCATTTGTGTTGGGGCCAACCGACACAACGTAATTTCCACTTGCCAATTCGTCTTTGTGATCGTTCCACCATTGTTCCCAAAATTCTGCGCCACTTAATGTCGCAGTTATGTCATCCGCCAATTTTGAACGTTCAACCGCCTTGGCCGCCAATGTTTCCGTCGTTACCACGCCGGCATCCAATTGACCTGCGCCAACCGTGTCTTGGAACGCCAAATCGCCTAAATCGCCAATCGCATTGTCTATACTTGCCGGAACAATGTCCCCGTTGTCGTCAACAACCATTATGTCGCCCGGTTCGCCAGTCGTACCGACATTTTTGTCCAATTTACCACTTGCATCTATATCAAGTTCGGATGGCACAACAATACCGTCATTGCCAACAACCAATACCTTGCCCGCGTTCGTGTCGCCTTGGTTTTTGTCCAGTTTCTTGGCTAATTCGTCATCGACACCGTCCAATTCATCCAAAATTTCTTCGATGTCGTCCGTTGTCGCAATTGAAGCATCGGATGGCGCAACAATACCATCATTGCCAACAACCAATACCTTGCCCGCGTTCGTGTCGCCTTGGTCTTTGTCCAATTTACCACTTGCATCTATATCAAGTTCGGATGGCGCAACAATACCATCATCGCCAACAACCAAAACTTTGCCCGCGTTTGCTGTCGTTTGATCCAATGGGACGTATTCGCCCGCAATTTCGTCCGCCAAGTCGTCAACAATGTCGTCAACATTGTCTTTGGTATAATAATCGTCCGCACTTGGGATATCGATTTCGGTTGGGGTAACAATACCGGCATCATTAACAACCAAAACTTTGCCCGCATTCGCCGCCGTTTGATCCAACGGAACATATTTCGCGGCGATTTCTTCCTTGATATCATCAATCGCATCTGATATTTTTTCATCGACATCGCCGGTGCCCAATCTTTCACGCAATTCTGCCCATGTAATTACTTCGTGGTCGGTTGCATCGTCAACATAGTTCCAATAAAGACCCGTTTCATTATCACTGAATTCAATTTCACGATCCGAACCCGGTTCAATGTTTAAATCTTCGCGAACTTTGTCCAAGTTCAGAATTATTTCGTCGCCTTGGACGGTGATGTATGTGGAATCTTGAAGAGCATCCTGTTTTCCGTCAACCACACCATCTAGTCTGTTGTAATCGTCTTCTAATTGTTTAACACGGGCGGTTAAATCATTGCCTGTGCCGGCCCCAGATGAACTTATTGACTTTGGCGCACCAATATATTTACCAATAGATAAACGCGGAGATGATGCCACGCGATTCGTTGCCGTGCCGCCCGCCGTCGTCGCCGTCCCAGTCGGCGCCGCCGTCGTGGTCGCAGCACTTAATGTCGCACCACCCGTCGTCGCAGTCGGACGAATATAACCACCCGTCGCACGCAATGAACCCGCACGCGATGCCGCTGTCGCAGCCGCAGCCGATTCGTATGTGCCATTGCCACCAACCATACGAACAGTCGGCGCCGCAAATGCCACAGATGTCGCCGCGACACATAATATTGACAGTAATGAAGTTTTTATTCCCTCTCTCATCTCTCTCATCCCTATGTGGTATATTATATCACAACTTTGTCTATACACAAAATCCTTTTTTCAAATTTTTTTGTATAACTAGAACTCGTACCGCAGACCAATCGATAATGAATTGTCAATGATGAATCCGACCTTGGTTTCCAGTGTCTTTAATTCAACACCGTTGTCATCAACCACTGTGCCAGAAATTACATTCCGCGTCCATTTCGGCCCCGCAAAGCCCGCAAGACGATAACGGAAATCCAGCGCCAATGAATCTGTCATATAATATGAATAACCCGCCATTAACGCGCCCATGGGTGATACACGTGTCTTGGAAGCATTGCCCGCTTCGAAATTGGCAAAATCCAAAGTGCCACGCGGAAATGCTAACCCAAGCCCCGCACCCAAATATATGCCATTATCAAAATCATAATACGCATTCGCAGTCGTGTATGGCGTTTGCAATTTAAATGTAAACCCATTGTCAGAATCACTGAATTGAGTCATATAGCCAAACTCGCCATCAATGCGCCAATGTGGCGTAAAGCGATAACCCGCAAACAGATTCGCGCCAAAAATTGGTTCAAATACGTATTTGTCATGGTCTTCGTCATCGTTGAACGCATAGTTCGCAGGTGTGCCATGATATTTATTCTTCCATGATGCCAAGTGTAATCCTAAACGGCCACCAATATACCAATTGCCACGATAGCGCGGACCACGATTGTATTCGCGGTCGTCATATTCACGGTCGTCATATTCATAACCTGCCGCCGGCGCAACTGTTAACTGGGTCGGTTCATCGTATGTTTGATACGAACCATCGCCGTCAATAACCGTAGTCGTGTACATCGCATCGTTATACATCGTTTGCGGGTCGCCCGCAGTAATATGAATAACGCGAACTTTTTTCGGTTTGCATCCGCAATTTTTGCATCCGCAACCGTCCGCACCATACGCAACAGACGCAACCGCAGAGGCAATAGCAATAACACTAACCAATAATTTCTTCATGACTTTTTCTCCATTTCGTTTGCTAATATTATATCATAATTTTGTCTATACACAAAATCGAAAATGCAGATTTTTTAGTTGCTGGTGGATGGTGGCGGAAAGGTATTGACCACCAAAAAAAATTTTACTATGGTTTTGGGTATGGAAGACAATACCGTTATTTCTTTTGCAAATGTCGGCGCGCGTTATGACCAAGACGAAGACGTCTTGTCCGATGTGTCGTTTAATATCGGCGCGGGTTCGTTCTATTTTCTTTCGGGCGCGTCGGGCGCGGGCAAAACAACACTGTTGCGATTGATATATCAACTGCATAAACCGTGCCGCGGGGTTATCAAAATATTTGGCCGGCAAACAAATAATATGTCGCATGACGATATAACCGCACTGCGCCATAAAATGGCAATTGTATTTCAATCTTATTCGCTGTTGTCGCATATTTCTGTGTTCGATAATGTCGCGTTGCCACTGCGCGTGCGCGGGGTCGACGAATCGAAAGTTAAAAAGTTGGTTACAAAAACACTAGAGTGGGTCGGATTGGCCAAATTCGCAGACGCAAAACCGCTGACGCTTAGTGGCGGACAACAACAACGCGTTTCTGTGGCGCGCGCAATTATTATTCAGCCCGCAATTATGTTGGCAGACGAACCAACAGGAAACTTGGACGATGAAAACGCATCGCGGTTGATGGAACTGTTTATCCAAATGAACAAGATGTTCGGAACAACGATTATCCTGGCGACACATAATTTGGCATTGATGGAAAAATATAAGTTCCCGGTGATGCATGTCGAAAATCATCATGTGAACTTTGTCGGACAACGCGGTACCGCGCCAAAGGTCGCCGCACCAAAAAAACCAACACTGAAAACCGATGGGGCGGGGTACTTTGCCGAATTGTCGAAAAAATTTAGCGATATTGGAAATGAATAAATGAAAAAGCCGATTGTATTTTCTTTGTTTCGTGAACAGTCCGTGTTTATGACCGCGGTTATGGGAATTATGACTTTCTTGGCCGTGATGGCGTTGGGAATATCGTTGGCCATCGGAACCGGGGTCGTGCGATGGAACCGTCAGTGGGATACATACGCCACGGTTCAGGTTACAAACGCAGACAATGTAAAATCTGTGCAGCGGGTGTTGGACAATAATCGCGATAAAATTGAAAACCTGCGCGAATTGTCAAATGAAGAAATGAGTGCATTGATGCGGCCGTGGATTTCGGGGTCGGGAAATGGCGCACTGGTGAAATATTTGCCAACCATGTTCGAGGTTCGGTTCAAAACCGCCGATGATATGCGCGCTGTTGGCGATTCGGTAAAACAAAACGCACGGTTTATAACACATAATGATGCGTTGCGGCCTTCGGTTAGCGCGGGGTGGAAAATGGTCGCAATTTTAGGCATTGTGCTGGCGCTTATTATCGCAACGATTGGAATTTGTGTGTCTTTTATTGCGCGGAATACGGCGTTGTTGCATAAACGCGAATTGGAAATCTTGAACCAGGTCGGGGCAAGCGATTCGTTCGTTGTTCGTCAAATGCAGACAATTGTTACGCGCATCTGTGTTGTTGCGTGCGGGTGCGGGTTCTTGGCGGCGGTGCCGATTTTGGCGATTATATTAATGGTTGCACATTCTGCGCGCGTGGGTTTGATGGCCATGTTGGCGATTTCTGGGGCAGGGTGGTTCGCATTATTATTGATGCCGATTGCGATTATTATATTCGCGATTATTGTAACTAAAAAGACAACTTTGAAAATTTTGAATACTGAACAATGAAAATTTTACGGCCTTCTTTTTTATTGTTGGGGTTGTTTGTTATCGGTGGAATCGCGTTTAAGTTAAGTGCACCGAATGATTGTGAATTTATTATGTCGAACGATAGTATATTTGTGCTGACGGGTGATTTTCGGCGTATTCCGTTTGCATTGAAACAGATGGAAAAATATCCGGATTCTGATTTATATATTATCGGCGCGCCGGATGCCGGGGGGTACCCAAATACAGACCGGGCGGTTATTGAATCCGATTCGAAATCTACATATCAAAATGCGGTGGCGATAAAAAAGATTGTTGAAAAATCTGGTTTGGATAGAATCGTTGTAATTACAACCGAAGACCATATTCGGCGGGCAAAGTTCCTTATAAAATCTGAATTGCCGGATGTTATGGTTGTGGCGTGTCCAGTTGCATTGTCTGAGATGCCGCCGGCGCGCCGATTAGAACGTTGGATGATTGAATATGCAAAATATATTGTTACAATGTTCGGAATCAAAGAAGGACCACACTACTTATAATATAACAAGGGGATGAAATGTTAAGGACGATAATTTTTAAAATAGTTTTGGCAATTTATTTTGTGGCTTGGTCGCCGTTGCTGTTGATTGGTTTGGTGTCTAAAAAATTAAATACGCGATTCGTTTTGGCGGATGCCGCAGGTGTTTTAATATTGGCGCGGTTGATATGTGGAATAAAATATAAAATTTTCTATCCCCCGACCGAAGAAAACGGTGTGCCAAATGCGCCAAATGAAAATGTCCGCCTGGACGGCAAGGCGATAATTGCCGCCAAACATATGTCCATGATGGAGGTGGCAATTTTGGCGAACAATGTTCAACGACCGTTCTTTATTTTAAAGCGGGAATTATTGTGGATTCCAATTTATGGTTGGGCATTTTGGCGTATGGGATTGCAACCGGTGAATCGCGCGCGTGGTGCAACGAATATGAATAAATTGGCGGATGCGGTCGCGAAAAAAATTATGAACGGGCAAACACTGATAATTTTCCCCGAAGGCACACGTACAAAACCCGGTCATCCGATACCGTTGAAACGCGGTCTGTTGTTCTTGGCGCATAAATTGAAATTGCCGATTATTCCGGTTGGAACGGATACTGGTGTTTATTGGCCAAAGCGTGGCCGTATGAAACCAGGCACGGCAAAAGTATATTTTGAACCGGTGTTGCCATCCACCGCATCATTGGAAGAAATAGGCGAAGCCATAAACCGCCACAGTGCATAAAGTGGTTAGTCCGTCCCGGCACCGTTTGGTGCCGCGGCCGCGACGGGTGGATAGTGGTTAGTGAAAAAACACCGGCAAACGCCGGTGTTTTTAATTCTTGTTCCATAACCAACAATTTTCGTCTGTATGTGCTACACCATCCGGCCACCCGGCACAGGTCATTTTATCTTGTTTCGTTGCTACACCGGCATTCACGGCGGTCAATGTCGGAATCACATTGCCTGTGTTCCATGTACCCTGATAATCCAGTGTATTGGTAGTGATAATTCTGTCGAAATGGTCAATCCAACCCCGGGTAAATACTGGTAATGCTTTAGTTTCATCGCCCGAAGGTGTCCCTGTGCTATCGGTGGTTGTGACGTATTGTAATGCGGTATTTAGTGTGGCCATACCCGCCAAATAATTTGCTGCATCAGGTTCTGTTTCAATAGTATCACCGTAAAAATCATAGGTATAATCATATATGCCACGTTGACCAACTGTTCCCGCGGTATTCGTAGTTGTTATAACTGTGCTGGCCCATCCAGGCTGTTGTGCTGGAATTTTTGTTTGAAAAGTGTTGTCTACATAATCTTTGGATGTTACGGTTGAACTAACCGCGAAAGCGCCACTTGTTAAAATCGATGCGATTGCTGTAAATAATAATGTGCGTTTCATAATTTCCCCTCTCTTTCCTTTGGTATAAAAAACCGTCAATGGAAATTGACGGTCGGGGTGTTCGAAAATCATAGAACTAATGACTCTGATAGTTTTCAATATATAACCACCAGCACCCCGACCAATAACAATCGGGGACAATATTACGGTGCAAAAACATGAGAATCACAACGGATTACGATGCATTGCACCGAGTTCTATGGGCTTTCGACAGCCCCGAACCGGATTCCCATCCGATTCATTTATATTCTACATTAAAACACGAATTGTGGCAAGATGAAAAATGTTACCTCAGAAGAAAAACATCAGTAGTATGCCCAAACCGGCGATGATTATTGCCAATGCGGTCAGGGGCCAAAAGAATTTCTTTACAATCGCGTTCGCACGTTCTTGGAATCGCCACAGTAAATATCCAACAATCGCAAATCGACCTGTGCGGAATATTGCCGATAATCCCAAAAACAAAACGGCAGGAAAACCCATAAAGCCCGCGCATATTGCCATTAATTTATATGGAATCGGTGTTACCGCAGTCAAAAATATTATAAATACGCCGTGTTTGATGAATAAATTTTGTGCCAGTTCGAATTTTTCCATACTGGCAAAATTTTCAATCAACCAAATACCAACCGAATCGAAAAGCCATAGTCCGATGCAATATGCAATTATGCCACCGACAATAGATCCCAACGTTGCCGCCAAAACAACCGGAACCGCGCGTTTCTTGTTTGCGATAATTGGTGGTGTCATAAAAACTTCGGGTGGAATAAAAAGGAATATCGATTCGCAAACGGTCATTAAAAACACAAACCAGGTATATGTTTTGGTTTCGGCACGTGATAACAGATATTCAGACAGTTTCATAAATTTTTCCCTTGCACAAATTTTAATATATTATACCGTTAGATTGTAAATAAAACAATGGAAACGTTATGCCAAAGATAAAAACTGATTCGAATCGTAATGAACGTGTCGCCGCAAAAGTACAAACTATTGTTGCCGAAATTTTGCGCGATAATTATGCCGATGACCCGGTGTTGTCGGGTGTGTCTTTGGTTGGTTCGGTTGCGCGTGGCGGGTTGCAATTTGTGCGATTGTTCTTTCATTGCCATACCGATGATATAGATGCGGTGCAACGCAGGTTGGATATCGAAACAAAAACGATTCGTTTTCAAATGGGCCAAAAATTAGACCAAAAATATGTCCCGCAAATCAGATTTACATACGATGATACATTGGAACGCGCCGCCAAGATTGACGAATTGTTGGATAATTTAAAATAAAAAATTCCTGAATTTTCGCCTTGCATATCAGTATATACGAGTGTATCATTGCCGCATAAGGTAAGGGTGGTAATGAAGCAAAGTCATATCAGAAATTTTTCAATTGTTGCGCATATTGATCATGGAAAATCAACGCTGTCTGACCGGTTGATTGAATATACCGGCGGTTTGGAATCGCGCGAAATGAAGGCGCAGGTATTGGATTCTATGGATATTGAACGCGAGCGCGGAATCACGATTAAGGCGCAAACTGTGCGGTTAAATTACCGGGCCAAAGATGGTCAGGTTTATCAACTGAATTTGATGGATACACCGGGACATGTCGATTTTTCTTATGAAGTATCTCGGTCTTTGGCCGCATGTGAAGGCGCATTGGTTTTGGTTGATGCAACCCAAGGTGTCCAGGCCCAGACATTGGCAAATGCGTATTTGGCGTTGGATAACGATTTGGAAATGTTGCCGGTTTTGAACAAAATTGATTTGCCGTCCAGTGATGTTGACGCGACACGCGCACAAATTGCAGATGTTATTGGGTTGGATGCTAATGATGCGCTGGCGGTATCCGGTAAAACCGGTGCCGGTGTCCCAGAATTGTTGGAAGAAATTGTCCATAAATTGCCCGCCCCATCGGGAAATGAAAATGCGCCGACACGTGCCTTGTTGGTTGATTCTTGGTATGATTCATATTTGGGTGTGGTCGTATTGGTGCGCGTGGTTGATGGGACTTTGCGCCGTGGGCAAAAAATAAAATTTTTGGCGACCGGGGCGGAATACACGGTTGAAAAGATTGGATACTTTACGCCGAAAATGGTTAATGTCGATGAATTATCAACCGGTGAAATCGGATTTATTATCACGGGTATGAAGACAATCCATGATTGCAAGGTTGGTGATACTATTGCCGATTCGCGTGCCGATGTTGATGCGTTGCCGGGATTTAAACCATCGGTACCGGTTGTGTTTTCTTCGTTCTTTCCGGTGGAATCGGATGATTATCCGACCCTGCGCGACAGTGCGGAAAAATTGGCATTGAACGATGCATCGTTTGTATTCACAACCGAAAAGTCGTCTGCGCTGGGGTTTGGGTTGCGCTGCGGTTTCTTGGGGTTATTGCACATGGAAATTATCAGCGAACGCCTTTCGCGGGAATTTAATTTGGCGTTGATAAATACTGTGCCAAGTGTGCTGTACAAGGTGCATTTGCGTAATGGTGAAGTTATCGATTTGGAAAATCCCGCCGATATGCCCGATATTACAAAAATTGAATCCATAGAAGAACCGTGGGTCCGTGCAACAATTATGATGCCTGATAAATATATGGGTGGAATAATGCAACTATGTTCGGAACGGCGCGGGGTCCAGGAAAATATTTCCTATGTCGGAAACAGGGCGGTTTTGGTATATCGTTTGCCATTGGCGGAAATTGTCTTTGATTTCTATGACCGGGTAAAATCTATATCTTCGGGTTATGCATCGTTTGACTATGTTGTCCAAGATTATCAGCCATCGGATTTGGTCAAGGTTTCAATTCTGGTCAATGAAGAAAATGTTGAACCACTGTCGTTTATGTGCCACAGGTCAAGTGCCGAAAAACGCGGTCGCACAATTGTTGAAAAACTGAAAGACCTTATACCGCGGCATCAATTCAAAATACCATTACAGGCGGCAATCGGTGGAAAAATTATCGCGCGTGAAACAATCGCGGCATATCGCAAAGATGTTACTGCAAAATGCTATGGCGGCGACATCACGCGTAAACGGAAACTTTTGGAGAAGCAGAAAGAGGGTAAAAAGCGTATGCGGACGTTCGGTAATGTCGAAATACCACAGTCTGCATTTATAAATGCATTAAAGGTATAGAAAAGGAATCAAAATGAGCAAGTTTAAAGAATATAGAATCCTGTCGAAAGATGTGCGCGAAAAAAGAAACGCAATGCGTACGGCCCGGGCCAAGATAACTAGTTATAATAAAGAGTGCTTTTTAGATGCCCCTGGGTCTTATGATATTTCTGCGTGCATAAATAAATTTGAACATGTTTATGGAATATGTATGGATCCACATGCGTATGAAGATGGTGAATTCACAAAGTTTTGCCCGTTGTTCGGAACAGAGCCATGTGAGGATATAACATGCCATATGGCTCCAAAAAATTCGGATTATATTGTGGCGTGCGAAAGATATAAAAGTGCGGTCGCAAAGCGCAGGGAGTTTGTAAAAAATCTATTCAAATCAAAATAAAAAAAGGACACAAAATGAAAAAATTAGAAGAATATCGTTCGCTGAATCAAAATGTGCGCGCGGCGCGCAAAGCACTACATGCGGCCCAGACGCAAATTACCGAAACAATCGAGACCCCAAATTGGGAAAATTATAGCAGTGTCGTTAAATGTATAAATCGTTACAGTAAAATGACAATGCCTTGGTTTGCAAAAACTAGTTTCGAAGATATCGAATTCGTAAGATACTGTAAAGATTATAATTGTCATCACTTGTGCGAAAATAATAATTGTGAATATCAGGAACAAAATTGGGATGTGGTCGCGGCCCAGGTTGCCTATGACAATGCCAAAAAAGAACGTCGCGCATTTGTTCGTGGTTTGTTCGTGCGTACAAAATAATCACATATAAAACCAAAGGAGGTTTGATATGGGAACATTTAAGGAAAAAATTCAAGACATAAAAACTAAAAATTCATATTTTAAAAAGTTGAAATACGAGGTCCATTTGTTGAAAAGCAATTTTCTGTGTACCGAGCCTGGGCCATCTATGGCGTATGAAACCGAACCGTTTATAGAATATGATTATAGTGTTGAATTTCCACGTGCCTGTCGTAATTACGATATGTTGTGCCCATGTCAGGTTAAAGATTGCCCGCATAATCAGTGGAATAATCAATACATTGATTTGTTGAATCGTTTTTGGGTTGCACGGCGCGCGCGCAATCAGGCAATTTTGAATTTGTTCAAAATTCGGCAGAAATAAAAACTGAAAGGAGAGGGCGATGGCACACCAATTCTTTTTTAATCCATATATTTTGGACAACTTGGCGTTGCCATCGCGTGGTTTTGATGTGGTCCAAGATGTTTCAGAACCGCGCTTGCGTATGTATATAACAAGTCGTGGTGTAAAAACTTTCTTTGTTCGTAAACGCATCAAGGGACGCGACCGGCGTGTTATCATCGGCAAATATCCTGATATGGATATTGAAGATGCGCGCAGTGCCGTGAACACGGTATTGGATGACGCTGCGAAAAAAACACCCGTGAAACGCAAAAAAATTCTTTTCCGCGATTTTGTTCAGGCATATTTGAAAAATCGTGTGCATCGTTCAATTGGTTCATACGATAAATTGGTGCGTTCGATAAATAGGCATCTGACACCGTTGTTCGATAAAAATGTTTCGGACATTACCCAGACCGATGTTCAAGATACAATTGCGGCAATTTCTGGGGGGGCAATCGCAGAACGGATGCAGGAATTGTTGTTAAGTATTTTTCGATATGCCATTGATACGGGGTATATACGGGTGAATCCATGCGCAAAATTGCCAAAGCCAGAACAAAATCGCCGTGTGCGTCCGCTTACAAAATACGGGCTGCGCCGATTGGTAGAGGCAATTAAAAATTGTGAAGATACTACATTACGTGCGGCATTTTTGATGTTGGTTTATGGGTTCGCAACCAAAAATTTGGTCTTTTCGATGCAGTGGGAAGATTTGGATTTTAACCGGTATATGTGGGGCGAAAGGCCTTTGTCTGATATGGCGGTGGTTTTATTACAGGATTTGCCCCAGGATGGTTATTGGGTTTTCCCGGGACGCGGTCATGGTCATTTAACTGACCCGCGTCTTGCATGGTCGCGGGTTGCAAACGATGCGGGTATACCGAATTTAACCATGGACGATGTATATAAATTCGTTGTGCGGCGGCTTACTTGGGCCGGGGATAGGGAAGATTTGCGCAATAATATGAATGAATTGTTGGATGAATTACTGACGGTGGAATAGGGGGCCGTTTGTTATCGTTTGTTATAATTTCTTGACATGCGGGCCCGAAAGTGATACCTTTTTGCCATGAACGTCAGTATGTATGACAGAAAAGTTTAACAAAAACAAAGGATGTAAAATGTCAACTTTTGAAAAAGTAAAAAAAATCGTAGCAGACAAATTGGGCGTAGATGAAGCCAAGGTTACAGAATCTGCGGCATTTGTGAACGATTTGGGTGCCGATTCTTTGGACGTTGTCGAATTTGTTATGGAAGTGGAAAAAGAATTCGAAATCACAATTCCAGATGAAGAAGCGGCAAAATTGGTTACGGTTGGTGATGCAGTGAAATATATTGATGCACACTCCAAGGCGGCCAAACCTGCCAAACCTGCCAAACCTGCGAAGTAAGTTTGACTTCATTTGTTTATTTACGCCACGCGTGTTGCGTGGCGGTTTTTTTGCTGTATTTTTTGCGGAAAACATATTATCATTGGGGCATAAGTTTAACCATATAAAGGAATATGTTATGAAAAGAGTTGTTGTCACAGGTATGGGAATTGTATCCCCGGTTGGATGTGGCGTAGAATATGCTTGGAAAAATTTAATTGCGGGTAAATCCGGCATTCGGAAAATAGAAGAATTTGCCGAAGCGGACTTGGCCTGTCAAATTGCGGGTGTGCCTGTGTGTGGAACTGAACCTGGTCAATATAATCCGGATACGGTTGTTGAACCACGCGACCAACGCAAAATGGATAAGTGTATTTTGTATGGCGTTGTTGCCGCAGACGAGGCGGTTCGTGATGCTGGATTGGATACATATACCGGCGATAAAACCCGTGTGGGTGTTTCTGTCGGCAGTGGTATTGGTGGGCTGAATACTATTTATGAAAATTGTATTGAATTGGCGAATAATGGTCCAAGACATATTAGTCCGTTCTTTATTCCAAAGTGCATTATAAATATGGCGGCGGGGCATATATCTATTAGATATGGATTAAAGGGTCCAAATGTCGCATTGGTTACCGCGTGTGCCACCGGCGCGCACAGCATTGGTGAAGGTGTCCGTTTGATTCAACATGGTGATGCCGATATTATGGTATGTGGCGGGTGCGAAGGCGCGGTCGGCAAAATCGGTGTGGCGGGATTTTCGGCCATGAAGGCATTAAGTACTCGTAATGATGACCCAACACATGCATCGCGGCCGTGGGACAAGGGGCGTGATGGGTTCATTATGTCCGAAGGTGCGGGTATTTTGGTTTTGGAAGAATATGAACATGCCAAGGCGCGTGGCGCAAAAATCTATGCTGAGGTTGCCGGTTATGGTCTGTCGGGCGACGCATATCATATAACTGCCCCGGCCGAAGGTGGCGAAGGCGGCGCGCGTGCGATGCAGGCGGCATTACGTGATGCGGGATTAAAACCATCGGATGTTGATTATATTAATGCACATGGAACATCAACTGGATTGGGCGATATGGGCGAATTGATTGCGGTCAAAAATATGTTTGCCGGAACAAATGCATGTATGTCGTCAACAAAATCTATGACAGGGCATTTGTTGGGTGCCGCCGGTGCGGTCGAGGCGATATTCTGTATAATGGCGATTCGCGATGGTATCGTTCCACCAACAATCAACCTTACTGACCCGGTGGACGAAGTAGGTGATTTTGATTTGGTTCCGAACAAGGCGCAAAAACGTAAAGTGGATGTTGTCTTGTCTAATTCATTTGGTTTTGGTGGCACAAATGCTTCGCTGGTTATGAAAAAGGTCGCGTAAATATGTCAGATATAGAGAGGGTTATGGCGGAAAGCATAACACCAGTTGAACGCACATCTGTTGATGATTGCGGAAAATGTGTTTTCTATGATTTTGCCGATGTTTGTCGACGGGTTGCGTGCACCAATTCGGATAATGTTTTTTCTGTGTATTGGGTTGCAAAAGACCAGAAAGCCGTACTGGACAAAGATGTTGCAGACCGCATTATGCGCGAATCGGCCGACCGTGTCCACAAGGTATCGCAGGCGATATTGGCAAAACAAATTGAAAAGCAGGGCGGTCGCTAAAAATTGCCGGGTCAGATGAAAAAAATTGGTTTGCAAAAAATCTTATTGCAATTCCCGGCGGTGTCGTCGGGAATTGCAGTGCATGTGTGTTTCGTAATTATCAAAAGTATTGCGCAAAAATGTCGTGTACATATTTTGATAATGATGCAGATTTTCTCGAATCGGTTTATTGGCGTTCAGTGGAAACGCATGCGAATATCGCCACATGGCCCGAACTGGTGAATTGGTTTAATACCACAGATGCGCGTAAAATTATGGATATTTCAAAGGCGGTTTTGACCAAGGCGGTTTTTAGAAAACAGGCGGTGAAATCACCGCCTGTTTTATTTCTCTTCTTCGTCTTTGCCCAGGCCGATTGTATTTTTCACCGGTTCTATAATAGATTTCTTGGCACTGTCCAATGTGCGGATAAGTGCACGGCGAATCTTGCCCGATATCGTCATTGGCAAACTGTCCACAAATTCGATTACACGCGGATATTTATATGCCGCGGTGCGGTCGCGAACATGGTTCTGTAATTGACGAATCAATATGTCGTTGCCTTGGAAATATTTATTCAAAACAATTGTTGCCTTGACTGCCTGGCCACGGGACGGGTCCGGAATGCCGGTAACGGCAACTTCGCGTACTGCGGGGTGTTCCAACAAGACACTTTCCACTTCAAATGGACTAATGCGATACCCCGATGATTTAATCAAATCGTCGTTACGGCCAACAAACCAATAATAACCATCTGAATCGCGATATGCGACATCGCCAGTGTGATAGTATCCATCGCGAAATGCCATTGCAGTCAGTTTTTCGTTTTTATGGTATTCTTGGAACATGCCGACCGGGCGACCGTTTTCAATTGATACGCATATTTCGCCAACCTTGCCATCCGCGACCGGGCGACCATCTTCGTCCAATAATTTTATGTTCCAACCGGCGGCGGGCATACCCATACTGCCAGGCTTTGGTTCAATCCATTGGTTTGTAAACAATTGGACGCATGTTTCTGTTTGGCCAAAACCTTCGTGTAATTTGATACCGGTCATATCAAAGAATCTTTCGTACACTTCGGGATTTAATGCCTCGCCGGCAACATCGGCCTTGGTTAATTTAGAAAGGTCGTATTTAGATGTGTCTGCGTGTATCAGCATTTTATAAACCGTTGGTGGCGCACAGAAAGATGTAACACCATTTTCAGCCATTGCGTGCCATAAATCGTGTGCGGTAAATATTCCGGCAACATCAAATATGAACACCGTTGCACCCGCCAACCATTGACCATACATTTTACCCCATGAACATTTTGCCCAACCTGATTCGCTTAAAGTAAAATGGATGTCGCCATCGGTAAGCCGTTGCCAAAATACCGCAGTATTTATATGACCCAATGGATAGGCATAATTGTGCGCGACCATTTTTGGCATATCGGTTGTACCAGATGTAAAATAAATCACCATAGTTTCTGAATTTTCATTTGGGATGCGTTCAAATGTGTCCGGCATGGTATTTACCGAATCGGCGATTTCGTCATTGGTTATAAGCATAACCTCCGAATCGCCAATTGCTGTTTTAATCTCGTGCATAATATGTCCATCGTCAAAGGCAATAATTGCGCGCGATTCAGCGGTATCGATTCGATATTTTATATCTTCGGCCTTTAATTGATTTGTTGAAGGAATAGGAATGATACCGGTTTTGTGCATCGCCATCATCAAAATCCAATACTCCCACCGACGGCGTAAAAACAGCAGAACTGTATCGCCTTTCTTAAGACCACGGGAAGTCAAATAATTTGCAAATGCATTCGACATGCGCGACAGTTCGGCAAATGTAAAAATTTTTTTGTTTCCCGAATCGTCCACCCAAATAATTGCCTGTTTGTCGGGCGTTTCACGAGCAATGACATCAATTACATCGTACGCAAAATTAAAGTTTTCCGGCACAATCGGTGTAGCATTTTCCCGATAGTCTTCATAATTTTCAAAATTCTGTTTCGCCAAAAAACGTGTTGCAAACATATAAGTCCCTTTTTTTAAAATCCACTAAATAATGCCATTTTTCCGGGAAAAAACAAGTAAAAAAGTGGTTATCCGCCTTCGCCAAGGATACGGCGCGACTTCGTTCGCTTGTGCTTCGCTACAGCGGGACTTCGGTGTTAGTGGTTAGTGTATGTCTGTTTTGTCTGGGGAAATAGGGAAAAAATAAAAAAGTTAAAAAAAAGTTGCAAATGAATATTCGTGTTCTATAATCGAACCGTTCCTTCGAGAACGTTTGTTTGTTGTGTATGTTCGGAGTATAGCTCAGCCTGGTAGAGCGCTACGTTCGGGACGTAGAGGTCGTAGGTTCGAATCCTGTTACTCCGACCATAAATTTAAACCGCCGCTATCCCTCGCGGCGGTTTTAATTTATGGTGGTTCGATGTTACAGGGTGAGAAGAGTGGTTCGACAATGAGTAGATTTTGGAAGCGTAGCGCACCGAAATCGTTAGGAATGCCCCGCAGCCGGCACATATTCGTATGTGCCGAGCGAGGGAATCTGTTACTCCGACCATAAATTTAAACCGCCGCTATCCCTCGCGGCGGTTTTTTTAGTGGTTAGTGCAAGTGGATAGTGGTTAGTGAACGGCGCGATGCGCCTTTTGGGTTTATAATTTGTGAAATTATAAATAAAATTTCAGAAACTACTAACCACTGACACTAACCACTATCCACTATCTATTTGCAAAATAAAATTTATTTGTAATAATATTTTTCGCTATGCGAAGACGGACAAAAAAAGTTTTAACACGTTATTTTGTACTGATTGCGGTTGGTATGTCGGCCGTGATTTACTATGCACTGGGCGTGCGGTCATCGATTCGCGAATCGGTTATGTTTAGTATAAATTCGGGCGATACAGTGACAAGTGTGGCACGCAGGTTGGATTCGCAAAAAATTGTTTTTTCCGATATGGCTTTCAAAATGTCGATTCGTTTGCAGGGTGGTCGGGTGCAAAGTGGTGACTATGAAATTCCGGCGGGGGCGTCTGTTTGGAAAATTGCCCGTATGTTTGCCAACGGAAAAATCGCAACAACAAAAATTGTTATCCCCGAAGGTTTGACAATTCCGCAAATCAAAGACCTTTTAATGAATTATTCTAAATTAAGCGGTGATGTTAATTGTGATGATGGGCGGCCTGTTTGTGATTTGGCCGATGGCGATGTGTTTCCCGATACATATTATGTTGCGCGCGGAACTTCGCGTTTGGCGGTTTTGGAATTGGCACGCAAAAAAATGACCGAGATAAAAAATAACTGGTTTCGTATGCGGCGTAATCCGCCGGCACCGTTGCGCGGGTGGGACGATGTTATAACATTGGCATCAATTGTCCAGAAAGAAACCCCAAAAACGTCCGAGATGAAAATAGTCGCCAGTGTTTATTTGAATCGGTTGCGGCGCGGAATGAGGTTACAGGCCGACCCAACGGTTGTTTATGCTTTGACCGATGGTTATGGCGATATGCGCGGGGAACCTTTACTGCGTGGACATTTAAAAATAGACAGCCCGTATAATACATATCGCAACAATGGATTGCCACCGGCGCCGATTGCAAATGTTGGTGCGCACGCGATTCGCGCAGTGATGAATCCGGCCGATACAAAATATCTGTATTTTGTTGCAGACGGGCGGGGCGGACATAAATTTTCATCTGATTACGAATCGCATATGAAAAATCATGCTGACTGGCGCGAGATAAAAAAATTAAATAATCCAGAATTAAATTCTGACATTTATTAAATTGTTTAATAAAACCATGCCATAAAAAAAAGAATAAAAAAATGCCGTATAACGCGGTGTGCGTGGAATGTGAATATTTTCCGAATCGCACAGTGCGCCATTTTAGCATATTTTTTTGCAATACGCAAAAATCTTTTTTCTTGAAATTATTTTTTTTGAATAGGAAAATATGTATAACTAGATGGAGAGAAATTCTAGTTTCCCATAAACAAAAAAGGAAAGGATAAATAATGAAAAAAATTGCTTTGACATCTTTATTGGCTGTCTTCGCGGCGGCCGGTGCAAACGCGGCAAATGTGATTGATGGTAATCCGTTGTATATGCCACGCGCGGGTCATTTTTACAGTGTAACAGATTTGTATTCTCATTCTGAAAATTCTGAAACATGGGCATTGGGCGAAGATTTTGGTTTTGGTGTAACCGATTTCTTGGCGGTTGATTTGAAAACAACCATGACAGAATATGATTCTTTTGATGGCGCCGGATGGGAAGATATGTCGTTCGGTTTGACCGCACGCGTGTTTGACCGTGGCGCATGGAAGGCCGATGTTTATGGTCGTTACACCGTGGCACCGGTTTGGGGCGATCATCAACCGTTCTGGGACGAAGATTATTCAAATTATATGTGGACAATGGGACTTCGTGGTGGATACACAACCGCTTTATGGACGGTTGCGGGTCATGTTGACTTCAATTATATCAACAGCGAATCATTTAACTGGGGCGATGAATACCCTCGTAACCATATGTGGCGTGCCGGTGTTGATGGCCAATTGGTAATCGATGAAAATTGGAATCTGGTCGCAGGTGTTGAATATACTGGCTTTTCCGATGAAGGCATCAAGGATCAAGGTTCATGGAAGGGTGAATTTGGTGTGAATTACAACATTGATGCAACCAAGTTTGTTGGTTTGTATATCAATGGTACTATGAATCATGCCACAGGCGATTGGGAATTGGATGACGGTGTTGGTTATGGCATCAAATTCGGTATCGATTTCTAAAAAACGCCCGCAAGGGCGTTTTTTTAGTGGTTAGTGTAAGTGGATAGTGGTTAGTTGTTTCTGGGATTTTTTCATTATTACAAAATTATTCCAGATACCGACTAACCACTAATACTGGCCACTAACCACTCTGTGTTATTCTTGGTTATTATTTTTTGCTTGAAAGTATTCCCATTTATGGGGTAAAATGCAAATAACTAGTTGTACTAGTTCATGAACTTAAACACAAATGAAAGGATAAATAATGAAAAAAATTGCTTTGACATCTTTGTTGGCTGTCTTTGCGGCGGCCGGCGCACATGCGGCAAACACAATGGACGGTAATCCGTTGTACATGCCACAAAAAGGTCATTTTTACAGTGTAACAGAGTTGGGTTCTGACACAAGTAATGTTGATGAAGTTTCTTTGGGTGAAACATTTGGTTATGGAATTCTTGATAACTTGGCAATTTCTGTGAACACATCGGCAAGTGAAGCATATTGGTTCAAGGGCGTCAAAGGTTATGGCGATGATCAGGCGGAATACGAAGGCGAAGGAAATGCTTGGAATGAATTGGGTACCGATATCGCATGGCGTGTAATTGGCGATGGAGCATGGAAATTGGATGTTTTAGGTGGATTTGAAATGATGCCGGTTTGGGGTGATCATGCAAAATTCATGGATAAAGAAACAACAACATATATGTGGACTGCGGGTGTTCGTGGCGGTTATGTAACCGAAGATTGGACATTGGCGGCACATGCTAATTTTATCTATGCTAACAGCGAAGCGTTCAATTGGGGCGATGACGATCCAATGTGGGCGAATCATATCATGAACTTGGGTGTTGCCGGTCATTGGACAATGAGCGATACTTGGAGTGCGGTCGCATCTGCTGATTACTTCAAGATTATGGATCATTACAATGATGTTGAAAACAAGGGCTTCTGGGAATTGTCTTTGGGGCTGAATATGAACATCGATGATACCAAATATGTTGGTGCATATTTAACCAAAGAAATTGCACGTGAACCGAATGGTGTTATGAATGTTGATGATGCCAATGGTTATGGCTTCGGTGTTAAATTTGGTATCGATTTCTAATACCAATATTGTATAAAAAAAGAGCGGGCCAATCGGTCCGTTCTTTTTTTACTTGAAAATATTCCCAACATTTTGTTAGGATTAGGGTAACTAGATTGTATTTTCTAGGTATAAAACAAAAATGAAAGGATAAAATAATGAAAAAAATTGCTTTGACATCTTTGTTGGCTGTCTTTGCGGCGGCCGGCGCGAACGCGGCAAATGTTATCGACGGTAATCCGTTATACATGCCACAAAAAGGTCACTTTGTTAGTGAAACGGTCGTGGGATCTCATTCCGAAAATGATCAAGATTGGTCTTTGGGTGAACGTTTTGGATGGGGAATCACAGATAGATTGACCGTTGGTTTAACAACATCTGTGACAGAACATGCGTTCTTTGAAAACTTTTCATGGAATGAGGTCGCCGTTGATGGTGCATATCGTTTGATTGACGATTGTGCATGGAAACTTGATGTGTTGGGTGGCTTTGAGGTGACACCGATGCGTGCATACCACAATTCTATGTGGGAAAAAGATATGACCACATATTCTTGGATTGCCGGTGTTCGTGGTGGTTATATGACCGAAGATTGGACATTGGCCGCGCACGCGAATTTCATCTATAAAAATTCCGGGATGTTCAATTGGGCATATGATGATGAATATACCAAAAATCATAATTTGAATTTGGGTGTTGCCGGTCATTGGACGTTCAGTGATCGTTGGAGCGCGATCGCATCTGCAGATTACTATAAGACCCTGGACAGCTATTTTGACGCAAATAATCATGGGTTATGGGAATTGGCCGCTGGTTTGAACTTTAACTTTGATGCAACCAAGTATTTGGGTGTTTATATCAGCAAAGATATCGAACACAACGATGGTGGTTGGGAATCCCAAGATGGTATCGGTTTCGGTGCTAAATTCGGCATTGATTTCTAATACTGAATTTCAAAACACAGACACCACCCGGTCGGGTGGTGTTTTTATATATTAATTTTCTGCGATTTTTATTAATATTTTTGCTAAAATTCCTTGACAACGGCGGTGTTCGGGGTTATAGTAAGGGCGCTTTCCGTGTAATCAAGGAAAGTGAAAAGCACAAAAAACGCCGTAAATCTGGCAGATTTATAATTGCGGGTCGCCGTTAAAATAAGTCTGATACGGTGCTTTGTGTAAAAAAGGACATAAGGAAAAACAAAGAGATTTTTAATGCCAACAGTGAACCAACTGATTCGGAAACCTCGTAAAAAAGTTGTCGTGAAATCCACGGCACCTGATATGATGGAAAATCCGCAAAAGCGTGGTGTTTGCACACGTGTGTACACAACCACACCTAAAAAACCTAACTCTGCTCAACGTAAAGTGGCCCGTGTTAAATTGGCCAATGGTCGCGAAGTAACTGCATACATTCCTGGTGAAGGTCATAACCTTCAGGAACACAGTGTTGTTATGATTCGTGGCGGCCGTGTTAAGGACTTGCCCGGTGTTAAATATCACATCATTCGTGGTGTGTTGGATACCAAGGGTGTAGAAAGCAGAAAGCAGGGTCGTTCTTTGTATGGTGCAAAGAAAGCAAAATAATTAACATGCGGGCGTGCCCTGTGTGAGTAATCCGGTTCCCCGGGTGAAGAACAAAAAGGAATATAAGATATGTCAAGACGTAAAGCCGCAACAAAGCGTGAAATTTTGCCAGATTCCAAATATAACAATCTGGTTGTTGCAAAGTTTATAAATAATGTTATGTGGGATGGCAAAAAAGAAGTTGCCGAAAATATCGTTTATGGTGCAATGGATAAATTGAAAACGATTGCAAAAGATGGCGATGAATTAACATGTTTCTTAGAGGCATTGGATGCGTTGAAACCGTCGGTTGAAGTCAAAGGTCGCCGCGTCGGTGGCGCGACATATCAGGTCCCAGTTGAGGTTCGTCCAGATCGTCAACAAACTTTGGCGATTCGTTGGGCAATTATGTTTGCGCGTAAACGCGGTGAGCGCAGCATGACCGAACGCGTGTTTGGTGAACTGCGTGATGCATTGAATGGTACCGGTGGCGCATTCAAAAAGAAAATTGATACACATAAAATGGCAGAAGCAAATAAAGCGTTTGCACATTTCCGTTGGTAATATAAAGAAAGATAAAGGAAAAGAAAATGTCTGTTGGAAAAACCGCCCCATTACATATGTATCGTAATATCGGCATTATGGCGCACATTGATGCCGGTAAGACGACAACATCTGAACGTATTTTGTTCTATACCGGAAAAACATACAAAATTGGTGAAGTGCACGATGGTGCCGCCACTATGGACTGGATGGAACAGGAACAAGAACGCGGTATTACAATTACATCGGCGGCGACAACATGCTTTTGGCGCGACCATCGTATCAATTTGATTGATACCCCGGGGCACGTGGACTTTACAATGGAAGTGGAACGTTCACTGCGTGTTTTGGACGGTGCAGTTGCGGTGTTTGAATCTGTGTCTGGTGTTCAGCCGCAGACAGAAACCGTATGGCGTCAGGCCGACAGATATAATGTTCCGCGTATTTGCTTTATAAATAAAATGGATCGTATTGGCGGAAACTTTTTCCGTTGTGTTGATATGATTCGTGAACGTTTGGGTGCAAATCCGTTGGTATTGAATTTCCCAATTGGTGCAGAGGCAGATTTCAAGGGTGTTGTTGATGTTGTAGAAATGAAGGGATTGATTTGGGAAGATGAAACTGGTTCGCATCCAGTGACAATTGAAATTCCCGAAGAATTAAAAGCAAAAGCCGAAGAACTGCACAATAAATTGATTGAAGAAGTCGTCACATTGGATGATGCCGTTATGGAAGCATACATGGAAGGCAAAATCCCAGATCATGATACAATCAAAAACTTATTGCGCAAAGGTGTGATTGCACAAAATTTTGTTCCGGTCTTGTGTGGAACTGCGTTCAAGAATAAGGGTGTACAACCTTTGTTGGATGCGATTGTTGATTATTTGCCATCACCATTGGATATTCCTGCAATCAAAGGAACCAAGATGGATGGTGAAACACCGGCGGAACGTCATGCGGATGTAAAAGAACCGTTTAGTGCTTTGGCGTTCAAGGTTGCAAATGATCCTTTTGTGGGAAATTTGATGTTTATTCGTATTTATTCTGGTAAATTGCAATCAGGGTCATACATATATAATTCTAATCGC
>JAEEGL014175845.1_pt1 | contig 28435 bp, 28 predicted proteins | sample 9134231 | NCBI WGS metagenome assembly JAEEGL01 (sample SAMN16246548, study PRJNA631951) | gut metagenome | biome: gut microbiome; feature: rumen; material: fiber-attached | host: Bos | place: Iran: Karaj | collected 2018-10
AGAAAACTCACGAATTTGTGCGAACGAGAATCATGCTTATTTTGAAGATAATCCTTCAAGCATTGTCGAACTGTTTTGAGAAAACATTCATATAATGCGAAACGGTTATTTTGAAAGCATCGTATATTGTACGTTTCAAAATGTATACATTTTGAAATTATTTACTGCTTTTTCTGAAATTGCTGTCAAGCAATCGGTTGTATCCAAGCCACTCATCGCCCTTCACTGCATTGCTGTCAAAAAGTTCCTTTATTGTCTCCATCTTTGCATCAGTGTTATCTGCAAAATTGAGGGCCACAGCCTCTGCAAGTGCAGGTTTCTTTGGCGAACCGTATTCAAGTTCCCCATGATGTGCCAGGATGCAGTGTTTAAGTTCATTTTCCAGTTTCTTTGGAAATCCGTCTATGGCTCTCACTTTCTCACCAACCATCTCTGATCCCATTACGATATGTCCAAGCAACTGTCCCACGTCAGTGTAATCATTCACCGGAAAATCAGACAATTCATACACCTTCCCGATATCGTGGCAAATAGCTGCTGTTATTAATAAATCTTTGTTAAGCATAGGATACATAGTTGTGTAAAAATCACACATTTTAGTTACTGACAAGGTATGCTCTAACAATCCGCCGATAAATCCGTGATGAACGCTCTTTGCTGCGGAATGATTTGCGAATGCCTTGGCAAACTCTTTATCCTCCACAAAAAAAGAACTTAACAATTGCTTTAGGTAAGGATTCTCAACTGCTGCAATGTACCCTAAAAGTTCTTTGTACATATCATCAATATTCTTTTCAGATACCGGTAAATAATTGGCAGGATCATATTCTCCCTCGCTAACCTTTCTGGCTCTGTCTATACTCACCTGAGTCATTCCGTTAAATATGGTAACTTTACCGGTTATCTCAACATAATCCAATGCATCAAAATCATCTATCCCCATTGAACCCGGATCCCAGATTTTGGCATCAACCACTCCTGTTCTGTCCTGCAATATTACGTTGTCATAGGGCTTACCGTTCTTTGTTGTAGCCGATGTTCTCTGTTTGCATAAATAAATTTCTCTGATGTTCTCTCCCTCGCGGAGTGTTTCAATAAATCTCATTTACAATTACACCTTTCATTTCATTGATGTTTCTCTCATTATAAGTTAAAATAGAAGTGATTACAAGATTGGAGATTAGTATGAACAGCAAAGTATTAAAAACATTAGAATATGACAAAATCATACTTATGTTAGAGGATTGTGCCACTTCCCCATTGGGCAAAGATAAGTGCCACAATCTTGTACCTGTGTCCGATTACGGACTCATCAGACAAATGCAGACTCAGACCAGTGATGCCCTGAAGCTTATTTGGCAAAAGGGCAGCATTTCTTTTTTGGGTCTTAACGATATTACTGCCTCTCTCAAGCGACTGGAGATTGGCAGCCCGCTTGGCACCGGAGAACTTCTTCGCATCAGTTCTTTACTAAAGATTGCACTTAGAGCCAAGTCTTTTTCCAGAAATGAAGCTTCCGAGGAAGAAAGTTCTCTGGATGAGTTGTTTGGAGCTATTGAGCCACTGTCCAACCTCAACAATGAGATTATGAGATGCATTATCTCTGAGGACGAGATTGCAGATGATGCAACGGCAACTCTTAAGAACATCAGAAGACAGCAAAAGATTACCAATGACAGGATTCATTCACAGTTGAATTCTTTGGTGAATTCCCAAGCCGGTCACAACTATCTGCAGGATTCTCTTATCACTATGAGAGATGGCAGATACTGCGTTCCTGTCAAGCAGGAGTACAGAAGCAATATTCCGGGTATTATTCACGACCAGTCTTCTACCGGTTCCACACTTTTCGTCGAACCTATGGCGGTAGTTGAACTCAACAACAAGTTAAGAGAACTGGAGGCACAAGAAGCTGACGAGATTCAGGTTGTACTTTTCAATCTCTCAACTGCCTGCAGCGAATATATAAATGAGTTAGATACTGACATGAAGGTTCTTGCCGAACTTGATTTTATATTTGCCAAGGCTTCTCTTTCCAAAAAGCTAAAGTGCAGTGAACCGGAATTTAATACAAGAAAATATATAAATATCAAGGATGGAAGACATCCTCTTTTAGACCAGAATAAAGTTGTCCCTATCAATGTTCACTTGGGAGATGATTTCAACCTCCTCATTGTAACGGGACCAAACACCGGTGGTAAGACTGTTTCAATCAAGACTGTAGGTCTTCTCACTCTTATGGGGCAGGCAGGACTTCATATTCCTGCTTTTCAGGGTTCCGCTCTTGGTGTTTTCGAGGAAGTGTATGCCGACATCGGTGACGAGCAGAGTATAGAGCAGAGTCTTAGTACCTTCTCGGCCCATATGGTCAATATTGTCCATTTTCTTGAAAAGGCGGACGCCAACTCTCTGGTTCTTTTTGATGAGTTAGGTGCCGGAACTGACCCTATAGAAGGTGCAGCCCTTGCCACATCAGTTCTCTCCTTTCTCCATAATATGGATGCGAGAACTATGGCTACTACACATTACAGCGAGCTTAAGATGTATGCTCTCACAACTAAGGGGGTTGAGAATGCCTGCTGTGAGTTCGATGTAGAGACACTTCGTCCGACTTATAAGCTTCTCATCGGTATCCCGGGTAAGAGTAATGCCTTTGCCATTTCTTCAAAACTGGGACTTCCGGACTATATTATCGACGATGCAAAGATGCGCATCGATTCCGAAAGTGAATCTTTCGAAGATATTATTGCAGAACTTGAGAAGAGTAAGAAGACTATAGAGAAAGACCGCGCAGAGATTGCTGCGTATAAGTCACAGATTAAGGCGCTCAAAAGAGATTACGAACTCAAATCAGAACGAATTGACGATAGAAAGGACAAGATTATTGCAGATGCCAAAGAAGAGGCAAGAAAGATTCTTCAGGAAGCAAAAGATCTTGCCGATTCATCTATCAGAGAGATTAATAAACTCGGAAAGAGCGGTAATTCTAAAGATATGGAGAAAATCCGTTCAGGACTTGGTGACAAATTAAAGACTACTAAGTCTACCATCAAAGCTGCCAAGAATACAGGCAAAACAAACAAGCCTTCTGACTTTACTGTAGGAACCGCCGTAAAGGTTCTCAGCATGAATGTCAAGGGTACTATTAATCAGCCCCCTGATTCAAAGGGTAACTGTATGGTCAGTATGGGTATTCTCAAATCCAGAATACACATTTCCGATTTGCAGATAATAGACGAACCTGATATTACAGCTCCAAATTTCCAGAGAGGTTCTTCCGGCAAGATTAAGATGTCTAAGTCTGCATCTATCAGACCTGAGATTAATCTTCTTGGAAAGACAGTGGACGATGCGATATCTGAGTTGGATAAATATCTCGACGATGCTTATCTGGCACATCTTACAACTGTTAATGTTGTACACGGAAAAGGTACAGGTGCTCTGAGAAGCGCTGTACACAATTATCTCAAGAAATCAGGTTACGTCAAAGAATTTCATCTCGGTGCATACGGAGAGGGCGATGCCGGCGTAACCGTTGTAACATTTAAATAGACTATTTATGACTGGAGGTTTTTACTATGGCAAATAAACAAAAAGTACTTATTGTCGACGACGACGAACACATTGCAGAGCTCATTGCTTTATATCTCAACAAAGAATGTTATGAAACCCACATGGTTCATGACGGTAATGCAGCACTTGAGGCATTTGCCGAATTCAAACCGGATTTGATTCTTCTCGATCTGATGTTACCGGGAATTGACGGATATCAGGTTTGTCGTGAAATCAGAAAAGACTCTAACACTCCTATCATCATTCTCTCTGCAAAGGGAGAAACTTTTGATAAGGTTTTAGGATTAGAGCTTGGAGCGGATGATTACATGATTAAGCCATTTGATTCAAAAGAGCTTATGGCAAGAGTCAAGGCGGTACTTCGAAGAACAACACCGGCTGCGGAACCTGCACAGGAAAATAAAGATTACGTGGAATATCCTGACCTTATTGTCAACCTTTCAAATTATGAGGTTATTTACCAGAACAAGGTTGTCAATATGGCTCCAAAGGAGATTGAACTTCTGTATTTTCTTGCATCATCTCCAAATCAGGTATTTACAAGAGAACAACTCTTAGATCATATCTGGGGTTATGAATATGTTGGAGACACCAGAACTGTCGACGTTCACATCAAGCGAATCAGAGAAAAAATAGCTGACAACGATGCATGGGCACTGGCAACAGTTTGGGGAATTGGATACAAATTCGATGTAAAGAAATAATCGGGATTGGAGTAATATATGAGACGTTCTGTTTTTTGGTCTTTTATTGCAGGTTACTTATTTTTTGCTGTGATGGGATTTCTTATTTTAACTTTTAATACTTTTGACGCTGTATCACAGACAATCCTTGATACCCACGGAAAGGCTTCAGCCGATTATTCCGCAAGCGTTGCACAACGAATTACTCCCGAATTAATGGATGAGTCAAAGCTTAAAGAAATCTCCAATCAATACTTCATGCCTTCAATAACGACCTCTTCAACCTGGATTACCGATATCTACGGAAATGTTCTGTACACAACGACGCATTATTCCAAAGAAAACCTGCCAAACTTTTCAACCTCAGTGTTTGAAAGTAAGCGCTTTGCCTTAGGAACATTTTATGATTTTTATGATTTCAATGTTCTGATGTCATATTCACCTATTGAATATGACGGTGATGTTATCGGCTACGTTTTTTATAATACTTCGTATTCCAGTATCATTTTAGAGACACGTAAAATAATTACACATATATATGTAGCTTATGCACTTATAATTTTCATTTCAATGATAATGCTATTCATTTTCCTATTGTATGTTTACTTACCATTGAAAGAATTACGAAAAGCTGCATTTGAATACGCAAAAGGTAATTTCAGTTATGACAAACTGAATATCCCATCAAATGATGAACTTGGAGATTTGGCTTCTTCGCTTTTATATATGTCACACGAATTGAATGACGCCGAAGAATATCAAAAGAAGTTTATTTCTAATATTTCACACGATTTCAGGTCTCCGCTGACTTCAATCAAGGGATACTTACAGGCCATGCTGGATGGAACAATCCCTGTTGAGATGCACGAGAAATATCTCGGAATTGTTTTATCCGAATCCGAGAGACTTGAACGACTTACAAGTGGACTGATTGACCTGAACTCTTGGAATTCAAAAGCTCCCGGACTTATTTTTGAGGATTTTGACATAGATATCATTATCAAATCTGTAATCAACACCTTTCATGGTCGATGCGAAAAGAGACACATTACCTTTGATTACACTAAAGGATCACATTTCGTCTATGCTGACAGGGGCAAGATTGAACAGGTTCTGTACAATCTGACAGACAATGCAATCAAGTTCAGTCCCGATGATTCTTCAATTATTTTGAAGGTTTACAACAAAGGTGAAAAATATTACTTTTCAATAAAAGATTCCGGAACAGGTATTTCCAAGAAAGATCTCAACAAAATCTGGGACAGATTCTATAAAACCGACTCATCAAGAGGAAAAGATAAAACAGGTTCGGGAATTGGTCTTTCAATTGTCCGCGAGATTATTAACGCCCACAATCAGACTATTGATGTTGTCAGTACCGAAGGTGTAGGTACCGAATTTATTTTCTCTTTATTGAAAAGTACTTCAAAAGAGGCAAAATACAGGAAAACACATAACATCGAGCAAAAATATACATAATACTTATAGATGTGGGAATCTTAACCGACTTAAATAAAACAGAGCAGGTGAATTATTATTTCATCTGCTCTGTTCTATATCTGCAACTCTCCCATACATTTTTATATGCCTTTATGCTATAACTTTCTTATTTATTTTATTCTGCCTTTGTGCTTTTAACTTTCTCATTTATTTTATTCTGCCTTTGTGCCTTTAACTTTCTTATTTATTTTATTCTGCCTTTATGCTATAACTTTCTTATTTATTTTATTCTGCCTTTGTGCCTTTAACTTTCTCATTTATTTTGTTCTGCCTTTATGCACTTTTTAATTCTCTCACGGCCTTTGCTATAAATTCCGAATTTGTCGGACGTTTTCCTGTTGATATAACATCATATCTGTAATATCCCTTTCGCATCTCTTCACTCTGCCTTTCCCATGCAACCTCAATAGCATGCCTGATTCCTTTCTCCACTCTCACCGAAGTACTTCCATGCCTTTTCGCAATTTTGGGATATAATATTTTTGTCACTCCATACATCATTGATTCATCCTGTATTATCTCCGTAATAGCAGTAACCAGATACCCAAATCCTTTCAGATTTCCAGGTATTCCAAACTTTATCAGATAATCAGACACTATTGTTTCTGAATCAATTATTGTTTTTGAGAATTCATCTATTTTATAACTGATATTTTTGGCTCTGCTTATTATACACTCGGCATTATATGGCTTTACAATAAAATAACTCACTCCCATTTTTATACTTTCCTTCACAATGGAATCACTGGACATTGTGGATGTCACAATAACTTTCGGTTTTTTCTTAAGTATTTTAGAATTGTTTATTTTTTCCACAAGTGTTAATCCATCCATCTTTGGAATCAGCAACTCAGTTATTACCACATCGGGCTGAGTGCTTTCTATAAGACTCCATGCTGTTTCTCCATCTCTTGCTTCCCCCGCCAGGCACAATAATTCATCATCATCAATTTTCATTTTTAACATGTTACTAAGTATTGCGTCTTTTTCTGCCAAAACAATTCTGATATCCTTCATTAATTCAATTCACCCTCCATATTTTGCTTGCTTATTTATAATAGTTACAGTAAAATATTACTAGATTTTTGTTATTTTAAAAGTGTTTTTGTGGCACTTCTTTTTTGCGTGCAGTGCCATTTATGGCACTTTTATTTTTTGTCTTTTCTCAAATTTATAAAAGTATACAGTCTAAACAATCATTTTTTAATTTAGGAGGGATAATGTTCAACGAAAATCTTTATACTGCTGTTAACAATCTTAAAGATACAATCAACAGATTATTATTTGTAAACAACTGGTCTCTAAGGACTCTTTCTGAAAAATCCGACATACCATATGAATCATTAAAGAAACTGATGAACGGAAAAATAGCCAATCCTTCATTGAACAGTCTGCTAAAACTGGCTTATGTATTTGACTGCTCACTGGATTATCTAATCGGCAATACTTCAAATGTCAGTTGTGATTACAATTTTCATCCATCAGAAGAATTTGATTTCTCACGACTTCCAAACAGATCTAAAAATTTGCTTAAATGCATTGCCAATTTTGAAAGGAAGCTGACTGTCATCAATTCCACAACTAATTCTCATATGATTCCTGTTCTCGTCCCAACAGGCCACATGTATGATGGTATGTATTATGATAGCCTTTACACTAAGAGCATAGACATCTCGGGTTATATCGACCACTTTAAAAAAGATGTCCTCTGCGGACTTGAAATTACCAACAGTTCGCTCCACCCAACATATTTCGAAGGTGACGTTCTTTTAGTTGCAAGAGATCGTCATCCAATTTATGGAGAAACCGGTATTTTTGTACTCAATAATCGTGTACATATCAGAAGGTATCTCTGCGGAACTCCGTCGGTTCTTGAACCAATCAATGGTGTCGGCGCACCTATTATTGTCGAAACTCTTGATAACCTTCTCTTTTTTGGATATGTGCTAACAGTAATGCGTTTTCCTTCGTCGTAGTGCTAATATCATTTTGCTTTATGATATTTATTTCATTTTATATGCATAGCTGAGTAGTTACTTCATAAATGTAACTATTCAGCCTTTTATATTGATTTATAATTTACATTGTATTATAATTCTAATATATTTACATTAAGGAGGAAGTTAATATGGCATATGTTATTAATGATGGTTGCGTAGGCTGTGGTGCTTGTGCAGGAGCTTGTCCTGTAGGTGCTATTGTAGAAGACGGTGGCGTTTTCAAAATCGATGCTGATTCATGCATCGAGTGTGGTGCTTGTGCAGGTACATGCCCAACAGGTTCTATCGAATTACCATAAATAAAAAAACTCGCTAACGCGAGTTTTTTTTATTTTTCAAAATTCTAAATTGATTTATCTAATTTTGACATATCTAATTCAGACTTTGATTTTTAATTCTACTCCACCTTCATTTAATAAGGTATCTCAGAATAATTTCCATCAACTTTCTTAAGAATATTGTTGTATAGATAATTATGTCCATCTTCGATAGGCATCATTTTATTTTCATACAGATATGAAGCAACGTCATATATTGAATAATTTACCACATCGCTATACATATAACATCCATTATCCAGTTTTGCATAGGCACGAAGTGACAATGGTTCTTCAAAAAATCGCTTTCCAACATTTCCAAAAATCATAGTCATTGCATATCGGGTTGTACCAGATCCACCATTTTGATTTTTAAGTATTCCTATCTGTGTAGCCTTATAATCAAAAACATTTTCACTGCTATTTCCCACATACAAGTCACTATCAGTTATATAATTTTTTAGTCCATATACCAATCCAACTTCTGTTACACATCCTGTAGTATCTGTTATACTGTAAACAGTCCTCTCACCTTCCGCTACAGGACTTATGCTCACTCCATCTACTTTAATCTCCACAAGATTACTTACCGGTACACTTATTGATTTAGTAATCCCTTCATATGTTACTGTTACAAGATTATCGCCATCAGGTTCCCATAATGAAGTTTCCGATATTTCATAAGTAACTTCCTTTTTATTAAATAAAGTTTCCTGTGGCGTATAATGCCATTGTTCTGTTGAATCATCTTCATATACTACATTAAGGATAATTACCTCTTTAACAGCTGAAGGAAGAAAACGGAATAAATGATCATCAGATCTAATATAACCAACCTCTTTTTCCCCATCTGATAACTGTCCTTTTACCAAAAATGGCGTTTCTTCTGATATTGATAACTCCATACTCTTTATCTCTAAATTATCTCCTCCATTGTTCAATTCAACATTCAATGTATAAGGTTTTTCATTTGCATTAAAACATCTCAAAGTATATTCAACTCCTGCCTCTAATTGAATGCTAATGAAAAAATTAAGTCCCATTTCATCGTCGCCTCTTTTTATTTGTCCCGTGCTGTCATATATATACATTCGAGGATCAGCCCCGTTTTCACTTGTTGAATATAAATTATATACCGCAGTTTCGCTTGGAACAAATTTTACATAGAGTTTACTTACCGTTATTTCCATTGTTTCACCTGCTGAAATATATATATCATCAGCATAACTGCAGCTCAAACCTGTATTAGAAACTATAAAAGCCAATACCATTATAACTACAGTTGCTTTTTCTAATAACTTAATGACAGTTTTCATTTTATCCTCCTTTTTCCTTATATGATTAGTGACACTTACTAATTCGATGAGTTTTCTCGTTTTTATCAAAAAAAGATGTAGAAATCTCTACATCTTTTTTATTTTTATTCAACAAGAACTGGCTTCCTTCCACCGCCCTCTTGTGTAGTCGGCTGTTCCGGATTTACACCCATATCTCCTTCCTGTGGATATACACTTACATTATGGTTTCCAAGACTTACCTTATCGCCTATTATTCTTCCATATACCTCGCATGAACCCACAGCTGTAATACTTCCATACGGAGCAAAAATTATACCATTAATAATTGAGTCTTTACCACCAAATTGGATGTCTCCCCTTTTCGAATAAATAGATAATTTGTTGCCTGATTTTACATCATGAGTACCACCCTCAAACTTGATATCTTTTTCTGCAACCATTGCACCAGCTACTTTTGTTGAATTACACAAATATATTGAATTAGCATATACATAATCTGAATTAAACACTGTTTCTGCACCACCGTCAGTTTTAAGCTGTCCTGCGCAATAAATGTTACCGTTTACGATTACATTACCAAGTGTCAAATCTCCTGACAAGCAATAAATATTTCCGTTAATTACAGATTTTTCTTTTGCTCCCCATGGAGACACTTCATTAAAGAATAAACGTGTCGGTCTTGTTTGTTTTTCATTAGTTATATAAACATCTCCATTTATCTTTAATGCATTGTTATTAAGCAATTGTAAACTTCCACCCTCTTCTGTATCCAAATACAAATCAGCATTTAGATTTATCGCATAATTAGCATCAAAACCACCTGCTGTTTTTTTAATCAGATGGAAAGAATTATCTGAATTAAACGCTTTCTTTACATCTTCTCCGTTTTCTCCCCAGGTTGAAATATCTTTTGCTGTTATTTCCTCATCCCAGTAAGTATTCCTCGGAACACTAATTGAATCAGGAATTACGCCTGCAATGTTATCACCTAAATAATATGGCATATCAACAAAAGGTGCTCTTTCAGGTTCTGGGTCTGTAATATTCCCATTCTCTACATAATTACCGGCATTATCTTTTTTGTAATAAAATGTATTCCAGGTATCCATCTTACCACCTTTGCAAGATGTGTAGTTAGTTGCATGTGTTCCGGCAGTCTGAACGTTCAAAGTTCCATTCGAATGAACTTTACCAGTAACATCAAATTTAGCACCATTTAACATCAAATTTGCATCTGGATTTCCAGAAAAAATGGCATAATCAAAGTCTGAATCCTTTGAATTCGGATCCCCTGCCTTTGCCACTGATGTCTTTGTTGAATTCAGCTTATTAATACCAAGCACTTTTGCAAATGTTGTATCTATCTGGTTTGTATATCGCAAAGAAATTTGTGTATCGTCAGGGAAATCAGTCCTAACTTTATCCCAGTCAAGACCGTTCTTTTCAACATATTCTTGTGCTATTTTTAATGCTTTATCTTTATCCGGCAATGCAGATGCTGCTGCCAATGCTGCCGCATCACACACCTGCTGCGCCTTGCTGTCGTTAGCATATTTAATTCCAAAATCAACTGCTAACGCTGTAAATCCAAGCAACACAACTATCAACAGTGCAATCAGTACCATAACGGCACCTTTTTCATTTTTTCTTATTTTTTTTAAATTCATATCTTACTTCCAATCATCATTATAATAATTAACTGTTACTATTCTAAATTTCTCCTAATACAAAAGTTATCCAATACTTTTTGTTTATTCAGAATTTTTGCCAAATCGACATATTAACCATCGATTTGGCAAAAACTACATAATATGAATTATAGACTTAACATGTATAAATTATAATGCTTCCATAAGTCCTGCTAAAGCGTCCTTGATTGACTGTGCTTTCTTGCTCATCTCATCTCTTTCAAGACGGATTACCTCTAACTCTTCGCTTACTTTTGTATTTTCTGCCTTGAGTTCTTCGATACTACCTGTCAATTTCTCCTTTTCAGATGTAATCTGAGCTACACTGTCAGCAAGTGCGTCTTTCTCACTTGTAATCTGAGCTACGCTGTCGGCAAGCGCATCTTTTTCGCTTGTAATCTGAGCTACGCTGTCAGCAAGTGCATTCTTTTCACTTGTAATTGCTGCGATTTCGGCTTCTACTTTCTCCTTTTCAGCAGTAATAGCAGCAATATTTCCACTTAATGCTTCTTTCTCTTCGTTCAGCTTATCAATGCTTCCCTGTAATTCAGCCTGCATACTTGTAGCTTTTTCAGCTTCCTCTGTAGCAAGTCTTGATTTCTTCTGAACTTTTGCCATCTCAATGCTGAGATTTCTGTTCTTCTCAACAAGGTCATTGTTCTCAATTCTAAGTACTTCAAGTTCCTCGTCTGCATCAGATGCATTCATCTGCTTCTTAGCATCTTCGAGTCTCTTTTCAAGTCTCTTCTTATCATCTGTAAGCGCTGCAATCTGAGATTCAAATTCCTGCTGCTTTGCAACAAGTTCTGCCATAGCAGCATCATCTGCTCCACCTTCAGCCTGCATTGCTATAAGTTTTTCTTTTTCAGCAGTTAAAGATTTAACGCTGGCTTTGAGCTGTTCGCTTTCATTTCTTGTTGCTTCAATCTCTGCAGCCAACTTGCTGTTTTCTTCCATAACTTTCTCAAGTTCTTTTGCGGTAGAGTCATCGCCACCTAATCCCTCGCCGGATGCTAACGCAAGAATCTCTTCTCTTAATTCTTCGATTGTGGCCTGCATTTCCTCTGCCTGCTGTTTGAATTTGTCTCTGCTACTCTTCATGTCATTGATTTCACAAACCAACATCTCTTTTTCAGTTTCGAATTCTTCTCTTTGTTTATTCAAAACTGTTTGAGTGTTTCTGTAACTATCAGACAAGTTGTTGATGTAATCATCAACTTCAGCTGGTTTGTAACCATTCATAACATGGTTAAACCCGAATGCATTGTCTTGAACTGCCATCTCCCCATCTTCATTATAACGTAGTGGTCTGGTTCTTGGTTTCGGCATCATAGCCATAAAATCATCTCCTTTACTCATGGAACTCAATGAGGTCGCCTAGTTCCAATTCATATTTTTCGATTGTTCCAGACAGAAGTTCCAATACCTTCTTCCCGTCCTTTACTCGTTTGCGCACCTTTCGGGGCGCAACATCCCTGTCTAAATATCTAATTATATTATCACTTGAAATTGTGATTGTGTCAATGGAAAATTTCATTCCAAAGGTATGAATTTCATTACAAGGGTCTAAAAGTAGTCCATGATCTTCTCCCATAGACTTTCTATACATCAATCCCATAAATCTTTTGAAAAAAGTATCTGCCACTTCAACATTTTCACATATTACTTTTCCTTTGCATACAGCTTTAACATATTTCTTCATGTCTTGTTTACCACCTTACTTATCCGAATGAGATAAATATCCCCCGCCTCTTAAGACAGGGGATATAATAATTATACGTTTATAATGAACTATTAATTCACCTTTTTTACATTTTATAACATGCTCTTGATATTGATTACTGATGGAGCCATCAGGATTACAAATAACACAGGGAAAATAAAGATAACCATAGGTATAAGCATCTTAACAGGTGCCTTTGCACCCTTTTCTCTTGCCTCTTGGCTTCTTGTTTCTCTAAGTGTCTTTGACTGAACCTGCATAACGTTATTAATTGGAATACCTAACTGGTTCGCCTGAATCAAAGCCGAAATAAATGTCTTTAACTCAGGTATATCACTTGATTCAGATAACTTTTTGAGGGCGTCATTTCTTGGAACACCCATCTGAATCTCTCTGTATACTATTAATAATTCGTCGATGAAAGGTCCTTCTATTTTCTCTGATACTTTTAATAATGATGCATCAAAACTCAATCCGGCTTCGATACATACCGCCAACAAATCAAGTGCATCCGGCAACTGATATTTGATTGCCTGCTGTCTGTTCTTTGCCGCTGTACTCAAGAATAAATTTGGTCCTAACAAAGACAATGCAAATCCAACCAATAATATCATTCCACGTCCACCTAATCCTTTAAGTGGAAGTAAAATCGCAAGGAATATTGATAAAGATATAATCAGCAACATAATAGTCTTTTTGTAGAACATATAGGTATCTACTGATATATCAAATCCCGCAAGTCTGATGAGTCTTTCTGCAGCCTTCTCTGAGTCGGTTTTCTTCTTGTTTCTTGAGTCTTTTTCACTCATTTTCTGAACATTGCCTCTTACCTGACCGACAATTGGTGCAAAAAATCTGTTGTAGAATGAATCATTCAACTCTTCAATTGCTTCCTGCTTATTTCCTCTTCCTTCAATAAAGTTTTTTCTACGCTGTAAAGTATCTACTGTATTACCGTAATTTGAAAACGCGGCAACAACTAAAAAGAAAACAGCCAATGTAATTAAAAATACAACTAATTCCATAAACTCACCGCCTAATATTTAATATTTACAATCTTAAATATACAGAAGAAACCTATTCCTTCACTCAGCAAACAACCGCCTACTAAAGGAACAGCTGAATCACCTTCAAACAGTTTCATCATATATGTTGGATTTAAGACCATAAGAAATGCTGCTACGATAATAGGTAATAAACCAATAATCATTCCAGAAGCTCTTCCTTGTCCGGTAAGTGTTTTGATTTCACCTTTAATTTTCAAACGTTCTCTAATAGTCTCAGAAATAACTTCCAATATCTGTGATAAGTTACCACCAGTCTGTCTCTGAACACTAACTGCAGCAACGGTAAGCATCAGATCGGCACTGTCTATTCTTTCTACCATATTATTCAAAACTTCGTCCAAATTGGCACCGTAATTCATCTCATTACACGCACGCTTAAACTCTGTTCCAATAGGATCCTCCATTTCGTCGGCAATGTTCTCCATAGCCTGTGAAAATGTAAGACCTGATCTTAAACAGTTACAACAAATCAGCAACGCATCTGATAACTGATTATCAAAGGCTCTCGCTCTGTCAGACTGCTTCTTTTTAACATAGAGAATAGGTCCTATTACTCCCACAACCGCAAACACACCTGGTAAAAACGGATTTTGTGGGAATAACAACAATACAAGAAATGAAGGTCCAAAAGCTAATAAAATCCAGATAATTGCAAATTCTTCCGGTTTCATCAAAATATTTGCAGCTAAAAGCTCATCGAAAATTGCTTCACCGATTTTTGCAAATATACCTTCTTTCATTCCGTTATTCTTGTTTTTTGACTTTTCTCTTTTTCTCTTTTGTTTCTTTAATTCTTCTTGTCTTTTTCTATCTGTTACAGAATCAATTCTCCGGGATACCAGTCGCTGCGTTTCAGTTATTTTATCAAGAATAAATACTGCAAACGCAAAGAATGAAATCATGTATACTACGACAAGACTATATAAACTAATTTGTAAACCACTCATTACTGATCAACACTCCATTTCCTCTAATCTTGTCTACACACTTAGGTAATATTCCGGTTGCTTTAAAACTTCCTTTAAATTTACCGTTAGTATCAACAGCACCCTCTGTCTCATAAACAAAGATATCCTGCAAACTAACAATATCACCTTCCATACCTGTTACTTCTGTTATCTGAGTTACTTTTCTTGAACCATCACGCAAACGGCTCTGCTGAACAATAAGATCGATAGCTGAAGACGCCTGATCTCTTATCGCCTTAACAGGTAATTCCATACCTGACATCATAACCATTGTCTCAATTCTGGACATTGTATCTCTTGGTGAGTTAGCATGGGTAGTAGTCAGTGATCCGTCATGACCTGTATTCATGGCCTGAAGCATGTCGAGTGTCTCATCCGAACGAACCTCACCAACGATAATTCTGTCAGGTCTCATACGGAGTGCATTCTTAACAAGCGATCTGATAGTAATAGCACCTTTTCCTTCCAAGTTTGCCGGTCTTGTTTCCAATGTAACTACATGATCCTGTTTCAACTGAACTTCGGCAGCATCTTCTATTGTTACAATACGTTCATCTTCAGGAATATATGAAGACAGAACGTTTAACAAAGTAGTTTTTCCGGAACCTGTACCACCGGAAACAACTATATTTAATTTTCCTTTTACACATGCTTCCAAGAATGATAACATTCTCGGTGTAATCGAACCCCACTGTACGAGCTGTGCAGCTGTAACAGGAGTCTTACCAAACTTTCTGATTGTCAATACAGGTCCTACCAATGAAATTGGAGGAATAATAGCATTAACACGGGATCCGTCCGGAAGACGGGCATCTACCATCGGGCTGGCCTCATCAATATGACGTCCAATCTGAGATACGATTCTATCGATAATATTCATCAGATGATCGTCATCTCTGAATTTAACATCAGTAAGGATAAGTTTACCTTTACTTTCCACGTATATCTGTTTTGGTCCATTTACCATAACTTCGGAGTAGGAATCATTCATAAGTAATTCCTCTAACGGACCATATCCCATAATATCGTTATATAACTCAAGTGCTATTCTTCTTCTTTCAGGTCTTGGGATATTGAATTCCTCATCATTTACTGCGTTATCCAGTAACGCCTGCATTTCTGCCTTGTCGACAATCGATATATTTTGTTTATTGAGTGTTTCGATAACTCTTAAATGAATTCTTTTCTTTACACTCTCATATGGGTCTATAGCATCTGTGCTAGTCTGAGTAGTACTTGCACTTTTGGCACTCGCGAGTGCGCTTTCAGCCTCACCACCACCGGTAGTTTCCTGAGCGCCTTCCTCTGCCTTTCTCTGCTGTTCCATTCTTTCCAAAAGTCCCATATTAAGTCACCTCGCTTTCAGTGCCGTTTATTAATCCTTCTTATCTGCAATAATCTTCTGAACAAAAGCATTTACTTCTCTACAAATAACTGCTCTGGAAGATCTTAAAATAAATGGTTCACCTTTATTAATACTTCCATTTACTGTCTTGTAGTCGAAACTGAAACTTGCGTAAATAGGCATCTCTAACATCTGCTCGAAATCTTTAGGTTTAATAAGAGTAGGGGTTGCATCTTTGTTTATAAGAATTCTTGCTTTTTCTTTAATCTGCAACTGTCCTAAAATATTAATAGCATTCTTTGCTGCTTTTAATGAAAGGATATCCGGATTACTTACTATCATAATCTCATCACAATTCTCAAGTGCAGCAATTGACTCATCACTAAAGTTATTTGCAGCATCAATGATAATGTACTCATAATATGGTCTTACACTACGAATAATAGCTGTAATGTTTTCTGCTGAAACATATTCTGCATACTCAGGGCTCTTTGGACATGCCAATAAACTTACACCTGATGAATGCAATGTACTAAAAGCATTAACTCTTTCAATTGAAATACCTTCAGGATCCTGTGCTAATTCAACAATTGTATCCTTAGGATCAAGGTCAAGTAACAAATGCTGTTCTCCAAAAGCTAAGTCAAAATCAAGAAGCATAACTTTTGCTCCTCTCTTTGCAAGAGCAACTGCAGTATTGGCAGCGAGCATTGATTTACCAACTCCACCTTTACAACCAAAGAATGCAATAACTTTTGATCTAACTCTCTTCTGAATGTTCAACTGTGACTGAATCTTCTTTTCAAATTCGTTTACTTCTGTGATAACTCGACAAAATTCTTCATCGCTGCTATCTAAAGAAAGTACCTGTCTGATTCCATATCTTGCAGCAAAGTTTACAAGATCTACGCTAACCTGATCTGTCGCCAATACAACAGAGCATCCTTTACTCTGGAATTTCATACTTTCAATAAAGTCAAAAATAGACTTCTGAATTGGTACTTTTGCAGCAATAACTACCATATCCGGGAACAATCCCTCGATTTTTAATTTAGAATCTTCATTAAAATCTGCATATCCTACGATAAGTATATTCTTATCAACAATCTTTTTCTTTACACTAACTCTTAATGCTGTCTCTTCTGAAACTACTACAATCTTTATATTTTCCATATTAAACTACTCCTTCTAGCCTTTTATTCTGTTGGTTCTGCCTCACCGTTATCTATGCCTTCATCCTGAGTCTGTGAGTCGATTTTTGCATGAAGTACAAACTTAAACTCGCCGTTTGAATCATTCTCCATCTTATAAATGTCCGGTGCCAGATCGCGAGAAATACGGAGTGTAAAAGATGTATATTTTGTAACAGTTTTTTCACCATCTCTTGCATCTGTTGACTCCTGATTTGTTGCAACCTTGAGAACTTCAAGATCTTCAAATGCAACATTTCCATCAGGAAGTAAAATGTCAATTGAGTCGCCTTCCTGAATATATCCGTCAACACCCTGAACGCCTGATGCAACAATACTGTATGCAACCTCACCGGATTTTAAGTTATATGACAATCCGGCCTCATCACTGTTCTGAGCCATAAACTTTGTTTTACTGAGCTGCTCATTAGCTAAAATAGGAGCTTTTACTACGCTTCCATCAATCTGTTCAATATCTGAAATGTGTCCCGGTGTAACGAAATCTACTACAATGTCTGCAGTAGTAAACATTTCTTCTGCATCTGCCTTATTTATAGTTGATCCTGCAGGTATATCAACCAATGCCACCAATACTTTTTCTGTCGCTCTTCCTTCAATTTTTGAACTGTCAATAAGCTGTTTTGCAAACGCAAACGTTGCTGAGCCAGCCATAAGTGCAACTATTAATGCTATTAAATAAACTCTCTTCATGTATTTTCTGCCTTTCTTTTATAATGTTTTAATATAATTCAGTATTTTAATTACGATTCCACCTTCATAACCAATGTCGCCGAAATTTTCTTTCCACCATGTTCTTCTTTGTATACCGTTCCTAATACAGGTGTCAGGAAATAGATATTTGCTTCCGTAGTAACTGTTACATCACCCTTAGTCGGTTCCGTTGGTTCACTATAATCCACAGTCAGCTTAAGCGTATCCTGAAGTCCCTGTGGCAAAGCCTGCTTAACTCTCAACTCTACATCATCATAATAGTTTGTATCTTGAGAAATAACACACGCTCTTCTTGCTCCCTCTCTGCATGCATTCTGTAAAGCAAGATAATTATAGAACATCCAGCCAAAATCAATGATTCCACAAATAAGGGCAATCAAAATAGGTAATACCAATGCAAACTCAACCATTGCCTGTCCTTTTTCCCTACTTCGTATTCGACTTAATACTTTCACTACACACACCTCATTTCATAATAACAAAAAATGGAGAAACCTAATTAAAGGTCTCTCCACTTAATAAGTTTTTGAGAACCACGTTCTCAACGTTTAATAAACATTAAACACTTAATACTTAATTAATAAATATTCTTACTAATTATGATGGTAATGTCTCGTTTACTTTGTTGAATAATGCAGCAACTTTTGGTCCCATGATTCCTAATGCAGCGATAACAGCTACTGCGATTAATCCGATAATAAGACCATATTCTACCATACCCTGTCCTTCTTCATCCTTTAAAAATTTCATCATTTCTCTCATTGGTGAGTCCTCCTTATTAAATATTATTTTTTTCACCCTTCGGCCGTGCCGAAAATTTATCTATACGGGTCCTGCCCGATATAGCACTACATCATTTACCCAAAAATCGGGGCTAACAGTGCAACCATTGCTCCTGTTGATAGGAATGGTCCCATTGGAGCTGCAGTCTTAAGGTTGCCTCTTTTGAATAACTTCAAGTATATGTATAGCATTATGTTTGCAAACGCCATAACTGCCATTGCTTCAAAATAATTCCCAAATCCAAGTATGAAGCCTAACACTACGCTATATTTGATGTCTCCCGCTCCAACATTCAACTTGAACATCGCAGGAAATGTAAATATCGCATACGCAATCACCGCTCCAAACAGTGCTCTAAAGATTGTTTCCACCGAATCGCGACTGAAAAGTAATATCAGTAACGAAATATTAATCAGCTCGACTAACAGCATCGCAAGTAACGCTGTGTTCGGAATCTTCCTCATCAGGATATCTATTGCAGAAACATCAATTGCAATCATCGCATATATCCCAATTCTAAGTATCTCCCAGAATATATATAGTGATCCATCAATGTTATCCTTCTCACAATATGTGATAATCAAGAACATCAATGCCGTAATAAACATCCATATTAAAGCATACTTTGCACTCTTTATTTTGTTGTAAATGTTCTTATCATCAAACTCACTTCTGACCTTCAAGTGATGAAGCGCCAGGAAGTAGAGTGCCAAACCAGAGAGTGTTCCAAGACCTCCGCCAATCAAGTAATAAGTCATCTTGGGTCCTCCTTGTCGTCTTTTATTTGCTTCACCTTTAACGTAATTTTATTATAAACCCTTTTTGAACTTTTTGCAACATTTGTTTTAATTTTTTTTGATTTGAACCGTTTCTTTATGCACCTTGCACAAAGAAACGGTTCCGTAGGTCACCTTTTGAACTGGTTTTTATGCATTTTACCGTCATTTTTGCCCTTTTTGGAACCGTATTCGTTTCTTTTTGTTTACTTCATGTTAACATTTTGTTCATTTTTATCTGTTTTCAAACCGGTTTTGGAGCTTTTTTTATTCCACCAAACAAACTTTTTTTCCTTTTCTGTTCATATTGTTCATTATTTGTTTTAAATTTACCTCTGTTTTTGTTCTGTTTACTTCTTATTATCTCGTCCAATCTTCGAAATCTTTCTTCGTCTCGCTCTTCTTTCTCTTTTAATTGCAACTGTAATTCATTTTTTATTCCATAGTTTATTCCCGACTGTATGCTTTTACCCAGCTCGTTAACATTTTCCTTTAGCGCATTTGAAACAATCTCTCCCATTATCTCTTTGAATTGTTCCATTTTGCTTATTTGACTTTTTTCCTCCGGCAATTCCCTCTGCTCACTTCCAATCATCATCCTGATAGTCCTGAGTCCATAACCCTGTTTCTTCAGATCACGGACATTTCGCAGCAGGTTGATATGATTTTCGGTATAATACCGGTGCCCCATTTCATTTCTCGGTATTTTTATCTCCAGCTCTTCTTCCCAGTATCTCAATACATGCGATTCTACCTCCAGCATTTTTGACGCATCAGAGATGATGTATCTTTTTTCGTTCATAAATAACTATCCGCCTTTCTTTAATTTTGCCTTAACTTTTATATTTGCAAGCTTTTTATTGAGTAGAAACACTTCTCGACCTCATACTTTCAGAATACTTTGCCTATTTTATTTCTTCAATATTTTAAGCGGATTATTATTTGTCTGTTTTTGTCCCCGGTGTCAGTTGCTCGGGAATGATGTCATATAAACAAAAAGTACATCTTGCAACATACATATTTGTATATTGAAAGATGCACTTTTGTTTATAACTCTCTCTGAGAGTTATATATCTGAGTGAGTTTTCATAAAGAGAACCCACAAATATGTGCGAAACGCTTATTTTGAAAGCATCTGTAATTCACATTTCAAAAGTAGACGATTTATGAAACGTAAACTACAGCAGTTTTCAGAATAACTCTTAGAGCATTTAAGCAAATGGATTTCGCTAAAACATTTGCTTGATGCGCAGAGTATTCTGAAAACTGCGTATGACCGTTTCAAAAAGTATACATTTTGAAGTTCTAAATAACCTCTCTGGCCTTGCTCTGGAACTTCGTATACTGCGGAATCCACAATAACTCTATCTCTCCAACAGGGCCATTTCTCTGTTTTGCCACGTTGACTATAATTGTATTTCTGTCTTCAATCTTTTCCTCTTCGTTATACTTTCTGCTGAGAAGCATAATAACGTCCGCATCCTGCTCAATAGAACCTGACTCTCTTAAGTCTGCCATGATTGGTTTCTTATCAGGTCTTGTCTCAACGGCACGGTTAAGCTGCGATAATGCTATTACAGGTACGTTCAGTTCTCTGGCAATTCCTTTAAGAGATCTCGAAATAACAGATATTTCCTGCTCACGGCTGGATTCTTTTCCTGTACCGCTCATAAGCTGAAGGTAATCAATAATTACTATCTGGATATCCTTCTCAAGTTTGAGTTTTCTACATTTTGATCTGAGCTCTCCGATTGAAATGCCCGGAGTATCATCTATTATTATTTCTGAATTGGCGACAACATCGGCAGTTTCCATTATCTTTCCCCATTCGTTATCGTTCAGGTTTCCGACTCTGATTTTCTGTGAATCTACCATCGAATGCTGCGCCATGACACGGTTTATTAGCTGTTCCTTTGACATTTCCAAACTAAATATAGCAACCGGAACTCCTTTTTTAAGCGCCATATGTTCCGTGATATTAAGAATAAATGCTGTCTTACCAACTGATGGTCTTGCTGCTACAAGAATAAAATCCGAAGGCTGAAGTCCCGACAGCTGATTGTCCAAATCAATGAAGCCCGTAGGAAGTCCTGTAATAACTCCGCTGGTCTGGGCAGCTCTCTCCATCTTCTCCAAAACATTCAAAACAACTTTTCTGATTCCAACAATCTCTCCGCTGTCTCTCTTCTGGAGTATGTCAAATATTCTCTTTTCTGTATCACTCAAAATATTGTCTAACTTATCGTTTCCTGCATATATTGCATTGTTTATATCAAGATTGGTTCTCAAAAGATTTCTGAGAACAGATTTCTCGTATACTATCTCGGCATAGTGTTTGATATTGGCAGAAGTTGGAACGCCTGCCACAATCTCCCTGATAAAATCCAGGCTGATAACTTCCGAAGGAACGTTGTTCTCCTCAAGTCTTGCTTTTACGGTTACAAGATCACAGGTCTTTCCTTCATTATACAAATCAACCATGGCATCAAACATTGCCGCATACTGTTTGTTGTAGAAGTCAAATCCGGACAATTTCTCTGTGGCTGCCGGAATAGCTTCAACATCCATAAGCATAGAACCGATTACTGCCTGCTCGGCTTCCATGCTGTGGGGCATTATCTGTTTTATTGTTGATTCTTCCATATTATTTACCTTTCAGTTTTCATCCTGATTACAAAGGTTTTACCTCAACTTTTAATGTCGCTGTAACTTCCGTATGCAATTTGATTGTTACTGTGTGTTCTCCCATTGTCTTGATTGGCTCCGGCAACTGAACTTTCTTCTTGTCAATTTCAAGTCCAAGCTGATTGCTTACTTCCGCAGCTATCTCTTTTGCAGAAATTGAACCAAACACCTTGTCTCCTGTTCCTGCTTTTATCTTTATTTCAATTGAACTTTTTTCTAATTTCTCTGCAAGCATCTTGGCATCCGCCAATTTCTCTGCTGCAACTTTGTCCTGATTTGCTTTCTGCAACTTCAAATCGTTCATATTCTTATTGGTAGCCTCAACTCCTAATTTCTTAGGAAGAATAAAGTTTCTTGCATATCCGTCATTTACATTGACTACCTGACCTTTTTTCCCTAATGCTTTTACATCTTCTAATAATATTACTTTCATTGTACGTCTCCTTATAAGTCTCCTTCTTCTATCATGTTGTCTATTGTTTCTTTTATTCTGTAAATTGCTTCCTCAACTGTGCAATCAGTAAGCTGTGCTCCGGCAAGATTCAAATGTCCGCCTCCTCCTAGTTTCTCCATAATGAGCTGAACATTGATATCATCAATAGAACGTGCACTAACATAAATCATGTCATTGAAAGGCGTACACACAAACGAAGCTTTTATACCTTTTATATTTAGCAATTCATTTGCTGCCTGCGAGCCAACCACAGTAGGCATATTAATCCCCTCTGAAGGACATGACGCAATGGCAAATTGTTCCTTGTACACTTCAGCACTCTGAATGGCAACGGCCTTTGCCTTATAATCTGCCATATCGTCTCTGAACATCTTTCTTACTCTTGTGACATCTGCACCGTTTCTTCTAAGGAAAGCTGCCGCCTCAAAAGTTCTGACTCCTGTTCTGTTCGTAAAGTTATTGGTGTCTATCATTATTCCGCCATACATGGCATCTGCTTCCTGCTGCTTGAGCTTGACGCCTTCATCAATGTACTGCAAAATCTCAGATACCATCTCGCAGGCAGAAGATGCATAAGGCTCTATATATGAGAGCAACGGATTCTCAAATACTTCTGCACTCTGTCTGTGATGATCAAGAACAACCACACTTCCTGTCTTTTTTATAAGTTCAGGGCACTCCGTGTAACTTGGTCTGTTAACATCCACTACAATAAGAAGAGTATTCTTATTTGCTACCGCAAGTGCTTTCTCGCCTGTAAGGAACAAGTCCTCTTCATACCCCTCATCCTCAGTAAACTTGACAAACATCTGCTTTGCTGCGCTGTTCACTTCATTTACTACTATATGAACATTTCTGTCCAATGCCTTTGCTGCTCTGTATATACCAACCGACGCACCAAAAGAATCCATGTCACCGACTTTGTGTCCCATAACGAGAATGTTGTCTCGTGTGAGCATAAGTTCCCTCAGGGCCTGTGCCTTTACTCGGGCTTTTACTCGTGTATTCTTCTCAACGCTCTTTGTCTTTCCACCATAGTAGTAAATCTTGCCGCCTTCTTTGATGACAGCCTGATCACCACCACGGCCAAGAGCCATATCCATAGCCGCTCTGGCATTCTCCTCATTCTTGGAGAATGTGTCGCCACCAAGTCCCAGTGCAATACTGATGGTAATCGGTAAATCATTTCCCATATTAACAGTCTTAACATCATCTAGCAGCGAAAACTTATCGCTCTGCATTTTGGGTACCATTTTTGCTTTTACGGCAATAAAATACTTGTCATTTTCAAGTTTTTTAACAATTCCGTCCATGGACGTAATGTACTTATGAATCTTTCTTTCAACCAGAGCAAATATCATTGTTCGTCTGACATTTTCAACATTCTGTAAAGCTTCATCGTAATTATCAATATAGATAAGTCCTGTAACCATCTTATCATCACTGATCTGCTTCTTTAACGCCGATAGTTCTGTCTCGTCAAACATGTACATATTGATAAAGTCAGCTTCAGGTTTCTCCTCGCTGTCCGAATCACTCATCAGCCTGAATTCCTTGAGGACAACTCTGAATTCACCTTCTTCATATTTGATTCTCTTTTCTGCACTTCCGTCAACCCATTCTAATTCTTCGAGATTGATATCAGAAAAAATGGAACCAACCATCTTATTTCTGCTTTTTTCATTTTCAACCATCTGATCAAAGGCATCATTTGTCCAAATTATTCTGCCTTTGGCATCCAGCAAGGAATATGGAACCTCCAGTTCATGAATCATCTGTCTTTGCACCTGGTTAAAATCAGTACCGTGTTCTGTCAGTTCCCTGTTAATGCCCGGGGAAAAAACAATATACAGTAACCCGTTAACAATAAGTGATACCAAGGCAACTGCAATAACGGTACACCCCATCTTCACTTCATAAAACAGAATTGCAACTCCGGCCAGTATTATAATGAAGTTGACTAACAGCACCATAAGATAATATCTGCTAACATCTGTTTTTATGTTTGATTTATTTTCCATTTTGTTCTCCTATAAAGACTTTATAAAACTAATAAGTCTTTTCAAGATTTTTGTATATAATCTTAATAATTATATCATTATTATTTCAAATTTAAAACATTTGATTTTTTATCGTTTATTAGTCTATAATGTAACTCTGTAACGAATACAATCACTATCGTTCGATAAGTTACCGCTATTTTACGGACAAAAAGGAGTTTATATGTTTAGAGTCTGGGGACGAATTTTTAAAAACAATCATCTCATCAAAGATACAGTCTGCATAATTGAAGACGAATCAATGACAAGAACTCACAAAGTTTTTTCTGCCTTAGAGCAGATTTGTGAGACACTGGATCTTTCAAACCCTATCTGGCTTGAGAAAAATATAACCGAATTCAAGCGCATAGGAAGAACACGATTCTACAGCGACAGTTTTATCGAATCTATTGAATTTGATTATTTGGATTTCTATATAATAGAAGAGTAACAAAAAGACATATAACTATAATCTATAATGTTTGATAAAACATTGTGTTTATATAGTATATGTCTTTTATTATTCTTTCTTGCATTTATAATTCTATTGATATATTTCTTCCCGTTTTTTTGTATTCAATACACTCAACACCTGCTGTATCCAGCATTCTTCTCGAAGCAATAACTGCCGGAGTGTCTTTATACTTGTTGTCAGCAAATATCAGTTGTTTGATTCCACACTGTATTATGGCTTTTGCACACTCGTTACAAGGAAATAGTGTGACATACATTTTTGCGTCCTCAAGACTTCCGCCTCTGTAATTTAAAATGGCATTAAGTTCGCTGTGAGTCGAGTAAAAATACTTATTATCAAGCGGACTTTCGCTTTCTCTTACCCATGGGAAATCATCATCGCTGCATCCAATCGGCAGACCGTTGTATCCCATTGACAGTATCTTATTCTCAGGACTGACTATGCATGCGCCCACCTGAGTGTTTGGATCTTTTGATCTCATAGCCGAAAGGTACGCAACCCCCATAAAATATTCATCCCACGAAATATAATCCTTACGTTTACTTGTCATTTTTTGTCCTTTCATTATTAAGCACGGCTTCCATCATTTCTCTACTCTTTTCTACTATCCGTAAGCCGAAGCTCGATTCCGCTTTGCTTCATCTCGCTCGCTGGCTTACTTGGTACCGAAGATGCGGTCTCCGGCATCACCCAGACCCGGTACAATATAACTGTGATCATTTAATTTTTCATCCAATGCTCCAATATAAATGTCTACGTCAGGATGCGCTTTTCTCATTGCTTCCACACCCTCAGGTGCTGCAATGATGCATAAGAACTTGATACTCTTTACACCTCTGTTTTTGAGCATCTGTATTGCGGCAACAGAAGAGCCTCCTGTAGCTAACATAGGATCAACTACAAACACATCTCTCTTGTCACAATCCTCTGGCAATTTACAGTAATACTCTATAGGCTGAACTGTAACGGGATCTCTGTACAATCCGATATGTCCTACTTTTGCAGAAGGCACCATGTTGAGCATTCCATCAACCATTCCAAGACCTGCACGAAGTATTGGCACTATAGCCATCTTCTTTCCGCCAAGTTCTTTTACTGTAGTTTTACAGATTGGCGTTTCGATTTCAACATCCTTAAGTTCTAAATCCCTTGTGGCCTCATAAGTCATCAGCATCGCAATCTCGCTGATCAACTGTCTAAAATCCTTTGTTCCTGTCTCTGTTCTTCTGATAATGCCGATTTTGTGCATTATAAGAGGATGATCCATAACTACTGTTTTTGCCATATTACTCCTCCTCCGTATCAAAAACCCTTAGTCCACACATAAATTATTCGTATTTAATTTTTTGAGCAAGTTTTACTATTCCTTCCTCCAAATCATCATACGCCTTGCCGTAATCTGCAAGTTCTCCACCGTAAGGGTCAGTAAAACTTCCCACTTCATTAATAAATTCCTTAACAGAATACACATTTATCGCTTTTTCAAAACTGTCATATATCTTCTGTTTATTACTCTCTTCCAGAACCAAAACCAAAATGTTTGGTCCAAAGTCTTCTTCTTCCAATGGCCTTGATGTGTATTTGCTCAAATCAAAACCTTTGCTTGCTGCCACTGCTACCATCTTTGCATTCATAGGCTCCGGAAACAGTACAACCATTCCTTTCGACTCAGCAGTAATATTGGTAAATCTCAGATTCTTCTGCAATAAAGCTGCTGCCATCGGTCCTCTGTTTGTGTCTGAATTTGTGACAAATATAACTTTTTCGTAATCCAATAAACTCTGCCTCCAATTTATACACTGATAATGTTATAGCCTGCTGCCTTTGTAAGTCGATTCATAATCGCCTTGCCGAGATCATCCTCCCTGAATGTCTCTCCGTAAATAAACTCAGTGCCTTTTTTATCAAAGTCTCTAAGAACTTTGTACAAATTATTAGCTATAGTTTCAAGTTTGTTTTCATCTCCGATGGTTATTATCTCAGCACCCATCTGCTCAAGTGGCTTGTACAAGTCACAGTGCTGATAAGTTGTAATAACGCCAACTTTTTTGCCCTCTTTCAATTTTTGTGCTGCCTTCTGTGTAATGACTGCAACAACCTTTTCCTCATCGCCTTCATACATGGAAAAATCCCCTGACGGTGCGTAATGTCTGTATTTCATTCCCGGCGCTTTTGGTCTGACATTCTCATCAGGCTTTGCAAAGATAGCCTTATCATACTCTACCTCTCCAATAACCTCACAGAGCATCTCCTTTGTAATAAATCCCGGTCTCAATATCATTGGTGGCTCACATGTCATATCCACTATTGTGGATTCAAGTCCCATTCCTACCATACCGCCGTCAATAATCATATCTATCCTTCCATCCATATCATCAATCATATGTTCAGCTATGGTTGGACTCGGCTTGCCTGACAGATTTCCGCTTGGCGCTGCAATCGGCGTCCCGGAAGCATCAATCAATGCTCTTGCAATATCATTGTCCGGCATTCGCACAGCCACTGTATCAAGACCGCCTGTGGTACCTTTCGGCACAACTTCACTTTTTTTAAATATAAGTGTCATAGGCCCCGGCCAGAATCTGTCCATAAGCACTTTTGCCTTTTCAGGAATCTCCTGCACCAGATCATCTAACATTCCCACGTTGCTTATATGTGCAATTAGGGGATTGTCTGACGGCCTGCCCTTTGCTGCATATATCTTTGCTGCTGCTTCCTCGTTAAGCGCATCAGCACCAAGTCCGTATACAGTCTCTGTAGGGAAACCTACAAGTCCTCCTTCTCTTATTATCCGGCCTGCTTTCTCTATTACTGCACTATCTCTTTTTAAATCTTCTATTTTTTCTATAATAGTCTCTATTTTCGTATCCATTATGCGCCTCTGATATTTTTCATCATAAGAAGTACTTCTCATAACTTCTAAATAGTTCTTTGACTCATCACACACTTCACTACATTCTATCACACTTTACTAATGATTACAAACCCGTGTTTCTTTTTGTTTCTGTCAAGTAATCGTTGGCACGATTTCTATCACAAAAAAAATCTTATGTTTAATTGCCTCTCCGGGCAGTTTTATTCATTAGCTGCTTAATTACCCTTTATCATGCGTATATGTCCTGTCAAGGGTGCAAAGCAT
>JAEEGL010301521.1_pt1 | contig 28434 bp, 23 predicted proteins | sample 9134231 | NCBI WGS metagenome assembly JAEEGL01 (sample SAMN16246548, study PRJNA631951) | gut metagenome | biome: gut microbiome; feature: rumen; material: fiber-attached | host: Bos | place: Iran: Karaj | collected 2018-10
ATGGACTCCCAGATCATTCAATTCGAACAACGTAAGGCGTAAAGTATAACTTCCCTCTGCCAAATTGGAAATATCATACTCAAGTTCATAATCATTTCTCTCGCCTTTTTTTATACTGAACGAATCAATAGATTCAGACATGCCGACATTTGTTCCATCAACAGTGCGAATTTCTAATCTCACCCTTACATCGTCAACATCTTCAAACGCTTCAACATTAAAACTATATTTCATTGCTTCAAGAGAAGAATACTTTGCTATCTTCTTGTCTAAAAAATCAAAGCTATGGAGATATAATTTACTTCCTCTTTCAGGTACTGATCGCTTTTGTCCATCAAAACAATAATGTGTCAGCAGCTCACCCGTAGCATTCTCCATGTACACACCAATCGCCTTTTCTACATCTCCATCGAATATCACTCGCCCTTTTTGAAGGACAATACATCTTGTGCATAGCTTTCGAATAGTTGCCATGTTATGACTGACATAAAGAACTGTTTTTCCTCCGGCCGCTTCATCGCCCATCTTTCCGAGACATTTTTTTTGAAATTTCATATCTCCTACCGCTAGCACTTCATCCATTACCATAATTTCAGCATCAAGATGAGAAGCCACAGCAAAGGCAAGTTTCACATACATACCTGACGAGTACCTTTTTACAGGTGTATCTATGAATTGTCTACATTCTGAGAAATCGATGATAGATTCAATCTTCTCATCAACTTCCTTTTTGGACATACCGAGGATTGCGCCATTCATGTATATGTTCTCTCTGCCGGTGAGCTCTCCATGAAAACCTGTTCCCACCTCCAACATTGACGCTATTCTTCCATTAATCCATATATCGCCCTCAGTTGGTGCTGTAACTCTGGAAAGAATTTTAAGCAAAGTTGATTTACCGGCTCCATTACTGCCAATAATACCAACCGCTTCCCCCTTCTTTATCTCCAGATTGATTCCGTCCAATGCCCAAAAAGCTTCGCCGACATTTTCCACATTTTGGCCGATCACCATATTCGGGTCATCTTTTCCACGCTTTTTAGCCCACCAGGACTGAAGCTCTGCGTTAAGAGTTCTGCCTCCGATTGCACCTAGCTTATACTGTTTTCTTAAATTCTCTATTTTTATTACTGTATTTTGCATTTCTTATACTGTATCCATAAATGTTTTTTCAATTTTACTAAACAGAATCACTCCCAGCGCCAAGACAATCAATGTTACTATCCAGCTTATTCCCCAAAATCTCCATGCATCTGTCTCTATACCAAGAAGTACATTTCTAAAGCACTCAATTATCGGCGCCATGGCATTAAACATATATATTGACATAAATTTCTGTGGAACAATCTCAGTTGTATATACAACAGGAGTCGCATACATCCATAGCTGTACACCAAAACCTACAAGGATTGCGAGATCTCTATACTTAGTAGTAAGAGCTGCTATTATGATGCCACATCCCAGTCCAAGTAAACCTGTCTGAAATACAATTACAGGAACCAGCAATAGTGGCCAGCCAATCCCAAAATCATATCCATTAAGACTGTAAAACACAATTGCTATAGCCAGCATCACCAACTGTATCCCTAAATCCAACATACCGGAAATCACAGATGAAATTGGCATTACCAATCTCGGAAAGTAAACCTTACCCATAATTGCGGCATTTGCTGTAAACGTACTAGATGTTTGTGTAAGGCATGTTGCAAAGAATGTCCACAGAGCATTACTGCAAAGGTAAAACAAAAACTGTGGCACACCACTTGCAGACAGTCCCGCCAATCTGCCAAATACAAAAGCATATAGCATTACCGTTATGAGTGGATTAAAAATAAGCCATAAAGGACCAAGTATTGTCTGCTTATATCTGGTTGTATAATTTCTCTTAAAAAAAAGCCAGATAAGATCTTTGTATTGAACCAGTTCCTTTAAATCAATATCAAACCATCCTGTCTTGGCTTTAATATGCGTTGTGTACTGCTCCATTTATTGCTATACAGTTCCTTCCGTTGTTAATATTTTTCAGATAGTTGCGTGATATATTTACACTTATTGATCATGAAGATATTTAGTCAATGCTTCGACAAGCTCAGGCGATTTTTCGAAGGATATCTTTCTGGCAAAAAAAGCATCCGACCGCTTAAGCGTATCAAGGTCTTCCATTGTGTACTCGTATGGTTTTCCTCTTTCCCAATCTATTTCCCTCAAAGAATTACATTTTACCCTCTCTGCAAAATGTGAATTCATTGCCAGGGTTTGTACAAAGAATTCATCAGGACCGTTTGTAATGAAAAACCATTTTAGAATCTGTTTCCTATGATCAATGATGAACTTCACTAAATCATTAGTTATAGAAAACCAATTATCACCCTTATAGAATTCAAAGTTTTTGTACTTTCGGGTTCTGTCGACGTGAAGCTCTTTCTGAATTTCTACAAGTCGCAATTGCCAATAGCCTAGTTTTCTTTCACATCTTGCTTTTAAGTTATGTCCTACAGTATTACCTTTACCTACATATTTCAGTAGAGGATAGTAGTACATAATCTTAAACATAAAGTCATCTCTAGCTTCATCATTTTTAAAGCAAGTTATGTATTCGCCATTTTTATTCTCCAGGTATTCATGAATATAGTCTTGAGATTTTAAAGGAAAATCTGATTCAGAAAGCAAATGGTAATAATGATATTGCCCCTTTTCTGCTGCCTGCATAAGTCTGAGCTCGCACTTAACCTGACTTATTGTTCCCCAATATATGTTCATTCTAGGAATCAGAATTAACCGTGAGTGTTTAACAGAATTCCTAAGGACGTCAAAATCAAAACCTTTGGCCTTTTTATCTATATGAAGATATATGTCATTTCGAGGATCATCCAGCTCTTTCAATAGCCTGATCAGCATATCAAATTCATTATGAGCCATGATCAGATAAGCATGCTTTTTCATAACTTTATTGCCATCAATATGGCATCTTCCATTTTCCAATCACTTCTTTTTTTCTTAGTAATCTGTAGCAATCATATACCAATCTTCCAACAATATCTAATAATGATTCTCCGCAAAGTTTTCCTTTGATGAGCATATGATATCTATATTTTATCTTTGCAATTTCTTTAGGATTTATAGATAACATTTCATCCTTTAATCTATTCAAACCACTATAATGTTCTCTAACAAAATCCGCTTCATCAGCACTTTTGAAACACTGTACTATTTCATCACAGTTATGCCCAATATAAGAATGCTCAAGAAGTTTGCAGAAAATAAGTGTAAATTTATCTTTAAAAAACAAATTACCAATTTCAATAACATGTCTCCACACGTCCTCAAGCACAAAAATATCTTCATTTATACTGCAAGATACGTCGGTACACCCTCCCATTACAGAATCCTTACGAACGCGATGTCTTATTACTCTATTGGGGAGACAATAAAGATTATTGGCGTGCATGAGATACTTGATGTTAAACGCTTGATCTTCACCTATTTTGATGCGTTCAGAAAAAACCAGATTGTTATGACGAATAATATCTGTACGGTATAGTTTATTCCAAACTTCATATCCAACCATATAGTTCAGATACTCAGTAACCAAAAACATATATCTGTCTTCATCAGAAGAAAAGATTCTCTTCCCATTGATAAAGTCATAGCCGTCCAGATGGTTACCATGTTCATACAACATTGAATACTGACAAGATACCCAATCAGCCCTGTGTTTTTCTATTTCAGTCACCAGAACATCAATGGTATTTGGCTCCATGATATCGTCAGCATCAAGAAAAGCAATATATTTCCCATCTGCTCGTGATAATCCCATATTTCTTGCAGAAGAAACTCCACCATTTCCTTTAAGCAGTGAAACTATCCTGGAATCTTTTTCAGCATAGTTCTTTACCATCTGATAGGTGTCATCCGTAGAGCCATCATCGACAACAATGATCTGAATATTCTCATAGGACTGTTCCGACACCGACTTCAGACATGCCTGTATGTAGTTTTCAGCGTTTAAAGCCGGAATAATAACCGACACTTTTCCACTCATACAATTCACACTTATTTCTTTATCTTCTGATACAATGCTCGCAGCACTAGGAACAGCTCAAACCTTCGCATCCTTAGTGCCAGATATCTTATTGTGCTGATTTTTTTTGATTTATGTACTTGCTTTAATAGTGTCTGAAACTCACTACATCCAACTTCACTGCTGAGTTTACCTATTACAGAGGTAATTCCACCATTTTCTTTATAATAATCTGACATAGTGGACAATCTACTTAACCAATCAGTAATGTATATTGATTTTATTACCAAAAGATTATCCTCAGTGACTCCTTTTTGCTGGCTTTCCCATTCCAGAAATCGCCTGTATATATTCTTCGTATCCTCAATATCGCTTTCGTGATAAGTGAATGACAAACTGTTATCAGTTCTCTTTATGTAGTGATATAGTGGTTTATTGATCATACCAATATATCCTTCACATTTATTCAGATAGTCAAGATTAAACTTAAGATCCTCACCTATATTCACATATTCATCAAATCTGATGCCATGTCGTTTAAGGACTTCATTGTCATAAACCTTGTTGGTAACAAAGTTAAATAGCTTTAGCCAAGCCAGAACTGCTGCGTAATTTCTCTTAAGGAGATAGTTCTCACCTTCAATGAAACCGCTTTCTGGTTCAAGAATATTTTTAGTGTCAAGAACATTTCTGTAGTAGATATTGTCATAAAACATTCCGCAGGCTACCAGTGCAACGGTTTTATTCTGCCATTCCTCCAGTGCTTGAAGATAACACTCAACGAGATCTCGCTCCGGACGATCATCAGCATCAAAGAACACTATGTAATTTCCATTTGAATTATCTATACCGAAATTACGGGCTACTGAAACGCCTCTTTTTAAAGCAGAAAAAGTCCTGATGCGATTATCCTTTTCCGCATATTCCCTACAAATCTCTTCTGTGGAGTCTTCTGATCCATTATCCACGATCAGGATTTCAATGTTGGAATATGTCTGGCTGATAGTCGCCTCAAGACATCCCGAAATATATTCTTCTGAATTATAGGTCGGTATAACCACCGAAACCAAAGGATTACCTATCATAACTTCAATATCTGTAATACTTCCATAAAAGAAGTGCCATCTTCTTTTTTGCACCCATGACAGATGGAACATTGCCAATGCCAACATTGTCTTTATATGTAGTAAGTAACTCTTGCTTTAAAGCTTTATCGCTAACATTCCTGTATGAATACTTAATCCACTCTAATAGTGTTATTCTACTATGCTGTTCCAGCTCAGTATCGTATTCGTTTTTAAAGAACTCAATACGTTTCATAGCCGCATCAATAAAGTGGCTGTATCTATTTTCTAAATCCTCATGCATTATGCTGGATTGTCTTTGATAATACACGTAAAGGGGTTCCGGCATATATGAAACAATGCCTGCTCTGTATAAAAGCTTGTATGTCACTGCCTCGTCCTCGTTATAGACGCCTTCAGGAAATCTAATTCCGTCAAAGAGTTCTTTTCTATACAGCTTATTCCAGGCAACACTGCAGACATTATTACTTCGCATCATTTGAATAACGCTTTCATGTCCGCTCCACCGTCCGGGTGTCGAAGATGTGAACATCTCTTCACCATTATCAGATTCACTATCGGGACTGTAATCATTCAAGATACCACAGGCCACAATATCAGCATGATCTTGCTTTAGCTTAAACAGCATCTTATCCAAAGCATCATTCTTCAGATAATCATCACTGTCGCAAAAGAAAATGAAACTTCCTGTAGAATTATCCAGTCCTGTATTACGAGCGCCTGACAATCCTTTGTTTTCCTGATGAATAACTTTTATCCTGTTATCTGATAAAGCAAGTTCATCACATATATTGCCGGATTCATCAGTTGAGCCATCATCTATCAATACTATTTCAGTATTTTGATAAGTCTGATTAGTTATAGATGAAACGCATCTTCTTAAATACTCTGAAACGTTATATACAGGTACAATCACAGAAATTTTATCCTCAGGAGTTATCTCCTTCGGCTCTAATATTTGATCAAAGTTGTTGTAGTAATTATTTATGTCAAAAGATATTTTGCCATGCGCACGGTTATATCCCTTTTTTGCAATATCCTGCGCATATTTATAGTCAGAGGCAAACTTTAATATCGCCGTTGAAAGATTTTGAACTATGTTCTCATCTTTAGGAACTATACAGGCTCCATCTCCAACCACTTCAGGGAGTGCTCCTGAATTAGTAACAATAAGTGGTATACCTTTTGCCATTGTCTCTAATGCTACAAGGCCAAAGGGTTCTTCATCTATTGTAGGCATCACAACTGCATCAGCCAAATTGTATAGTAAAGGCATCTGGTCTTCTGGTATCTGCCCAATGCATTCTATATTCTCATGCTTCCCAACTAATCTACAGATTTTATTTTCGTATCCCTGATTAAATCCTGAAAATCCAACAATCTTTAAATCTATATTGTTCCTTGAACCTTCTTCCAAAGACTCACATACCATATTAAATGCATTTGTAAGCTCCTTAACACCTTTTTCCGGAATAATCCTTCCAGCATACATCAAGGTAGTTATGCTGTCTTTCTTTTTTTCTGATCTAGTATACTTTGAAAGATCTATGCCATTGTATAAGACATGAACTAATGCATTGCTATCAATGCTTAAAATCCTGTTTTTGATATACTGACTTACCGCTATAAACTGAACCCCATGCCTGACTAAGTCTTTTGTATATGCCGGACAGCGATACATATCCACATCATTGTGCATATGGAAATATATAGGAAATTCATACTTTCCATCACAATAGTGAACTATCTTGCATGCAGTTGACATCATGTTTTCAACTATAACTGCATCGTAATCCTCTGAGATAGCAGATATTCTGCCTACAAATGCCTTTAAAATTTCTGAATCTAAAATGCGAGTGGCGCGTTCAGCATGAGTTGTTCTGTAGTACTTATCGAGTATTCTATCAGTAGCTGCTATAAAAATACTTGATTGAATTTGGATAAGCTTCGTATATGAGAAAGAATAATTACAAGCCACATCATGACTTATTGAAAAAAGGTCGATGATGTAGTTGCCATACTTCTCATTATCTTCGATGATTCTTGATATCAAGCCCTCTACAGCTCCGCCTTTAGTGGCAGGAACAGGAAGAATACAAGGTGTGATAATGGCAATCCTCTTCATTCCAAACTCCGAACAACTTAATGCTTCCTCACATACATAACAAAAACAACAATAGCTATAAGCAGCGCAACAGCAGCTATTCCTCTCCCAATCCATACGAGGTATGGATTATTCTCTTTCTCAATTATTGTTGATGTATTTTCCTCTGCCACCGTAACTCTAAAGGTTCCCAGATCCGACTGAACCTGCTCACCATTAACGTCAGTATATTTGAGCATTACAGTGATTGTCTGTTCACCAGACTCAGTATATATAACGTTGCAATCTTTGTTATATGCTTTTCCTGCAGCAACGGTTCCAAGGTCTATTTCTTTTGTGGCCTCACTCACATTACCATCTACAACAACGACTGCATCATTTATATTGTAAGCCCCCTTGTTGCTATAGTTGATGCTTAATAATGACTGACTATTTTTTACTGCATGTGCACTTACTTCAAGCGAATTTACTGAAATAGCTACATTGCTTAGTCCCGGCAGTACCATTGTTGAAGAATTAGTTATCTTCATACCATCCATAACATAGTTCATAGTACAATTGAAATCTACGTAATCACTGACAAATGACGAAGCAACAACAATGGGAATTGTCACTGTCGTGTTTTTACCAGCCTCTAAATCACCCACATAAAACTGGTTATCATCGCCATATTTAGGATAAACCATTCCTGAATTACTACTTACTGTGACTACAATATTGACAGCATTGGCATCTCTATTAGTATTTCGAAGAGTTAATACCACGTTAGCTTCTTTTCCAGCTTCTATATACCCCTCTTCTATCGCATAACCTTCTACTTCGACTACTGAATTATATGAAGCCTCTACATCGGCTTCAATTGCTAAAGATGTAAAGCCAGTGCCTATAACCAAGCCACCAAATGTAAGGAGGCAACTAACAATTGAATATATTCTTCTCATAATTTTCATCGTCTCAATTACCTCTAGCCTTTCCATTCGTTTTCTTGGCATATCTTTCTTTAATGAAGTAATCATAGTCTTTATGCAATGAAGCATACTGATACATATCAGTTTTATTGATAATTGTTCCAATAAGATTGGCCTTCACTTCCTGCAATGTATTTGCAGCTTCCACCAATCCATTTTTTGAAGTTTTTCCAATAGCAGAGACAAGGATCGTTGCATCAACATTTACAGCAATCACCTTAGCATCCATAGAAGATTCAAGTGCAGGCATGTCATATATAATGTAGTCAAAAGATTTTGAAAGCTCTTCCTTGGCATTGGTCATCTTTGCAGAGCAAAGAAGTCTGACAGGATTATCAATTAGTCCACCGCATGGAATATATGAAAGATTATCAGTTGTAGTCTCATATATTACGTTTTCTATAGAAGTCTTACCAATAAGATAATCAGACAACCCAAAAGTAGCATACTCATTTAGTCTCTTATAAGTGTTTTTCTTCCTCATGTCTCCATCAATCAGCACGGTTTTCCATCCCGATGATGCCATGGCTGCTGCAAGATTAATTGCTACTGTAGTAGTACCGTCTCCAGGCTCACATCCACAGATTACGAAACTCTTATATCCATTCTGTTTTTTCATAACATGAAGGTTCATAACCGCCTGATCAAAAGCATCATTAAGCACCGTATTCTCATTTTTATATATTTCCAACTTTTTCACAGCCATAATCTCCTCTATTAGTCTTTGTAATCAGGTATCACACCAATTATAGGTAACTGCTCTCTAATTGTTGCTTCTCTGATAGTACGAACTTTCATATCAAAAACTTCACATGCAATAACAAATATGCACGCAAAAGCAAATCCAGCTAGCATAAATATAATTCTAGACTTCCATCCTTCCAAATTAGCGTCATACGACAAATCTCCCAAATCTGCACTATCTAGATTTTTTACCGCATCCATCTTAAGGATGTTTGCCATCTCAATAACATATGAATCTGCAACAGCATCCGCTATTTCTCTTGATAATTCCGGATCTGAAGTTGTGGCATTAAAAGAAATAATTGTAGCAGAGCTATTCATGAAGCTAGAAATTGCTGAAGATGTTCCAGTCTTCTTCAGCGATGAATTAACCAAAACAGCATTCTGTATATCCAAAGCGTCCACATCATTCCGTCCCATAATCAATGCTGCTCTCTGACTCACTTTGAGAGATGTTGCCACATCAAGGTATGCGTTCATTGCTGTTACAGCGCTAGCCGCATCTGTATATGAGGTATCAGCTGCTGCATACACAGTAGCTGTTGATGTATACTTATCCTCTCCAACATCTAGAGTCACTCCTAAACCAACAAGAAATGATAATACTGTGATTACAAATATAAAAGCTTTATGCTTAAATAGCGCCTTAATACACCTAAATACATCTATTTCAAATTCATTTTTATACATAGTTTTTCCTTTCTTATTATTAGTACCCAAGCTTAATCTTTGGAATTATAGCATTATTGCTGAGGATTGTATATTGATAATATGCCTTAAACCATTTGATAAACATTTCAAATTTTGTTTATTATCACAATTATTTTAATTGATTTTTAATAAATGATTTATGATATTTTTATTATTGTACTCGCATGTGTATGCTTATAATGGATTATGGGGGTGTATGAATGTTTTTATTGTTATTCTCTTTGTTACTTATTTGGGCCAATGTATATTTTTTTGTCAAAAAAAAATATATATACATATTTATCCCATGCATGTTGTTCTTGCCCTCTTATTATGGAATAGAGATTTCATATTCATTCCCCATCATAACTATTACAAGAGTTATGTATCTCGTCTTTTATATATACGCATTTTTAAACAGAAAAAGATCTCTCTCAGTCGAAAAAATCACAAAACACCTCAAAAACAAATGCCTTCCAAAAGAGCTTTATTTTCTTTTACTGTATTTTGTATTTAGAATCATTTCAAACTGCTACTATATTGCCACATATGGACAGGCCGCCAAGACTATTCTGTTGGTTATTTTTGAACAACTCTTATTAGTAATTGCATTCTATATATTGGCCCCAACCAAGCAAGAACTTGATGCTCTTTATAAGTCGATAGTATGGGCAGCTGCTGTATTATTTGTTCTCGGAATCGTTGAAAGCTTCACTCATTTCAAAGTATTTGACGAGTTTTATACCATTTCAAGGCCAATGCTCAATAGTGTCTATATAAGATTAGGTTTTCTTCGTGCCGTCACTACTATGGGGTTGCCCAATTTTTACGGAAACATGTGCGTTTTAGTGACCCCTTTTATCATCTATCTACTAAAAATAACTAAAGAAAGAAAATATACCATCATACTCATCTTAGATATTTTGGCCATAATTCACTCAGGGTGTCGTTCAGATATTCTTTTTTTCTTCTTTATCATACTAATATGTGTTCTCTTTTTTTGCAGAACAAAAAAAGAACGAATCGCATTTTCAAAAAGCATTACCGCAGTTTTTATTATGCTTTTCATCTGGATAATAACTCTGTCCTATGTTGATGAATCATGTAGATACTTTTATTCTGGAACAGGCAAATCAATATTAAACCTAGCTGGCTTTGATTTTGATTTAAATGCCAATTCTCCAGACGGAATTAGTGGATATGGTGATAATAGCGATGCCGCCTACTCCAGGACTTTTCAGCTATCAGCAATAGATTATACATTATCAATAAACCCCTTATTTGGGCTCGGTTCAGGCTGTGAAAACAGAGGCGATATTCAATATCTATATAACGGGAAATGGCGACAAGGTACAGGTTTTGACTTGGGATTAGTTGAAATCATTTGCTCAGAAGGTCTTATCGGATTATTGGGATACCTATCGCTATTTCTATTCTTTGTTATAGCAATTATAAATCTTAAATCGTCAAAAACGATATGTACTCATATGCAATTAGATTTAGCATTATTACTTGTGCTGTCTTATATATTATGTATATTCAGTACTAGTAATATGCCACATTTTTTAACTTTGATAACAGTAATTCTTTTTTTAATGAGGGTTAATCATGCGTAAATCTTTTCGTTTTTTCGTAACCTTTTTTGCAATTATAATTCTATGTATAGCCATGCAATACTTAACAAGCAGATCAAAAAGTATGAGCCTTTTTATACAAACTGTTGAAGCTGCTGATATAGCCAAGGTTAACACTCCAAAAAACACAGATTATATTTTACTATCCGATTATGGAGCGATAGGTGACGGTTCGTTTGATAATTATGAATTTCTCTGCGCTGCTATTAGTGACGCAATATCTCAGAAAAAACCTCTAAAGCTTCCTTCAGGTATATATTATTCCTCTAAAATGTTGAGTATTAACGGCCCAATAAAAATATTTAGTGACACCAGATCATCCGCAACAATTATTTTTCGTGATAACGTACAATATGGCATCAAGCCTGAATATTGGCAACGAGGCATCGTTACTTTTAGAGGTAGCGGATTAATACTCGATAATATTACACTTCAATATGAAAGCAACATTGCAACCCAATACACTCGAACACCAACTTCATCCGGCCATGAAGGAGTATTATTTTCTGCTGTAGATGCAACCAATATCACTCTTAAAAATGTAAGATTTATTGTGTCTGGTAGCCAGAATCCTTCTGTAACTTGTGCATGGCTTAAATCTGAAACTTCAGATATTAGAAACGTCACAATTACCAATTGTGTATTTGATCACATTACCAGCTCTACTGTTAGTGGTGGATTATGGGTATCATCTAATGACAACAAAACCACCTGTTTGGACAATATCGCAATTACAGGATGTACATTTAATGAATACGCTCATGATGAAAGCATGAGTATTTGGGGTTATCGAATTTCCAATGCCAGTATCTCAAATAATACATATAACTATTTAGGAACATCTACCTTTGCTGAAACTCTAGTAGCATTGGGAGCTTATGAGAACGCTACCCTTTTCGAAAATGTCACTTTTAAAGGAAACATTTTTAATATTAAAAACAATGTTAAAACAGCATTACAAATAGGTAATATCCCAAAAAGCGCTTCAATTAGCGTCGCTAATAATACTTTTTATGCCACTATTTCAGAATGCCAAGAGTTTTCATGCCTTGGAATATTTGATTGCGGTAATACATTCATTTCAGACAATGTTTTTAATATACGTGGTGGTCGAATCACTTCTTTTATTTTAATGGATCGAACCGGTAACGTCGTTGTTGATAATGCCTCCTTTTCATCTATAGGTAGTAATAAATGCCTCATAGTAAGATCACGTTATTCACAGAATAATGCAGAAGCAAAAATAGAAATCATTAACTCTAATTTAGAAATTGCATCATCAAATACAGAAAAAAGAATTCCATCAATCCAATTTCCTAAGGATGGATCTTTTTCTATTAGAAACACCTCCGTCGCAATGAATAATAGTGCAGTTAAGGAAATAGTATTTCAAGCTTTGTCTTCACCAGCCATCAACAGTAACAACGGGAAAGTAGAATTTTCATCACTTACAACCGATGCCAGTTTAATTCTCTGTTTTAAGGAATTTGGTAATACCAAAATTTCTTCTAAAGATTCAAAATTCAATGAATTATATTTGTTTTGTAATGGAAATAATCCAAAAACTGAGCAATTGGAAATATCAAATTGTATTTACAACAATATTTATATAAACGGAACCAGCTTTAATCCTTAGTCAAAGTTGCCAATAGGCGCTTTACCAAGTCAAATATACAAATATTAAATTATGTTCTGCCCCTAGTATAAGCTTTTATAAACAGCTTTAATGATTCACTAATTACACTTATCTTGCTATTAGATGAACGAAATTCATCTTCAATTGCCTTATATCCTATTTCAGCATATTTATCAAGTAATAATGACCTACTCGTCGGACAAATTGTAGGCTGTCTTAATTGACTATTATGCTTAGATATTTTGGCAAAATCACTCTGACAATAATTCAATGATTCCTTTACTTTTTTAAAAGCGCTAATGCCCTTCTCAGAATTAAGTATCACAGCAGAAATTGCGTCACTTTGATTTTGGGCAAATTCTTTATGTTCTTGCATCACGCCCCAAAAATCACCTATTGTAATATCCGCAGGCCTATTTTCTCCTGCATATGGACACTTATAGCAATTTTCCCTGTAAATTGCCCCTTTAATGAATTCGGAAAAATAAGATGAATTTTCGGGAGTTATATAAATAGTTTTCTTTTTTCCTTTCATATATCCATTCATCCCCCATCCCATCCTCTTATCTCTGAAAGAAATCTCTGAGGGTAACAGTTTCGGCCACTTGTATTGTAAATAGCCATTAAACATATCAGAATTAGGTACTCCATGGCATACTATATCCAAAAGCAGCAAATTATTGTAATCACGTCTCAAAAAGCCCTTGAGACCATCAACTTGGCAGGGAGTTCCAGAAAAAAATACATATTTCCCATCTATTAGTAATGATTGTATATTTTTATAGCAATCTCCTATATCGCTTTGAATATATTTAGATCCCTGGAGTAGCTTAATATCATCTACTCTGTCTATAATAATATGTTTAACGGATACATTATTATCTTCAAAGTTCCAAGCTGCCCCACAAACATATCCACCGCTTTTTATAACATATTCTGCAAGCTTAGCGAAAAAACCTCCTGATGAAGAATTTGCAGATTGTTCTAAATCTTTACTTGTTACTGCGTAAGCATCTTTCGAAATATCATCACTAGTGAATCCAGAATCAAACCTACATACTTTTTCGCATAAATTACAATCAATACATAGATCATTATTTTTAAATGGATACAAAAAGCCATATTTGTCTTTTTGTAATGATAATGCTTCTTTGGGGCAGATACTAACACATGCCCCACATCCACAACAGTTGCTTTTGTCTTTTAGCATAGTGTCATACATAGTGTTAAAGCTCAACTTTCAATAATTTCTTAACCAGCCTTCTTACTAGTGTAACTTTAGAATAAAAACGCGTTTCTATCAGGTGATAATCCCAAAACATTGATTTACGTATAGCAAGATCAAAATCGTGAGTTTTCTTATATACCTTCAGAAATTTTGTTCTTCTATGTGTAATAGCAGTAGGCTGCCTTAACTGTATCTGAATTGACATAGATTCTTCTATAGGGCGTTCGCATAGTTCTATCACCCCAGATTCTTTCATTTCATTAAGTAGCGCTCTGCCTTTTTCTGTACATTCATATACTAAATTCGTATTCTCTTTATCAAGATTAAATGCAACAGTCTTACCTAATCCCCAATAATCGGCTATCATGATATCACCAACTCTTTCTGGAGTAGTATATCTACATCTATAACAATTATCTCTATAGGTAATACCATTATGATACCCAAGCTGGTACTCATCTTTTTGCCTTGGGGTCATATCATAATAAACACATTTGTCATCTGCTAAAGTGAAATGGAACTTGCTTGTTCCATACATTGGATTTCTAAATAGCACCTGCTCGACTTTCTTATTCTTTGATTTATTCCTAATATGTTGTTCTAAATAATGTGGAGACGAAACACCATGGCATATAATATCAACCAACAATAGTTTTTCGCCTAGAGAAGCATCTATTGAATTTTTTACAGCTGCAATATGACATGGCAATCCTATAACACATACTCCATGTTTTTCTTTTAATTCTTTTTTGATACTGCCTATTACATCACCAATCTGAACATATACATATTTAGAATTTCGGAATTTCACAGATGCATCTTCATCAGTTTTTGCTCTGGTAAACCTTATGCTCTCACCCAAACTTTCGACGCCATAGCATATGTATCCTTTATTTTGTAAGTAGCCATATATCGAGCTTGCCATTCCTCCTGACGCAGATGTTTTTCTCACCTCATTGTCAGAACTCCATCCTGCATAGGCATGCTTTACTGTATTCTTTGGGGTCTCATTCTCCGCAGGACACACTTTCAAGCATTTCCCGCATTCAATGCACTCATTCAAGCTACTTATTACAGGATAAACATTGTCATAATCATCTTCCCGCATTTCAATACAATGTTTGGGACAGTTTGCAATGCAACTTCCACAAGCAGTACATTTTTCTTTTTCAACAGAACATATATTTAACATTCTATTCCTTTATACAAATAATCAAGAGAAACTTTTACCTTAGTATCAATAAGTCTATTTACACGATCATAATCCACATTAGTATTCAAAACAGAGCTCAAAGAATTATGGTCACCATTGCGGTCTTCCAATCCAAACTCAGAAAGAAGTGATTGTACCTTATCTGACCCCTTTCCAAATGTAATAAAGTTTTTATTATACTTAATTGAAAATACAGACCCATGGAAAGTATTTGTAACGATGCATGCTGCATTTTGAACCAGCCATAACCATTCAAATGAACCAACACTCAAGTTAATATCTGCCCATTCGCACAATGAACCGGTTGCAACCACCTTCAAGTCTTTATCTTTTGCATATGCTTTTATGGATTGGATTTCTTCTTCACTCATTCCATAGGTATATACCAAAAGATAATTATCAACATCAAAATCCTTTGGCTTTACCGCATCAAAATCAACTAAAAACGTAGGATCTAAAACTCTTACCGGCTTTCTTCCAATAAATCTCACAAAACGTTCAGTTTTATCATCTCTTACCCCAAAGCTTTTCAGCTTTCTAATAGGCCATAATTGCGGAAGCTTTGTTAAAAGTATCTTATAATAATTATTCTGACCAACACTAGCAGCATAAGATATTATGTTTTTGCAATTGATATCTTTACCCACAAAATATGGTACATCAGCATATGCATGATCAAACATATTCCAAATAGTATCGCTTCCAAGCACGCAGCACTTACTATTCAGCTCACTATTTGACACCTCAGAAAAAGCCTGCATATCTTCCTGAATAGATTTGTATTTCATAGTTTCAAATTCTACGAACTTCTCAGGAAAAACACCAACTCCTATAATCTTGTCTACATCGACATCCATCTTCAAAAAATTGACATTATATCCTTTTTTCTCAATAGCAATCTTCAAGCCCATAGCTTGAAGAAAAGAGCCATAGTTACATGCATTGTATACTGTTACTATTGTTATATTTTCCATATTGATTTATACGACCTCTATCTGCTGTTTTAAATATTCCCTGGTGCGACATCTTTGTTTTTCGATTATCTCATCAACTATTTCATAGTTAACTGGCTTCGTAATTATGTTTTCCAATTCATCGCAAGATGAAAGTATTCTGTCTTCCAACTTTAAATGGCGAAGCAACGCTCCTAACTTATTTCTATTTGTCTTCCGAATAATAGTGGCAAACTTTACATGATTGATTATTGAAAAGATTGTTCCATGGAATGTATCTGTTACCACATAGGAAGCACTGTGAAAATAATCCAGCATTTTAAAAGGTGATACTGCTATGTATTTATCACACCACACCTGTGGCGCCCCTAAGGCTATAGTCTTCATCTTGTTTTTATGAGCAAATTGTTTTATGCTTTCAATTTCTTCTTTATCTCTAATTCTGTTTGCATAGCCATATACAACAATATAGTTTTTTTCTTTTACCGGAGAATGTTTTATCTTTGATAGTCCCCCAACTAAAACAGGATCTAAATGCATATCTATCGGACCATCATAGATATTTTTGATATACTCTTTTGTATGTTCATCCCTAACTGACATTGAACTGAAGTTGCTCATATCTTGCTTCAAACTAATGACAGTATCCTCATCAATACCTTCTATTTCAGCACTTCCACATGATGCTGCATAAGTTATGAGCTTGTTACCATTTTTATTTGATCCGTAAAGGTCTTTGTATATTCTTCTCGCACATTTAAATACTTCGTCACTTCCCTCTACAACCAAATCATATGTCTTCTCGCGGCTTGACTCATCCAACTTAAGGTATTCTTTTTGAAACTTAAATATTTCCTTATCAAACTTTTTATCAATAATATGATTATGTATTTTTCTTATATATTTTGTTACGAAGTTTATTCTATAATCACTTTTATTTTTGTAATCATCACTATCAATAATCGGCATTTCAGCGGAATAATAGTCATCATATACAGGATCCAAAAATGCAACGTCTTCTCCTGTGATTTCTTCAATCAGTTTTTTTAGTGAATAAGCCTGCAATACAGACCCATAATTTTTCACTCTTTGCATTGATAGAACTGCAACTTTCATAGTACCTCCAACTATTTCTTTACCAATCCTAACATTTTACTTTTGGCATCTTGAAACTCTTTAGTCTTGCAGAACAATAATGCGAACAAAACATTTGGTAATAAAATACATATCAACAGTTTTATGAACAATCCACCGATGCCATTATATATAACAAATCCGCAGATAATATTAGTAAAATAAGCCACCCCAACATTAACTAACGTATAAATCACAATCTTTAAAACATATTCTCTAGAAGATCTTTTAAACAAATATTTAAACAATACGTAAGTTTCCCAAGGAGCATAAATAAACACCATAATGATTATGGTTGAAAGAAGCGCTCCACTGACACCGATATATTTTACAAGCAAGATGTTAGTTACAAGATTTACTACTGCTCCTATATATGGTTTTAAGAAGTCTTCATTCCACATTCCTGCTGCATCTTTGTATGTCAAACCGATTCTTCTTATCAGCCAAGCATAGAAATATACCACAAATAAAATCACTGTAGCAGTATTAAATAGCATCTTCTCTCCCATCCATATTGTCATAAAAGGCTGATATAAACATATAAGACAGATAGAAGACCAACCTACTAACCATGAGTTAATAAATACCAAAACCTTAAAATCGTGATAATTCTTCTGAACTGAATCTTTAACTATAGAATTCCCTACCGATGCAGTAATAGCGCTATAAAATATGGCAGCAAATCCAATAAGAGAGTTTATAACATAATAGTAATTACTATATTTAGCCAAAACCACCAGTCCTAATATGGCTGAAATAACTATACTATCAGCTGAAGTAATTATTGTGGTTCCTATCTTATGTCCAAATAAAGCAAATACTTTCTTTTTGATATCCTCAATTATTGTCCTATCTAGATTTCCTTCAGCAATAATATCCGGGAAAAGTCTGCTTACTACAATATTTCTTGTCACATTCAGAATAATAGTACATATGGGCATCAGAATAATGTATAAATAATAATTTTTAAACACCAGAAGTACTATAATCTGTCCAACATGCATTATTATATTTACGATAGTATTTAATTTACTTTCAACACTATTTATCTGATTTGCTTCCAGTAAAGACTTTTTATACGCAAATAAGAAATATGACAATACTGTATTTGAAAGAAAGATCAGATATAAGACATAAATATTTATATCATTAGGATATGATGATGCGATAAGTTTGTCCAAAAAAGGGCAGAGCCCAACTCCTATCACCAAAATAAACAATCCAATATATCTGTACACTTTTTTATATAATAAAAGCAATGCGCCTACAGTCTTTTTATCACCTTCAGCAATAGGTTTATACATGTTATAAACCATTGCCGATCCAACTCCCAATTCAGAAAGGCTCAGCACTTGAAGTATAGATGAAAAAAGACTGTTTAAGCCTAAATATTCTGCTCCTAATGTATAAATGGTTATTGTCTTTATTATGAACGGGAATATCATCAAAATAATACGATTTCCAAAACCAAATATAACATTTGCAGCTGATTTTTTTGTTCTTGTTCCTTCTAATCTTGAATTCATTTTACCGTCTCAATACCACCATTAGTCAGATGGCATTATTTCATTCATTAACTCGCAAAAACTATTAAAATACATTTCAGTTGTATACTTTGATGCATTTTCGATTTCACATTTTGACATCTTAAGTCTTCTGCTTTCATCATTTATCAGTTCATCAATTGCATTTCGGAGAGAACTAACAATATTGTCATCCTTGTCAACCAAAATCACACCACTATTACCGGTATACTCAGGAATGCCTCCAACTCTGGTTGCAATAAGGGGTGTACCTGTTGCTTGCGTTTCAATACAAACTAAAGGAGCGGGATCTTGGAACATACTTGGCATCACTGCAATATCAGCTATTGAATAGTACTTATACAACAAAGTCTGATGTACAAACCCAGTAAATACTATTTGCTTTTTACATTCAGAAATAATTTTTTCAACATCCTCTTCATATTTGGTTCTTGTTTTAGCGCCAAAATTAGAACTGCCAATAATTAACAGAGTTACATTTTCGCTTTCTAACTTATTGTATGCTTCCAGGAGCTGCTTAACGCCTTTATCTTCAACGATACGCCCAGTAAAAATAATAACTTTATTCTCACAGTTTATTCCAAGAGAATTACGAAGTTCCGCCTTCTCACTATCTGTCATCGTCCTCATGAATCGTTCAATCTTGGTGCAGTTGTATAACGGTTTAATCTTTTCAATCGGACACCCTGATGCATTAGCCCACATAGAGCCTATGTAATCGCTAACCGGAATAAGATATGAGAAGCATTTATCTTTAGATTTTGATCCCATTCCATCCCAATGGAGGTGCACAACAAGTTTGTTTTGCGGAATAATCTTATGGAGCAGAGGCAAATGAGTAGTTGGTCCTGCCTCATAGATGAACATGTCTTGGTCTTCTATAGTTTTTAATATTTTGATAGCACTGTTAAATTCGCCAGACGCAGGGATACTGATATTAAGGTATTTAAGATAGCGAGCTGATTCAGATAATAATCTATTAATACGCGGATTGCTCGCAGGAACATAAATAAATCTCGCATGAGTATATTTTTTTGAAATACTTTCTGCTTCATCATCGCCAACACTAATAACAGTAAATTCAAATGTCGGGTTCTTCTCATTTTCATCAAGCAAGTATTCAATCAAGGTTTCAACCGCTCCGCCCTTTACAGTCGGAATTGGCAGAGAACACTGAGTAATAAAACATATCTTTTTCATAAACCACCTTTAAATATTTACAACGTTCTTTTTGCTTGTAAAAGAACAAGAGTAAAAGTAACTAGCGATAACTTATTTTTAATACTGGAGAATAGGAGCTTTCTAATTCTTGATTCATTCCTCAGTTCCAATTTTGAAATAACATTTTGCATGATATCATCATTCACTATTGTAGATATCTGATCATAGCGTTTAAGTAAAGGTGCTTCTGAAATAGCAATTCTTTTCATGGCTCCTAAGGAATTCCCAATAAACTGATAACATAATCTCATTCGTATTTCTTCTGAATAGTTCAAATCATCACATACCGCCAAACATCCTTTCAAGAATGTCTTTTGCTTCTGATATCTATCTGCCCTAAATACACGTGTCAAAGATGATGTATCGTTTTCGCAATAATAGTAAAATGCCCTTCTAACTACAGTTACCCTGGAAACATGCTTATAAAGTATCAATAAAGAATATACATCCTCAGAAATCATAATTCTCTCAGATACAAACTTCCAATTATGCTTCTTAATCAGTTCCATAGAATACATTGATGCCCACGCACTCATCCATAATCCTGATGAAATACCCGTATGCGGATTGAAAGATATCATTTCAGGTAAAAAAAACTCTATTATTTCCTCCCCTTCAAATGTAGTCTTTTCAATAGATGGAACTGTTTCATTGACCATTTTCCCATCACTGTTAATAGTCCTAAATCCAAAAGTAACAATGTCCGAATTATTAGCTTTAGCTGCACTATAAAGCTGTTCTACGGTATCAGATTCAATGTAATCATCACTGTCAAAAAAACAGACATACTCACCTTCAGCATTTTCAATACCAGTATTCCTAGCAAGCCCCAAGCCTTCGTTATCCTTATGAACAACTCTTATTCTGTTGTCTTGCATTTTCCATTCTTCGCAAATCTTTCCTGAAGAATCCGTAGATCCGTCATCGACCATAATAATCTCAATGTTAGAATATGTCTGATTGACGACGCTTTCCATGCATCTATTAAGGTATTTCTCTACGTTGTAGACAGGAAGTACAATACTTACCAATCCTTTTTTCATATCTTCACCCGTTAGTATTCTTAAGAATTTGGCTACATATCTTCCATGTAGAAAAATTCTTATCAAAAAACGCTTTTTCCAATTCTATAAGTACTTCATCATCACAGTTCAAATGTCTGTTGCCATCATTAAAATCATTTACAATACTACAAAGGATAACAAAACAAGCCTTTTGTACTCTTTCATCAAAGTGTTTTATTCGATAGTAAACATGCTTACTACATTGCCCCAGGAAAAATCTATAATAGCTCTCACTAATCTCCATTTCGAGATATCTACTCTTTTCAGCAACATATTTCACACTCCATACAGCATCAAGAAGACGTGCATCTCCTTGAAGTTTATCAAGAGTATTATTTCCATATACCCTGTACATGTAGTATGCATTCGAAATACCAATGATGGTTTTTGCTCGCCTAAACACCATATTGAAAATAATAGTATCTTCAAACATCATATTTTCAGGGAAGAAAATATCTTCCCATAGTTCTGTTCTATAAATTCTCCCCCAAGGAGCTCCTCCGAATTTCTCCAACTCATCATAATCACTGATACAAGCTTCATTACATTCAATAATATCCAGCCTAACGGAATTGGCATTGCACTTACAAAATCCTCCCTGAACAATATCTGCATCGAAACGAAAAGCTGCATCAAGCATCTTTTTTAAATATCCATCTTCAACAAAATCATCAGAATCGATAAACATTAAATATTTGCCTAGTTCTTGAACCAACGCAGTGTTTCTTGCTCCGGAATGACCTGTATTTTTCTGATGAATTATTTTAAAGTTCATATCATCAGAATAACTGTCTAATATTTGAGTTGATCCATCTGTAGAACCGTCATCTACACAAATGACTTGAATTCTGTAATTACTTTTTTGCTGTGCAACTGAATTAAGACATTCATCTAAAAAACGTTCAGAATTATAGATTGGAATAATGATTGTCAAATCTATATCATTAGTAGTCTTTAATTGTCTACTCTGCTCTATAATTCTTGGCTCTGATCGTAATTCTCTTATCGTTCTATATGCATCGTCAATATTCGGAAGATTTTTCACTTTATTGCTATGTGAAACGCACATCAATTGCGCTTTTTTTAAGCGAATAATTACCTTCTTAAGAGAGTTGTAATACGAATATGCTAACGGATACTTTTTTAATATTGATTTTATATTCCCCATTATTCTCCCTAATTCATCTATCTAGTTTTTTTGTTCTACAGATTCGTTGTCACCTGAAATCATAGCAACTGCTAATATGGAAAAAAACGGTAACTGCATAAGTATTTCGATAGATCCTAATATCATATATAAATACATTAAAGCCACAACATATATATCAATATAAGAACGTTTATCATATCCTTTCTTGATATATCCAAAAGCAATAACAATAATTGCGCAAATCAAAACAGTTGCAGGCCATCCAGCAAACCAAGCCCACTCAAATAAGCTGTTTTGAGTGTTAGAAAACCTAGATACTTGCATTCCTATCTCATACGTTGTCTCATACCCAAACCCCACAAAAGGTGAAAGTTTCATCAGATTAAGAGCTATTGAATATATGCTCACCCTTGACATCATAGTACTTGCTCCACCTAAATGATTCTCTATAAATTCATATATATATTTATTTGACATAAAAAATGTCCCAGCAAATATATATGCAAAAGCAGCCAATTGTATTATCAGCGCGACAATAGGCTTTACCCATTTATCCTTATTATTATTAATCAAATACAATAAAGCTAAGAAAATGACTCCACCTACTATGCCAGTAACAGAATCAACCTTTAAACCAATGAATATTAAAAACAAAAAGAATAAATAACTAATCTTTTTATATCTAATATTATTTTTCGTCTTTTCAAGCAAAAGCCAAAAAAAGATTAGGTGCTGGTACATTACTGCAAATTTCGTACCTATAATAAATTGCGTACCATCTCCTCTCCATTGAACTGGGCCAAAGAAAATATAAAGGTCTACAGCAGTCACGACAAAAATGGCACACTTGAAGAAAATGTCTATCAGTTTATTTAATCCAATCCTAGCATTCAATATTTCCAATGATACAAAAATGCTGATTAAAGCTGTAACAAAAAAAATTGCCGCGTAAAAAGGATTCGTTCTTTCAACATTGCTACGATTTATAAATGAAGTAAGCAATGTCCATCCCCCAAACAAAACAAGTATAAAATTGATTTGTCTATACTTATGTACAATTGTCGGAAAATAAAAGAGACAATACGTTACAACCATAATCAGAAGAATATGTTTCCCTTTACCATACAGATTAGATGAAGGCATACGTAAAAAAGCAATAAAATATAATGCTACTGCTATTATTTGATCAATTCCTATATATCTCTTAAGCAATTCATTCATGGCTTCGTCTATTTATAACTCCAGTTAAAATGTCACGTGATCGTTTATATAATATAATCACACATTAGATATCGGGATTCAAAAGTGGCATTTCTGATAAAAGCCTACTGATCTAAACAGAGACTTATTTCTTCATCTGCGCTGCAATATCAGCATCAACAATCTCTTCTCCGGTCTTGTTCTTAAGCTGCTCCATGGAAGCTGCTGAAAGGCCGTTATTTACTGTTGCACACATGTCGCAGGTACTGCACTTATCAAGCTCTTCCTTAGTAACTTTTCCATCGCGGAGATCACGAACAATCTTATTCTCATACATGCTGTACTTCTTTTTTGTCCAGAATTTAAGCTTGTGACGGATTACCCACCAAGCTGGAACCCAGATATACTTGTGCATTGCAGGTGATACTGAACCAATCATCCAGCAATCTCTGTCACAGCAACGAACTTTTGCGCGAACTGCTTCTGCTTCCTTAGAGTTCCAAAGTTCATCCCAAGACTGCTCATTGAGGTTTCCCATAACCTCTTTATCCTTAGTTCCATTACAAGGCATTACATCTCCGTAAGGATCGATGAAGAATGTATCAAATGACATATCGCAAGGAAGAAGTCTCTTCTGTCCGTATATGTAGTTAATAAGACCATGGTTGAAGTATGCTCTGAACCACTTCTTAGGGCTCTTGCTAGCAAGAAGCTCGTTTACAAGGTTCTCGAAGTTCTTAGCAACCATTGGGCGATCTTTGATAATATTCTTTGCCTCAACAAAGTAGAAGCTGTTATGAAGTGATGCTGTTGCAAACTCCATTCCCATCTCATCTGAAAGCTTGTAAAGTGGAACAAGGTCAGGAGCATTTTTATCCTGGACTGTCATACCAAATCCGACATCAGTCATTCCCATCTCACGAAGTGTCTTAAGCGTTTGGTATCCTCTCTGATAACCATTTTCAAGTCCTCTGATCTCGTTGTTAGTATCCTCAAGGCCTTCGATTGAGATTCTAATACCAATCTGAGGGAATTCCTTACAAAGATCTACGATTCTATCTGTAAAGAATCCGTTTGTAGAGATGACAATACGATCTGATTTCTTGTAAAGTTCTCTAACAATATCCTTAATATCTGTCCTGATGAAAGGCTCACCACCTGTGATGTTTGTAAAGTACATTTTAGGAAGCTTCTTGATTGTCTCAATTGAGATTTCTTCCTCAGGCTTACTTGGCGCCTTATATCTGTTGCACATTGAGCAACGCGCATTACATCTGTATGTTACTATTACTGTTCCGTTCAGTTTCTTTTCTGCCATTTCATTTCTCTCCTATAAAACCACGTTATAATTTACTCTGAATAAATCTTCATTATCTTCTCAAGATACTCATCTATAGTATCAAAGCTCAGTTCCTTGCATGCCTCATGCATTTCCTTAGCTTTGTCATCGTCCTGCCATAGTCTGTGAATTGCATCACATAGCGCATCCACATCTCCTGGATTAAACAGCATTCCGGTTTCGCCATTCTTGATCAGCTCAGGAATCCCGCCGATGTCAGCTCCGATAACAGGTGTTCCATAGAGCTGGGATTCCATTACCGAGAACGGGCAGTTCTCATACCACTCGGAAGGATATACGGAAGCTTTCGCTTTTCTTACAAGATCAGCAAGCTCTTCGCCGCTCTTAAATCCTACATTCTTAATGTTGTCTATTCCATCAAGCAGATCCTCTAATGGTCCCTTGCCTGCAAAAATGAAGTTTACTTCAGGCAGTCTCTTGGCCGCCTCGATCAGGGTTATAACGCCTTTTTCTTTGGAATATCTTCCGAAATAAAGTATGTAATCCTCCTTGGGAGCTTCAACCCACGGAATCTCATCTATGAAGTTATGAAGAGCCACAGTCTTTTTTACAAAAAGAGGATTTGTGTCCAGCTTGGTCTTCATGAAATTGCTACAGCAGATGAAAGTATCAATATACTTATATGTTCCCTTCATCTTCCAGAAGGATGCCTCAAGCGTTCCTATAAAGCTCTTGGCTGTACTGCCGTGGATGCATTTACCCTTAGTGCAATTCATAAAACTGCCGGTGAGACACTTTTCGCAATTCTCACCGGTACCAGGATTGTTGCACATGTGATTTGGACAAACCAGCTGATAATCATGGGCTGTAAATACAATTTTGCACTTATGGCCTGTCTTTTTTCTCCAGTCAACAATCTCGAGAATTATTGATGGGGTCAGCTGATAATTGAAGTTGTTAAGGTGTACAACATCAGGCTGAAAATCATTAAGCACAAGCCTGATTTTCTGTCTTGCTTCCTTGGAATAGATGGTCTTAAGAGGATAAGTCATCTTCTCAAGTTTACTTGCGTTATGGAAATCCATATCTGATGTATAAGCGTTTACATTATTACCAACACACCTTCCTTCATGTTCCATACCGAAGTACTGGACCTCGTGTCCCTTTGCCTTCAGGGCATCACCTAATTTGAATATGTATGTCTCTGATCCTCCATTGGGATACAGAAACTTGTTAACCATTAAAACTTTCATGACTTTCTCCATGATTTCTTATAAATAGTGCAGTAACAGAAACTACGAGTAACGCCCCTAATAAACTACCGATTGTATTGGTTAAGAGATCTGTAGTTTCAAACATTCCTCTCCCTGTTGCAAGCTGAATACTTTCTATTATCAGGCTCAGAGCTGCTCCTATAACTGTTGTGATCAAAACTCTTTTTGATCTGCTCTTATTCCTTATTGCTAAACTTACAAAAATCCCAAAAGGCAAAAAGAGTAAAATATTAAAAATACTAAAGGCGCTGATATACAGTGAAGGTCTTCCGGTTCGAAGTCCAAAACCAAGATTGACGAAAAGGTGTATTATTCCTTCTCTGGATCCTATCGGCCGTCTGAATATTGTTATGGTGAGCAAAAAGCCCATATAAACCAGGAAAAGGTATATATGTATCATCCGGGCAAAGGGTACTTTTTTCTTGTTGCAAACCACCCATCCTATAAAGCAAACAGCTGCTGCCAGAACAATAATCAGCAACACATTTGACGCTTTTATACCTCTGGTCTCCTGAACAAAAATTCCATACAGGACCTGTAAGTTACTACTGTTCATTTATCATTAAACCTTATTGATTCTTTCCACATTCAGAACAGCATCGATATATAGCCTTACACTGGCACTGGTGACTTCATTCCAGTTAAACCTTTTATAGCAGTAGTTCATGATTTCATAGTCGCTCTTGAATAATGACGGATTATCAATTGCGTCTTGCAGTTTATTCCTAAGATCTTCAATATTTGATTTCTGGAAATACATTGCATGATCGCCGCAAGCTTCCTTGTTCTCGGGAATATCACTTACAAGGCATTTTCTTCCAAAGCTCATGGCCTCAAGCAGACTGATGGGCATTCCCTCAAGGTCACTTGGAAGTACATACAAATATGTGTTGCTGTAAAGCTCAGAGAAAAGATTACCTTGTACAAATCCGGTAAGTACAACTCTCGGATCCTCTTTAGTAAGCTTTTTAACCTCATTCCAGTAGTCGTCCGAGTGACTTGATCCGCCTGCTATTACCAGTTTCATATCTGTCTTGACTTGCGAGAAGGCTTCAAGCAGATATGTAATACCTTTCTCCGGAACTATACGCCCAAGGTATAAGATATATTTATCTTTCTCCAATCCGAACTTCTTAGTTATGATATCGGGCTCTCTAAACTCGGTGCTGGCAACTCCGTTTGGAATGTAAATTGTCTCTCTGTTATAGGTGTCCTTGAAGTACTGCTGGACATTACGAGAAAGAACTATAACTTCATCAGCATATTTGGCTGCCATTTTCTCCCCGAGCTTTAGTATCTTGGTTGCAAAGCCTCCCCATTTGGATCTCTGCCAGTCAAGACCATGGATTGTTGCAATGGTCCTGATTCCAAAAAAATGGGGAATGGGAAGCATCAGGCAAGGACCTTCAGCATGAAAATGGATAACATCGTAATTTCCGAAAACCGCTCTGACTGTGGCAAAAAACGAATATACAATAGCATTCATTGCTTTGTTCGGCGGTGTAGGAACATGAACGATCCTTATCCCCTTGTAATTCTTGAGTTTATGAGCTTCAAGGTCCGCGTTCTTATCAGAAACATGGTGTCCCATTCGATTATATGCAGTTACCGAATGTCCCATCTGTATAAGACGTGTTGAGAGTTCCTCAACAACTATCTCAATGCCTCCCTCCCTGGAGGGTATTCTTTTGTGCCCAATCATTGCTATTTTCATAATTATTCCCTAATAATCAATATGAATTCTCACGTGTCAACACTGCGAATACTGTCTTTAAAATTATCCTGATATCCAGCCACACACTCCATTCGTCGATGTACTGAGTATCAAGTTCTACTACTCTGTCAAAATCCGTGATAGAGCTTCTCCCATTTGCCTGCCACATTCCGGTAATACCCGGTTTGATACTGATTCTCCTCCACTGGCTGGCAGTATACTTAGAAACCTCTTCTATTGTTGGCGGTCTTGTGCCTACGATAGACATTGAGCCGGACAGTACGTTAAAGAACTGCGGAAGCTCATCAATGCTGGTCTTTCTGATGAAGCGTCCCACTCTGGTGATCCTCGGATCATCCTTTATCTTGAACATCATTCCGTCCTGAACTTCATTGAGCTCTTCAAGTTCAGCCTTCATCTCTTCTGCATTTGTACACATACTTCTGAATTTCCAGATCTTAAAGTGTCTGCCATTCTTACCAACTCTAACTTGCTTGAATATGGCAGGGCCTTTGGAATCCAGCTTAATCGCAATAGCTGTCAGGATCATAATCGGC
>JAEEGL014468799.1_pt1 | contig 28430 bp, 22 predicted proteins | sample 9134231 | NCBI WGS metagenome assembly JAEEGL01 (sample SAMN16246548, study PRJNA631951) | gut metagenome | biome: gut microbiome; feature: rumen; material: fiber-attached | host: Bos | place: Iran: Karaj | collected 2018-10
ATACTGGCAATCCGGGAACAGATCGACAATATTTGACGGAAACGTTGGCGGGATGTAAGATAATGGTTAAATCTGGCTAGAAACATCTACCATCGGATCAGTCTCATTCCTGTCAACTGACGATTCCTTTACGCCATCATTGCTCTATCCCGACCTTGACACAAGGTGAAAAAGAATATAAACTTAATGCTAGTGTGGATATCCGCATTATCGTTTCAGTTAACAATGAGGGAGAGATAAAAAAATGAAAAAAAAGATCGCTGTATTATTTGTATCGTTGATTGCTACGCTTTCGCTTACCGCCTGCGGAACATTCAAATGCCAGATCTGTGAGCAGGAAAAGAGCGGCACCAAGCACGAAGTTTCCATGCTGGGTCAGACCCTGACGGTCTGCGACGACTGCTATGAAGGCATGCAGATCCTGAACGGACTTTTCAATTAATCTGCTATCAAGATGATCTACGTAAAAGCACAGCCGAAAACGGCTGTGCTTTTTGCTATATTGTGCAATTAGCGGAATTCGCTTTACATCTCCCATATAGGAAAAGCCCCCGGAATGCAGACATCCGGTCCGGAGCAATCCGGAGGGCCCCCTCTCACACTTGCAAGCCCGGCTTCATCTGTGGTAAGATGTGCCCATGAAACTCGACGACGATTTTGATGAAGAATATGACGATATCGATACAGCTCCCAAACGCGGCATTTCCTTACGCGGCGCGGCGCTTGTTATCTCTCTTTTTGTGTTCCTGACCCTGGTCATCGTAGCCATCGCCAATCACAAACCATCAACCAAAAAAAGCGGCGGTACACCCACGCATTCCGCTGCGGCCGACGACTGGAACAATCCGGACCATCAGCAGGTACAGGATATGACCGGCGGCAAAGGCACTGCCGAAGACCTGGATTTCTGGTACGCCTATCCTACCGAGACGCCGACCCCCGCTGCGGTTTCGCAGGACAGCGCGGAAGACAGGCCCGCGGATGCCGAGGAAGAAAAGCTTTCCGTCTCCGAAGACGGTATGCATACGCTGATCCGCTATGACGACGGCACGCAGGAATGGGCCGAGATCAATCCCTATCTCGCCAGGAACAAATACGATTTCAGCGGGCTGGTCTACAAAAAGCCCTTTATGAGTTATTACGAAAACAATACGAAAAAAAGCTTCGTCGGCGTGGATATCTCCAAAGACGAAGACTACGTGGATTTCGAGCTTCTGAAAAAAGCCGGCGTCGACTATGTGATGCTGAGGCTCGGGCAGCGCGGTTACTTAAGCGGCGAGCTTTCCGTGGACGAAAATTTCGCCGACAATTATAAACGCGCAAAAGAAGCCGGCCTGGAGATCGGCGCCTATTTCGTGACGGCTGCCATCGACACGGACGAGGCAAAGGAAGAGGCCGATTTCTGCGTAAAGACCCTGAGCGAAAACGAGGCGGAACTCACCTATCCCCTGGCGCTTTCCACCAAACAGCTGGGCAGCGGCAAAGCGCGGACCGACAGCCTCGAAAAAATGCCCCGCACCAACTGTGCGCTCACTTTTATGCGCACCGTGGAAGAACACGGCCTCTTCTCACTGCTTTATGGCGACAAAGCCACGCTGATCAAAAAATTCAGTCTGGGATCCATGATCGGTTATGATATCTGGTATTCCGAGGCGGCAGATCTGCCGGATTATCCCTACCAGTTCGTGATGTGGCAATACGATCTGGGTGGGAAAGTCGAGGGCATCGCAGGCGGTGCCCGGCTGAATATCAGTTTTATTGACTATTCAATACGATGATATAAGGTTGAGGACAAGTAGACAGTCCTTAATTATCCTCAAGCGGCTCTTATCCACAATACCTTCTCTTACACGATCCTCTTAAATCTTCTCTCCAGCTCGCTGCGGCTCATGGAAAAGATCGTCGGTCTTCCGTGGGGGCAGTGATAAGGATTGTTCAGAGTGAGCAGTTCATCCAGGACCGTGTCCATTTCCTGCATGCTGATCACATCCCCGCCTTTAACGGCAGCCTTGCAGGCCATGGTTGCCAGTACGCGGTCAACTGCCGCGGATACTGCGCCGCTGCCCTTCAGCCCCAGTTCATTTAAAGTCTCGAGAAAAAGCGCCGACGGCTCTTTCCGGTATAATTCCAGGGGGATCGTGGTAAGCGCTACCTCACTCCCGCCGAAATCCTCCATCGTAAAACCGGCTTTTTCCAGAACACTCCGGTATTCCTCCATCGTATCCTTTTCCGAAGGGGAAAGCGTTACGATGATGGGCGGTGCCAGCTGCTGCGTATAGACGTGGTTTTCGTTATACTGCGCTACCAGACGCTCATAATTGACCTTTTCATGGGCGGCATGCTGGTCCACGAAATACAGCTTATCCTGCCAGGAAAACATCCAGTAGGTGTTGAACACGCAGCCGATCAGCCGGTACTGTTTTCTGGCTTTTTCCGAGATCACACGCTCTTTGGGCAGCATCTCCAGCTGTTTCGCTCCCTTGTAAGGATCGGGTGGGATCTGCGAGCGTACTGCCGGCGCGGAAACTGCCTTCAATCCCGCGGCTGCCGGCCTGAGATCGCTGACCTCAGCCGTATCATCCTCATCCGAAAATGTAATTTCAAAGATATCCCGCTCTTTCGGCCTGCGCATATCCTCTGCCGCAGGCTTTTCATCCGCTTCCTCCGCATTCCGGTTGCCGCCTCCGGACGTCTTCAAAGAAAGTGCCTTCGGATCTGCCGCCGTATCGCTTTCCGAACGAAGCTTCTCACTCTCTGCGATTTCTCCAACCTGCCTGCTTTCCAAACGAAGCTTTTCCGTCACCGCGCTCTCACTGCCCGGAACGCCTTCCGAAGTGATCCCGCCGCTCTCCGGGAGGTCCTCTCCCGCGCCGCCTTCCGCCGGGAAATTCCGCGACGCCGCTTCCTGTCTGCGTTTCTCCTCAAAAGGCTCCGGCGCCTCCGCAGGCTTCTCCTCTTCCTTCTCCGACGGAGACTCCGGGATCATCTCCCGGCTGTGAAGCGTCTCGGACACACTGCTGCTCAGGCCTTCGAATACCTTTTCACGCTCATGGAAGCGCACATCCATCTTGGAGGGATGAACGTTCACATCGATCTCGGCGCTGTCCATGGAGATATGCAGCACACAGAAAGGGAATTTGTGCTGCATCAGATAACCGCGGTATCCTTCCTCGATGCCGCGGGACAAGAGCTCGCTTTTGATATAGCGGCTGTTCAGAAAACAGTTCTCGAAATTCCGGTTGGGCCGGTTCATCGAAGGGCTGCCCAGATAACCGTCGATCCGTATGCCGTTCACCTCGCGGGATACGGGGATCACGCTTTTTGCGGCTTCCCGTCCGAAGATGCGGTGGATGACTTCTTTTAAGTCGCCGCTGCCGCTGGTCATGAAACGGTTCTTTCCGTTCAGGACGAATTTAAAGGAGATATCCGGCCTGCTCAGGGCCAGATGCTCCATGAGCTCGGCAATGAGATTGCCTTCCGCTGTGGGCGTTTTCAGGAACTTCCGCCGAACGGGCGTATTATAAAACAGCTGGGAGACCACCACGGTGGTGCCTTCCGGCGCCCCGATCTCCTCCGGGCCGGATGCTTCTCCGCCGTTCACTTCATAGCAGTGTCCCATGAGCTCGTCCTTCTGCCTCGTGATCATGCGCACGCGGCTCACGGAAGCGATGGACGCCAGAGCTTCTCCGCGGAAGCCCATGGAATGCAGCGTATTCAGATCTTCAATGGAACGGATCTTGGAGGTGGCGTGACGCAGGAACGCGTTCGGGATCTGGGAAGCCGGGATACCCGCGCCGTTATCGGTCACGCGGATCAGGTCGGCACCGCCGCCCCGGATCTCCACGGTGATGGCATCGGCGCCGGCATCCATGGCATTTTCCGTCAGCTCCTTGACCACGCTGGCCGGACGTTCCACTACCTCGCCGGCTGCGATCTGGTCTACTGTATTATGATCGAGCACCCTGATCTCGGACATTTCCTGCACTCCTTACTGCTCTTTCCCTCAGAACCTGTTCTTCAGCCTGTTCTGCAGATGATAAAGGGTATTCAGCGCCTCCAGCGGCGTCAGCGTCGTGATCTCCAGCGAGGCCAGCTCGCTTAAGATATCCTGATCGCTGTTCGTATCGAAAAAGCTCATCTGCTTCAGTTCCACTTCATCCCAGGTCTTCACCTCGGGCTTCTTCGTTCCGGAGGGCACGGCGATCTGCTGGATCTTTTCGGTGATGTCGTTATCCAGAAGCTGCATCACGATCTGCGCCGCCCGGTCGCACACCTCCTGGGGCACGCCAGCCAGCTTCGCCACCTGGATGCCGTAGCTCTTATCGGCGCCTCCGGGGATGATCTTGCGCAGGAAAACGATATCGTCGCCCCGCTCCTTCACTGCGATGCAGTAATTGTTCACATTCTCCATCTTGCCTTCCAGCTCGGTCAGCTCATGGTAATGGGTCGCAAAAAGCGTCTTGGCCCCAAGCAGCTTTTTGTTGCTGATATGCTCCACCACCGCCCAGGCGATGGACAGGCCGTCAAAGGTGGAGGTTCCGCGTCCGATCTCGTCCAGGATCAGCAGCGAGTCCGGCGTGGCGTTTTTCAGGATATTGGCCACCTCGTTCATCTCCACCATAAAAGTACTCTGGCCGCTGGCCAGATCGTCCGAAGCCCCCACGCGGGTAAAGACGCGGTCCACGACGCAGAGGCTGGCTTCTTTGGCAGGCACGAAGCTCCCCATCTGAAACATCAGCGAGATCAGCGCCACCTGCCGCATGTAGGTGGATTTTCCGGCCATATTGGGGCCTGTGATGATGCTGATGCATTTCTTTTTATTATCAAGATAAGTATCGTTATCGATGAACATCTCTCCCGGGATCATCTTTTCCACGACCGGATGTCTCCCGCCTTTGATATCGATAACGGAGTGTTTGTTGAGCGCCGGACGTACATAGCGGTTCTGCTCAGCCACCAGGGAAAGGGAGGCAAAAACGTCCAGCCTTGCTATAGCCGCCGCGCTCTTCTGTATGCGCAGCAATGCACCCTCGACCCTGTCACGCAGCGCGACAAAGACATCGTATTCCAGCCCCGCCAGCTTGTCCTCGGCGTTCAGGATCATATCCTCCAGTTCCTTTAAGCGCGGCGTGATATAGCGCTCGGCATTGGCCAGGGTCTGCTTGCGCATGTAATCCTCCGGCACCAGATCCTTATAGGAATTGGTCACCTCAAGATAGTAGCCGAAAACCTTATTGTAACGGATACGCAGGTTTTTGATGCCCGTGCGTTCCCGCTCCGTTTCCTCCAGCCCGGCCAGCCAGCTCTTGCCCTCGGTCTTGGCCTTACGCAGCGTATCGATATCCTCATCAAAACCGTCGCGTACAAGTCCGCCCTCGCGTATGGTCAGCGGTGGCTCTTCCACGATGGTCGCCGTGATCGCATCGCTGATATCGCTCAGGGCATCCAGGCTTTCGTTCAGCTCTTTCAAAGCTTCCGCGTCCATCCCGGATAGGATCTCCTTGATGGGCGGCAGCATCTTCAGTGAATTTCTAAGGGCGATCATATCCCTGGGATTGACCGTATGATAGCTTACCCTCGCCATCAGGCGTTCCAGGTCGTAGACCGCGTTCAGATATTCCCGGATCTCGTCCCGGTCCACGCCGCGCACGCAGAGTTCTTCCACGGCATCGAGGCGCTTCAGTATCGCATCCCCGTCCACCAGAGGCTGCTCGATATCACTCCGCAGCATCCTGGCCCCCATGGCCGTACGCGTCTTATCAAGGACCCAGAAAAGGCTGCCCCTTTTCTGCTTTTCCCTGAGAGTCTCGGTCAGTTCGAGATTCCGCCGGGTAGCGGAATCGATGAGCATGTAACGTGCCCCCGTATAAGGATGCAGCGCAGTGATATGATGAAGCGGGATCTTCTGTGTCTCCAGAAGATAGGAAAGCAGAGCGCCGGATGCTGTCGTATCGGCCGCCCCCTGCTTTAGCCCGAGTTTTTCCAGACTTTTTTCGTGAAAATGTTCCAGCAAAGTCTTTTCACAGTCGGCGGATTCAAAATAACGCCCTTCCAGCTCGTAGAGGGCGATCCCGAGACGCTCCTTCAGCTGTTTCACGCCCGGAGCGGAAAGCATGAGCGTATCGTTGCAGATGATCTCTACCGGACAGAGCTTCTGTATCTCATCGCAGAGTTTGTCCTCACTTTCCGCCGACGTTACATAGAATTCACCGGTGGTCACATCGCAGAAAGCGATGCCGGAAGTATTCTGCATGGCGAATATGCACATGAGAAAGCGGTTCCTGCTCTCATCCCTCTCTGCCGCAGCCATATTGGTGCCGGGCGTGACCACACGCGTCACTTCCCGCTTTACCAGGCCTTTGGCCAGCTTCGGATCTTCCACCTGTTCGCAGACCGCTACTTTGTATCCCTTTTCCACGAGCTGCGTCAGATAGACATCCACCGCATGGTAGGGTACGCCGCACATGGGTGCGCGCTCGTCAAGACCGCAGCTTTTCCCGGTCAGCGTCAGCTCCAGCTCACGGGATACAGTCTCGGCGTCCTCAAAGAACATCTCATAAAAATCACCCAGACGGTAAAAGAGGATACAGTCCGGGTATTCTTCCTTGGTCTCCAGATATTTCGCCATCATCGGCGTTACTTTTTCGCGGTCGATCTCCATCCGTCTACACTTCTTCTCCGATATAATAGAATCCTTTGTTCTCCGCCAGCCGTACACGCCGGTAGCTGCCGATCATGGATGCATCTCCTTTGAAATGCACCAGAAGGTTATTGGCCAGACGGCCCGTGACCATGGAAGCATCATGTTCGTTCATGCCTTCCACCAGCGCCTCCGAGATCCTTCCTTCAAAACGCTGCACACGTTCTCTTGCGCAGTCCTGAACGGTCTTTAAGAGGCGGTCGAATCCCTTCTGCGTCTCCTCTTCGCTCATGACCCTTGGCATCTTAGCCGCCGGTGTCCCGCTCCGCGGGGAATAGATAAAGGTAAAGGCATTATCATATTTCACTTCCTCTACAAGCGAGATCGTCTCTTCGATATCTTCTTCGGTCTCGCCCGGGAAGCCCACGATGATATCCGTTGTGAGCGAAAGATCCGGCATGGCCGCCTTCAGGCGTCCCACCAGCTCCAGATACTGTTCCCTGCTGTAGCAGCGGTTCATCAGCTTCAGGATGCGCGAACTGCCGCTCTGCACGGGCAGATGCAGATGGTCGCAGATCTTTTCGGAGGAGGCCATCACTTCAATCAGTTCATCGGAGAGATCCTTCGGATGGGAAGTCATAAAACGGATACGGCGTATGCCGTCGATCTTTTCCACTTCTTTCAGAAGCTGCGAAAAACACAGCTCACCCTCACAGCCCCGCCCGTAGGAATTGACATTCTGCCCCAAAAGCATCACCTCGCTCACGCCGGAGGCGGCCAGTTCTTCGATCTCTTTAAGGATCTCCGCAGACGCACGGCTGCGCTCGCGTCCCCTTACATAGGGCACGATGCAGTAGGTGCAGAAATTGTTACAGCCGAACATGATATTGACGCCGGATTTAAAAGCGTACTTCCGGCTGACAGGCAGCTTTTCAACGATGGCGCGGCCTTCCGGCCAGACATCCACCACCATCTCTTTTTCATCAAACATCCGAAGGAGCAGTTCCGGGAAACGGTACAGATTATGCGTACCGAAGATCAGATCCACAAAACGGTAACTTTCCCGGATGCGTTTGATCACGCCCTCCTCCTGCATCATGCAGCCGCAGAGGGCGATACGCTTTCCGGGATGCTGTTTTTTCATCGCGCCCAGATGCCCCAGACGTCCGTAGACACGCTGGTTGGCATTGTCACGCACGGTACAGGTGTTATAGATCACGAGGTCGGCTGCCTCGTCTTCGCAGATCTCAAAGCCCGCCTCTTTCAGAACGCCGCAGAGCTTCTCGGAATCCCTGGCATTCATCTGACAGCCGAAGGTGGTCACACAGGCGCTGGGCGTACATCCCAGCGTATCCTTCCACTCAAGGATCTTTTCTCTCAGTGCCTTAAGGGCGGCCTCCTGCGCGGCAAGTTCTTCTTCCCTGCTGCGCTCCGCTCCCTGCTCCGAGAGCATCCCGGCCTCCGTGCCCGTCACGAGCGCACCTGCCCGTTTCCGGTGATCCGGAATTTATAGGAAGTCAGTTCCTTCAGCCCCATGGGGCCGCGGGCATGCAGCTTCTGTGTACTGATCCCGATCTCGGCGCCGAAGCCGAATTCAAAGCCGTCGGTAAAGCGGGTCGAGGCATTGACATAGACGCAGGCGCTGTCCACACCGCTTAAGAATTTCTCCGCAGCTTCCTTATCCTCCGTAACGATCGCTTCGGAGTGATGGGTCGAGCAGCGGTTGATATGTGCAATGGCTTCTTCAACGGAATCCACGCATTTTACGGAAATGAGCAGATCCAGGTATTCTTTTTCGTAATCCTCCTCCGTCGCGGGGATCACCAGATCGCAGGCGGCGCAGGCCGTATCGTCCCCCCGCAGCTCCACGTTCTTTTCATGGAGCGCCTTTGCAAGTCGCGGGAAGAGCGTATCCGCCACGGCGCGGTGTATCACCAGGGATTCGGCGCAGTTGCATACGCCGAGGCGCTGGGTCTTGGCATTGATCAGGATCTTTTCGGCCATGTCTGGATCCGCTGCCGCATCGATATAGACGTGGCAGTTTCCGGCACCGGTCTCGATCACCGGGATGCGGCTGTTTTCCACGACGCTGCGGATCAGCCCTGCCGATCCCCTGGGGATCAGCACATCCACATAATCACGCATCTGCATGAACTGTTTCGTCGTCTCACGGTCCGTCGATTCGATCAGCGAGATCGCTTCCACCACGATGCCCTGTCTCGCCAGTCCCTTGCGGATCAGTGCAGTGATGGCCGTATTGGAATGGATCGCATCGCTGCCTCCTTTCAGGATCACGGCATTGCCGGACTTAAAGCATAAGGCAAACGCATCCGCCGTCACATTGGGTCTGGATTCATAAATGATGCCGATCACCCCCAGGGGAACACGGACTTTCCGTATATGCAGCCCGTTCGGCACATCCCATTCATCCAGCACATCCTGAAGCGGATCCGGCAGCGCAGCCACCTGCCGCAGACCTTCGCTCATCGCATCGATACGCGCCGGCGTCAGGCGCAGGCGGTCGATCAGCGGCGCAGGCACTCCCTTCGCTTCCGCTGCGGTGATATCCTTTTCGTTTGCGGCGATGAGCGTGGCGCTCTCGCTCTTTAAGAGATCGGCGATCACAAAGAGCGCTTCATTCTTTTCTTCCGTCGTAAGCCCTGCCAGCTTATACTTGGCATCCTTTGCAAGGGCACAGAGTTTTTCCAGTTCCATCATAATCCTTCTCCTTCCGGGATATCAGAACCGTTCCGCTGTCTTTTACCAGAACAGTTTATCATTTTCCGTGATCACGCCGTCCAGCCGCACGTCATGCGGCTCCACCGGGATCTGCTCCACCATCTGCGAACTGTAGGCAAGACCGATCTTTAAGATCGACGGGTATCTTGCCAGAAAACGGTCATAGAAACCTTTGCCGTAGCCGATACGGTATCCGTCCATGGAAAATACCGTCCCGGGTACCAGAGCAACGGCCGCATAGATCCAGTCACCGCCGGTACGCTGCAGCATAAAGGGCTCCTGTATTCCCCGGAATCCCACACGCAGCTCCGACAGATCCTCCACGCGGTAAAAGACCAGATCCGCTCCCTCCACACGGGGATAGTAGGTCCGCTTGCGCAGGCGCTTGCAGGTCTGGAAGATCCCTTCGGTACGCACCTCCGAGCCGAAATCCGAATAGAGCAGGATATCTTCCGCCTGATTTACCAGTTCCACGGAAAAAAGATTACGCAGGATCATATCGGAACGCTGCTGCATCTCACTTTCCGTCTGGTGATCTCTTTTTCGTAAGATTTCCCGGCGCAGCTGCGCCTTACTCATCACGATCGCCATATTTTTCTCCAAGATTCGTTATGCTGCCGTCTTTCTCCACGATGTCGATATTATTCAGCTGTGCGCACAGACTTCCGCGGATCGCGTCTATATACTCTTTTCTCAATATCTTCTGCTCCATCTTTTCCGTAGGGCTCAGTGCCCGTTCCTGCGACAGATGGTAAAGCTCGTTAATGCGCGCGATGCGCTCTTCCATGGTCATTCCTGATCCTCCACATAATCCTTCAGATAGAAATTCTCGTCTTTGTTCGCCAGAAAGAGCGTTCCCACATCCCTGCCATCCATGATACGGTGCAGGATGCGCATATCTTTGGAATTTGCAATGATCATATCCGCTCCGGAACGCGTGGCGATCTCCGCCGCATGCAGCTTGGTGTTCATGCCGCCGGTCCCCACATCCGAGCCCGTCGAGGCCTTGCCCATGGCAAGGATCTCCTCCGTCAGTTCCGGCACAATGGGCAGGAACCTGGCGCTCTCCGACTTGCGCGGATCATCGGTATAAAGCCCGTCGATATCGGAAAGCAGGATCAGAAGATCCGCCCCTACCAGCGCCGCAACGATGGCGGAAAGAGTATCGTTATCACCGAATTCGATCTCGTAAGTGGAAATGGTGTCGTTCTCGTTCACAATGGGGATCACCCCCAGCTTCAAAAGCTCCGAAAAGGTATTATGCGCATTGAAACGGTTCAGATCCGCCACGATGGTATTCTTGGTCATGAGGATCTGCGCCGCCACCTGGCCGTACTGTGAAAACAGACGCTCATAGGTCATCATGAGCCTTGCCTGTCCGATAGCCGCGCAGGCCTGTTTGACCGAAAGCTTCGTATCCTCGCCGGCGGGGATATGTACGGTCTTCTTCCCGGCGGCGATGGCGCCGCTGCTGACCAGGATCACATCCTTGCCTTTGTTCCGTATATCGCAGAGCTCCCGTACCAGGGTCTCCATCTTGATATAATCGAATTCTCCCGTTTCCTTATGCCGCAGCGAGGAAGATCCCACCTTGACCACGATGCGTTTCTTATTTTTGATCAGTTCCCTGTAATGGTCCATTGTCTTTGTCTCTTAAGCCGGTAAAGCGCTCTTTTCCTTTCCTGACATTGCTCCGGATGTGAGTTCCATCCTTCAAGCAAGCATTTTTATTTTCACTTCTGTCCGCGTTCATCCCCGGGGCAGGATGCACTCCGAAATAAACTCCGCCACACGTGCCGCCGCCCTGATGCCGTCCACGGCTGCCGAGGTGATCCCGCCCGCGTAGCCGGCGCCTTCCCCGCAGGGAAAAAGCCCCTTTACGCTTCCTGATCCCTTTTCATCTCGTACGATGCGCAGCGGCGACGAGGTGCGGCTTTCCACCGCTGCCAGCAGCGTCTGCGGATCGTCAAAGGAAGGGATCGACCTTCCGAAGACCTCAAACGCTTCGATGATATCTTTTTCCAGCGCCTCCGGCAGTATCCCGTTCAGAGGCGCATAGGCAAAACTCCCTTTGATCTGCGGTTCCACGCCCCGCATCGCGGCTTCCATACGTCCTGCCGCAAAATCCCCGAGGCATTGCAGCGGGATACGTCCTCCGGCAGCGGCCCAGGCCGCTCTCTCCATCTTTTCCTGAAGGAGCATGCCGTCGAAAAGCCCTCCGCCTGTGATCTCCGGTCCCACCGATACCACGATGGCGGAATTGGCGATCCCGGATGCCCGTCCGTGATAGCTCATCCCGTTCACCACCAGCTCTCCCGGGGCACTGGAGGCATTGATCACATATCCGCCGGGGCACATGCAGAAGCTGTATACGCTCCTGCCCGAACTGCTCTTTGCCGTAAGCTTATACTCGGCTGCCGGCAGTTTTTTGCTTTCATATCCTTCCCCGTACTGGTTCCGGTCGATAAAGGCCTGCTCATGCTGCACACGAAAGCCTGCCGCAAAAGCCTTCGGCTCCATATGGATCCCGCATTCCGAAAGTGCCCGAAAAGTATCCCTGGCGCTGTGTCCCGTGCAGAGCACCAGCGCCGCGCATTCACGCTCCGTAAGCTGTCCCTTCTTCATAAGAAGGGCCCCGCTGATACGATCATCCTTTATGAGCGGCCGTTCAAAACGGGTACCGAACAGGAACTCGCCGCCCAGCCTCTCGGTCTCCTCCCGCAGATTCGTGACTACGTGCTTCAGCACGTCCGTTCCGATATGCGGATGGGCATCGTAAAGGATCTGCGACGGAGCTCCGAACTCTGCAAAGATCCTGAATACTTCCGTATGAAGGCCTTCGCGGTCTGAAGTCTGGCTGAAAAGCTTTCCGTCGGAAAAGGTTCCGGCTCCGCCCTCACCGAAAGCCACATTGGATTCGGGATCCGGTTCCGCCCCTTCAAAAACGGCATTTACCTTCTTATCCCGTTCCGCGATCTTCTCTCCGCGTTCTGCAAGGATCGGCCTGAGCCCCGCTTTTGCGAGCATATATGCACAAAAAAGCCCTGCGGGCCCCGCACCGACGATCAGCGGACGCTTTTCTTCCCCCTGTGGCAGCTTCGCGACCTCCGGGAAACGGTAGATCACCGGCTGATACGGCTTAAGCGCTTTTTTTGCAACCGGCGCCTTTAAGAGCTTTTTGCGCAGATCCCCGCTCACGTCAAAAGCCACGCTGTAAACATAATACAGATCCGGCTTCTTTCTCGCATCCAGCGAGCGCCTGATTATCTTAAGTTCCCTGATACCGTCTTCCGGAATACGGAACAAACGGAGCAGCGAAGCCTTCAGTTCCTTCTGCTCATCCGTAAAGGGTACTTTCAGTTTTATGTCATCCACACGGAACATATAATCCATGATATTATAATACTTTCTGCTTTATGAATCAAGCGGTGTTATGTGAATTGCAGCCGGTCCAGTCCGGCAGTCTGCGACGGCACAGCGGCATCCGCTCTTCATTCGGCTGGCTTTTTTTACGTATTCGGGGCAAGGTTTTGACTGCTCCCGGGCCGCGTACGGCGCGCATCCCTGCACTCGTACGCTTGATCCGCCTTCCATGGCGGATCATCCCTGGTTCCGTTCACCCGAATACGAAAAAGCCGCCTCATTCCGAATGCTCCGCCCTCTGTCGCCGTCGCAGCTTGCCGGGAATGAAAATAATGCCGCTTCCTTCTCATTTTCTCAGGATCATTGTTTATATCTGGATGAAGAGCAGTAATCATTTCTCTCTTGGGGATATGATGATACGGCAGTGCAGCTTGCCGGGAATGCCGGCGGTGCTCTCAGTTCTCCGTGGATAGCAGCCGGTCGCACACATGCATGGCACTGGCCAACGCGAAATGCAGATTATAGCCGCCGCACTCCCCGTTCACATTGAGAAGTTCCCCGAGGATATGGACGCCGGGATGCTGCCTGCATTCCAGATCGTCACTTAACGCGGAGAGCGGCACGCCGCCGCACATGAGCTGCGCATCCTTATAGCTCCCATAGCCGGCCGGCGTATATTCCGCACTGCGGCACAGGCGGAAAAGCTTTATGAGCTCCTCCTCCGGCAGCTCCGAAACCGGCCGTGAAGGCGCGAGGCCCGCTCGGTGCAGCAGTTCCACCGCCAGCTTCTTATTCAGGATTCCCGCAAAGAACTCCTCGAGACTCCTCTGGGAAAAGCACTCCGCCCTTGCCGAAAGATAAGCATCCCCCTCTTCCAGGAACGGAAGAAAATCGACGTGGATCCGGCTGTTCATCGTATCCTCGAGATAACGGCTGAGCTGAAAGACCGGGATGCCGGAAAGCGCTCCCTTCGTGATCTGCAGCTCCCCCTGCTCCGAATAACTCCCCTGCGGCGTTTGAAGTGTGATCCTTGCATCACAGCGCACACCGGCTGCCGCTTTCAGCTCTTCCTTCACCCTTATCGCACAGAGAGACGGATAAGTCTTTACAAGACTTCCCGCCATCTCTTTTGCCAGCGCCAGGGCATTATCCTTTTCCTCGGCGTAAACGCCGGCACGTCCGCCGGCCGCCAGAAGGATCTTTTTGAAAGGTCCGAAGCACCTTCCGTCGGAAAGAGTGATCCTCAGATCCCCGTCGATGCCGCTCACGAAGCTGTCCGTAAGGATGGCCACACCGAGTTCGCGCAGACGGAAACGGAAAGCATCCAGCACCGAGGAGGCCTGCCTGGTCACCGGATAAAGTCCTCCGCGGATCTCGCAGAGCTTCAGCCCCAGAGCATCAAAAAAAAGCTCCCGCCGCTTTGGAGTGAGCGTATTCAGGATCCGTTCGAGTCTTTCTTTGTCATCCGTCAGGTAATGCTCCGCTCCCGGCGAAAGATTGGACAGATTGCAGCGCCCGTTACCGGTCAGCAGCAGCTTCTTTCCGATGCGGTCCTGCCGCTCAAAGAGCTTTACCTTTATCCCTGCCTCTGCCAGCAGGATGGCTGAGCAGATCCCGGCCATACCTCCGCCGATCACGGCGGTCTCTTCCGCCATTCTTTTTCCCATCAGTTCTCCTTTATCTGCTTAAGGCTCAGACCAAGCCGTATCAGGTACTCTCCGAAAGGGAGCGAGCGCAGGCCGTATGCCGTGATCAGCCGGAAACGGCAGGCCGCGATAAAACAGAAGAAGAAATACAGGATACCGCAGATCAGAAGGACTACCAGCGCCGGAAGGAAAAGTCCGAAAAGCAGTCCGAGAAGCAATATCCCCACTCCTCCAGCAAGACAGATCCCCAGCGGCAGCAACACGGATTCCGCCGGATGGACCTGATAACGGATCATACGCCACAGCTGACGCAGATTCTGTGCAAGGATCAGTCCGAAAAAGAGTGCTGATGCCGGGATCATCGCATAGATACTGAGTGCCGGCCGGAAAAGGTAATATACCAGACCTGCGGGGGGCAGTGCCAGAACGCAATGCAGTATCGCTTTGCGCTCCCGCTTCAGCATCAGGATCTGCATCCCGCTCATCAGTGCAAAACCGCAGATCATCAAAACAATGCTTCCGAGCCGCAGCAGCCGCACGGCCATGGCCGAATCCACTCCCATGATGCCCTGTGCAAGCTGCGGTGCCATAACAGCGTTGAAGACCGCAAAGAAACTGAGTATCAGACCGCCCTGGGTATTTAGGGCCTGGCATTTCAGGCGCACTTCGGTCAGGTTTCTCCGTTCCGCTCCGGTCGTAACCTGCTCCGCTGCGGAGTATTGAAGGAGAAATACCAGGGCCATTGGCAAAAAGCCGAAAATACAGGAAATGCCGCCAAACATCCCCCACTGGTAACTGCGGATCAGCCACTCTCCTTCCGCCGCTGCACTGTCGATCACAAGTGCAGCATAGATGATCGAAAAAAAGCCAAGCATGGAGAAACACAGCGGAAAGCAGCGGCTGTATAAAAGCCCGCTCGGACTTTCATGCTTTTTATTGGAATCCCTTCCCAGCATCTCCTCCCTGCGTATCCTTCCGGAGCGAAGCTTCAATATGCAGAATACGATCGCTGCCAGTGTTCCGGGGATCAGCAGTATCGCTGCACTTCCTGCCCCATAGATATAACGTATCCCGTCATAGTGCAGGAGCTTGGCCGTCTGCTCTCCCGTGGAATTGCTCATATCCGAAAAAATGAAAAGGAAGACAAAGCCTGTAAACTGTCTCAGCAGAAAAGCTCTCGCCGTCGTCCACCTGTCATCGATCCCGTCTATATATGCACACAGCAGAAGAAGTACCGTATCACCCACAAAGAGCGGGAACATCCACAGCAGCGCCATTTCATTTCCGGGACCCATCAGAAGACGCGCTGCGATCCGCTGTGCAAAGGGAAGCCAGAACAGCGCCACGATTCCCACATACACCGCCGCGTTGACCGCAGCTGCCACCCCGAGTCTTGCCGCATTCCTGAAAAAGCCTCCGGCATAACGCCAGGCCACAAGACTGCGCAGTGCCTGAGCCGCCCCCAGGGGAAAAAGCATCAGAAAGAAAATGTGCACGGAAAATGCCGAATAAAAACCGGCGGCCCCCCTCGGTGAGATACGCCTCGTGATGAGGCAGGCCGACAGAAAGGCAAAGAGCAGCGCCAGGAATACACAGCCTGCGGTTCCCGGCAGATGAATGACACTGCGGCTTTTACTCTTTTTCTTTGCTGTCACACGTCCGCTCATAACCTGCCTCCTTCAGGATCTGCTCCTGCTCATCTTCCATACGGAGCCTGTCCGCTTCTTCTTCATGATCCCAGCCCAGAAGATGCAGCAGGGAATGTGCAAGCAGAAAAGCAAACTCCCGTATCCTGCTGTGTCCATAGTTTTCTGCCTGCTCTTTCACCTTTTCGGCACAGATCATGACCTCCCCCAGACACAGTGCCCCGCTTTCGGGATCGAAACAGTCGGGATCTCCGGGATCGATCATGGAAAAATCCGCCACGCATTCCGGCGTAAACGGCAGATTCGGGAAGGAAAGCACGTCCGTGACCCTGTCGATCCCGCGCTGGGATGCATTGGCCTCCCGTATGGTTTCGGCATCCACGATATACAGCGAGAGTTCCGTTTCAAAAGGACAGGGATATTTTTCAAACACGGTCCGTATCACTTTATCCGCGATCTTCTCGTAATCCTCGATAAAATCCACTTCACATTCACAGTATAGTTTCATAAATTCCCCCGCTCACATGATCGTCACATACTTCTTTTCATCCAGCAGTGCCTTTTCCGCACCGGCGAAATCGCAGAAACGGAGAGGCAGTCTGCTCAGCGCATCGGAACAGTAGATCTCCTGCATCCGCATTTCCACCAGTTCTTCATACAGCTTTGAAACATCCTCGCCCTGCGCTTTATACTTCAGGATATCATCCACCAGCTCCCCCGCCAGCGTAACGATCATGCATTCCACTGTCGGAAAAGGTGTACGGCCGCCCGACAGTATGAGTTCCTGCAGGTCTCCCGGCATACGTTCCCTCGTCATAAAGCTCCGCAGCTCTGCGGTCTTCTCCGGCGCATCCGGAAACAACGGAAGCTGTGCATAATAACCGCCGCCGCGGCACAGATAGGGATCCGCTCCCAGGCATTCACCGAGCACATCCGTAAAATGCGATACATGGATCGCCCGCATATACAGATCCGGAGCTTCCGTCTTCAGGCGTTCCATGAGCGGCGCCGTCTGGTCATTAAGCCCGGAAAAAATCCGCCGTCTCTTATCCAGCCTTCCGTAATTGACCCGCCATATCAGAATCAGCATCAGAACACTGTCGGCCGTAACTGCGGCAGCCGGGACGATAAAGCGTTCCACATTAAGCCCGCCCGTGGTATAAAACAGGGTCAGTGTAAAGAGCAGAATGAAAAAACATACATCACGGCAAAGCAGCGGCATCAGCGAACTGCAGGCTTCCTCCGCCTCCGCGTAAACGGCCACCGAGATCAGTGACGCCGCAAAATACAGGAAAAAAACACCGGCCGGAGCTCCTGCCAGCGATACCGAGAGCATCAGCAGCGTCGAACCTCCGCAGGCCGCACTGAAAGGTCCTCCCAGCACTGATAGCAGCGTAAACAGAAAAGGATAGATCCACGCGGTGACCGGCAGTGCACTCAGAAAAGCCGCCAGCGGCAAAAGCAGTGCAAAGCAGAGCTGCGCCCGGCGCGGAAAGCCGCTTTGAAAGGACTGGCGTTTCAGGCGCAGTTCCTGTTCACTGCTGAAGATAAAACACTGCGTGCCGATCACGATCCCGACGCAGCGCCGCAGGATCTCTCCATAGCTGCAGCTGGCAAAATAGGACATGATCCCGGTCACTGCCGCCGCTTCCGCGGTCAGCAGAAGGTGCAGAAATACCTGCCGGATGCTAATGCTTTTTCTGTCGGTTTTCATAGTTCTCGTATGCCTGCACGATACGCATCACCAGCGGATGGCGTACCACATCCCTGCTGCTCAGGGTACAGAAGGAGATCCCCTCCACCTTTCTGAGCACGCGGATCGCCTCTTCCAGTCCCGAAAGACTGTGAGGCGCCAGATCCTTCTGCGTCAGGTCCCCGGTGATCACGGCCTTGGAGCCGAAACCGATCCTGGTCAGGAACATCTTCATCTGGGCCGGTGTCGTATTCTGTGCCTCATCCAGTATGATAAAGGAATTGTCCAGCGTACGTCCGCGCATATAAGCCAGGGGCGCCACTTCGATCAGCCCCTTTTCCATATTCCTCGCAAAGCTCTCCGCTCCCATGATCTGGTACAGCGCATCATAGAGCGGCCGCAGATAGGGATCCACCTTGCTCTGCAGGTCTCCGGGCAGAAAGCCCAGTTTCTCGCCGGCTTCGATGGCCGGACGTGTCAGTATGATACGCCCCACCTCTTCCTGCCTGAATGCCGTGATCGCCATGGCCATGGCCAGATAGGTCTTCCCTGTCCCGGCAGGACCGCTGCCGAAAACGATCATGTCCCTGCGTATGGCGTCGACATATTCCTTCTGTCCGCTGGTCTTCGGTTTGACCGGCTTGCCGGTCACGGTACGGCAGATCATGTCCTGATCCAGTTTCAGAAGTTCATCTTCCCTGTCTTCTCTCGCAAGCTGCAGACCATATTCCATCTTGTGTGCCTCCAGTGAGCTTTCATTTTTCGCGATCTGTTCCAGATCCCGTAAAAGACGTATCGCGCGGTTCACGTTCTTCTCGCTCCCGCTGATCTGTATCTGTCCGTCGCGGTCCGTCACATCCACCATCAGCTCCTCCTCCAGCTGGCGGATATACTTATCCCCCGCCCCGAAAAGGATGCGTGCGCTGTCGCCGCTCAGTTCTATGCTCTTTTTTACACGTTCTTCCTTAGTGTCCAATCCTATTCCACCTCATCCAGTATGATCGCTTTTCTGCCTTCGGCGGCAGACTCCGCGATCCTGATCGCCGAAGCCAGACGCTCTTCGGCCGCCTTTTCCTTTGCTTCATCGGAATAATAGAGAAGCGCGATTGTCTCGCCTGCTCTGACCGTATCGCCGGTCTTTTTGAGGAAACGTATGCCCACATAGGGATCGATACTGTCCTCCAGCCTGCTCCGTCCGGCTCCCAGCATCAGGGAGGCCATCCCTGCTTCGGCACAGTCCATGTGTATGATGATCCCGTCGGAAGACGCCTTCAGTTCGGCACAGCCTCCCCGTGGAGCCAGTATGCTGTCATCGGACAGGCAGGCATCGTCACCGCCCTGTGCACGGATAAAACGTCCGAGCTGTTCAAGAGCCCTGCCGTCCGCAATGGCTTCCTCAAGCCTTTCCTCCGCCGCTTTTACGTCGGTCTCCAACTCTGCGAGAAGAAGCATCCTTGCCCCCAGTGCGAGCACCAGCTCGGTAAAATCCGCCGGTCCCTTCCCTTTCAGGGTATCGATGGCTTCCTGCACCTCCAGCGCATTTCCCACCGCATCGCCCAGCGGCTGATCCATGTTCGTGATCAGCGCCCGCATCTTTTTCCCTGCATGACGCCCGATCCCCACCATCGCCTCCGCCAGGGCCTTTGCATCCTCAAAATCCTTCATAAAAGCCCCGCTGCCGCATTTCACATCCAGCACGATGGCATCCGCTCCGGCCGCCAGCTTTTTGCTCATGATCGATGATGCGATCAGGGAAAGCTGATCCACGGTAGCTGTCACGTCACGCAGCGCATACAGCTTTTTATCGGCCGGTGCCAGCTCCGCCGTCTGTCCCATCAGGGCCAGGCCGATCTCATCTACCTGCCGCCGGAATTCCTGCTCGCTGAGGGATGTGCGAAAGCCGGGGATGCTCTCCAGCTTGTCGATGGTTCCTCCCGTATGTCCGAGTCCCCTCCCGCTCATCTTGGCGATCTTCACGCCGAGGGAACTCACCAGGGGCAGCAGCGCGATGCTGGTCTTGTCACCCACGCCGCCTGTCGAATGCTTATCCACCTTCACTCCGCGGATCGCGGACAGATCCATCACATCACCGCTGTCACGCATGGCCAGCGTCAGTTCTCCCGTCTCTTCCGCGTTCATCCCCCGGAAACAGACCGCCATCATCATGGCACTCATCTGATAATCGGGGATACTGCCTTTGGTATAGCCGTCGATCATCCAGCGGATCTCCTCACGGTCCAGGATCCCGCCTTCTTTCTTCTTCCGGATCAGATCATACATATTCACAGCTTTTCCCTCCTTGTCACGGCTTTTGTATTTTGCTATGATGACAGCATGGAACTGCCTGAACGTTTCTTACAAAGGATGAAAACATTACTCGGCGCGGAATACGACGCTTTTCTTTCCGCGTTCGGCGCCCCTGCCGAAAAAGCCTTTCATGTGAACCTTGCCCGGATCGGAACGGAACGCATGGCTTCCTGGCTTTCGGCCGAAAACTTTCCCGCCATGCCTTTCCCCGGCTCTTCCGCCTGGCGTTTTACGGATCCGGAGGAAAATACGATCGGCCATAAGAGCTTTCACCATGCCGGCGCCGTCTACTCCCAGGATCCTGCCGCAATGCTCGTTCTTTCCGGAGTGGAACTGAATCCCGAACTGCACATCCTGGATCTGTGCGCGGCTCCCGGCGGCAAGACCTCGCAGCTCGCCATGGCCGTGGACGGCGGATCCGGTTATGTTTTCGCAAACGAACCCAATCCTTCGAGAAACCGCATCCTGGTCAGCAATATCGAGCGCATGGGCTATCGTAACGTGATCGTCACCTGTCTCTCTCCGGAGGAACTGGCGACCCTCTACCCGGCGCATTTCGATCTGGTCCTGGTGGATGCCCCCTGCTCCGGTGAAGGGATGTTCCGTAAATATCCGGAAAGCGTTTCCGAATGGAGCGAGGAAGCCGTACTTAACTGCGCCCGGCGCCAGCGCGATATCTTAAACAGTGCTGCCGTATGCCTCCGTCCCGGGGGCCGCCTGATCTATTCCACCTGTACCTGGGCCGTCGAAGAAGACGAAGCCCAGCTGGAATATCTTACATCACAGCTGCATTTTTCCCCGCTGCCCCTGCCTGCCCCCGTTGCTGCCCTGGCTTATCCCACGGCTCCCGGGGCTGCCCGCTGTTATCCGCACCGCTATGCTGGAGAAGGGCAGTTCATGGCCTATCTGCAGAAGGAAGGCGAACACAGCCTGAACTCCAGGCCTTCTGCTTTCTGCGAAGGCTTAAGGGATCTGACGGAAAAAGAACACAATGAACTTCGTGACTGTCTCGGCGACGAGGCCGGTCGTTTCCTGTTCTATTCCTACCGCGACCGGATCATCCTCTTTCCCGGCGACATTCCCAGGCTTCCGGCCCGCAATGTCAGCTGCGTTGGCGTCACGGTAGCGGAAAAGGATACTGTAAAGAAACGGCTGATACCGCATCATCAGTTCTTTTCCGCCTATGGCGGCGAGCTTCTGCACAGGATCGACTGTGAACCCGGTGATCCCCGTATCGCACAATACTTAAGCGGTCTGGAGCTTCCGGCTGAAGGCAGCGACCGTCATCTGGCGTCCTTCCTCTGCTGCGGCGTTCCCATCGGCGGCCTGCGTGCTGCCGGCGGCCGGTACAAAAACCTCTATCCCAAGGGATTGAGAGAACATTAAGTCATTTATGATATGGTTCGTTCTTTCCGATCTTCTGGGCCCGGTACAGCTGCTCCAGCAGGATCACGCGCATCAGCTGGTGCGGAAAGGTCATTTTTGAAAAAGAAAGCAGCATCGCTCCCCTTTTGATGTCTTCATGCAGTCCCAGGGATCCCCCGATCACAAACTGGATATGCGACACCCCTCCGGCAGCTTTATTGAAGAACCAGCCGGAAAAACCCTCCGAATCGTATTCCTTTCCTTCGATCGCCAGCGCGACCCGCAGGGCCTTATCGTCCAGATACTGTGAGATACGCTCAGCCTCTGTTTTCAGTACCTTGAGGTTTTCGGCCTCCGTTGCGCCTTCCTCGGTCTTTTCATCCTTCACTTCAAGGATACGCAGCTTCATATAGGCTGCCAGCCGCTTTTCGTATTCCGCTGCCGCATCCCGGAAAAAAGCTTCCTTTACTTTTCCGACGCAGATGATATCCACATGGATCATAGATCAGTCCGTATTCTTCTCATAGAGCCGCGTATAGATCTCTTCGCAGATGTCCTCGGTATACTCCGGTTCAAGATTCATAAAGTGCTCGGAGATCTGTCTTCGCAAAGTCGTGTATCTGAGAAAAAAGCGCGCTTCTTCTTCCCGTATCTCTTCATTCCCGCCGGAAAACAGTTCCGCATCGAGTTTTTCGGCATCAAAATTCTCCGCCGCCCATTTCAGGATCTCGTCCGTACGTTTGTCTTCATCCTTCACACGTTTCAGGATCCGCTTCGAACGTTTCAGGGAAAAACTCCCGAGCAGCAAAAGAACCAGCGAAAACAGTGCCAGACAGGATGTCAGTATAAAACGCCGCGCGATCCCCATGGTCCCCGGCATCAGATCAAAAGCCCAGCACAGACTCGCTATGATCCCAAGGCCGCCAAAAATGAGCAGTGCAAAAGCAGAGTTTCTCTCCTCCGACGCCCTGTGTTCGCCTCTGCGGTAAAGCGGACTCTTCCCCTTGTCTTTCTCCATACCTTCTCCGTACCCCCAATAAAACCCCTAATGCGAAAACTCAATCCCCCTCATTTTCGCCATTCTCATCATCACCCAGAAGGCTTTCCGGCGGGACCAGCGCCTCCGGAGGTATCTGTTCACCCCTGGAAAAACTCTGGTCGGTTTCATCCCTCTGGGCCCGGTACAGCGTCCCGTCCATGATATCCCCGAGGAAATAACTTCCCGTCTTTATCGTATTCTCATAGAGATCCGACACATTTTCCGTGATCAGGTAATATACCCTGTCATCAAAACGGATCGCCGCTCCCACCAGATAACTGTAGTGGCTGGAACTGCCGGGCAGACGTCCTTCCGGATCCACGGTCTTACCGCTGTTCATATTATACTGTTTCAGGGCGTTGATGAAATCCTGCGCCTCCACTTCACCCGAAAGCGTCAGGTCAAAATCACATTCCGTAAATTCCCCGGGGATCCCATCCTGCGAATATGCCACAAAGATCAGATGACTGTGGCCCAGAGGCATGGGGATCGGGCTCAGATATTCGGAGCACTCGTTATCCGGCACTCTTCCATCCGTTGTATAATAGATACGGCAGTGTTTGCTCGCCTGGACACTGATGAGCTCCGGTTCGGTAAATTCACCGCCGTTCGGCGAGACCACGGGTGCATCCGGCTTTAGGATGTCTATGGTATAATTTGCTTCCGCCACGGGTGAAACAATACCGAAGCTGTTGACAAAGATCGCCTTGACATGATAGATCCCCATTTCATCAAAGATAAGCGCTGTGGTATACAGCTCGCTGTCCTGGGTAGGGATCGTGCCGTCCAGGGTATAATAGATCTTTCCCGTCGTAGAACCCGAAAGCTTGAGTACGATCACATCTCCGTAAGTCCCGGGTGCTTCCGAAAACTCCGGAGGCAGTGAAGTATACTCCTGAAACTGCGACAGTATCGTCGCATCATCACATTTTTCAAGGATCTCATCGATCTTTGCAAAGTCGTTCTTTCCCGCATAGTATTCAACGATACGCCGGTAGGCGAGCTGGGCGTTGACGTCCTTGGAACCGATGATCTCCCAGAGCATCAGGATCGCATCATCGGGATCATCGTTCTCGAAATAATAATCCGCAAGCGTAAATTTCAGGCTCGTATCGGTAGAATCGATCTCCAGAGCCCTCGTCATGTAGGCGATCGCTCCGTCATAATCACCGGCGGCCGCTGCTTCTTTTGCCAGCTGTGCCTGATATGCCTGGGAATGATCCCGGTAAAACACTTTGCTTATACGTATTCCGCCATAGATCAGTCCGCCGATCAGAAGAAGCAGGATCGCGAGAAAAACCCAGCGGAAGCGGCTGGCTTTCAGTGCAAGGAGCAGCTGATGCAGCACATCCTCCTCATCCATATCGAATTCATCAAACTCGCCGTCGTATTCCTCGTCAAAATCGTCCAGCTCTTCTTCCGTGTAAGTACTGCGTGCAGCGCCGGCAGCTTCGGGCTCATAAACCTGGGTGCCATCATCATAGCTTTCCGCATCGCTGCCGTCCCAGGCGTCCTCATAGCTTCCGTATTCATCGCCGGCATAATCCTCGATCGGGCTGCCGTCATCATAGTAGCCATCGTTGAAATATGCGCCGTCATCAGGATACACAGCCTCCTCCGGATAGATCCCGTCATCCGGAAGATATGCGGCATTTTCCGTATATACGTTTTCACGGTCATCCGGTCCGATCTCCAGATAGGAGAGCCCGTCACTGATCTCGTTCTCAATTGCAGGATCGAAATCCGGGATCAGCTGCAGCTCGGCGCCGCAGTTTTCACAGAGAAGCATGCCGTCATCGATTGTTGCTCCGCAATTCGGACAGATCATATATGCTTACTCCGTTACCCTGTTCACACAGTTATTCATCAGCATCGCGATGGTCATGGGACCGACGCCGCCCGGTACCGGTGTAATGGCAGAGCAGTGCGGCTCCACCGCGTCGAAATCCACATCACCGCAAAGCTTTCCGTTTTCCATACGGTGGATACCCACATCGATGACCACCGCGCCTTCCTTGATATAGGAGGCATCGATCATACGGGGTTTCCCGACCGCAACGACCAGGATATCCGCCCGCCGGCATACCTCCGCCAGATTCTTCGTCCTCGAATGGCATACCGTTACGGTGCCGTTTTCACGGAGCAGGAGAGCCGCCATGGGTTTTCCTACGATATTGCTGCGGCCGACGACCACACATTCCTTACCGGCGATCTCTATCCCGCTGCGCTTCAGAAGCTGTATCACCCCGGCCGGCGTGCAGGATACATAGCCCGGCTCTCCGATCAGAAGGGAGCCGACATTGACCGGATGGAAACCGTCCACATCCTTTTCGGGTGCGATGGCACGTATCACCTGCCGCTCGTCAAGCCCTGCGGGCAGGGGCAGCTGTACCAGTATGCCGTCCACTTCACTGTCTTTGTTCAGCTTATCGATCAGCGCGAGCAGTTCCTCCTGCGAAGTCTCCGCAGGAAGCTCGTAGGATCTTGATTCGATACCGATGTACTCACAGGCCTTTTTCTTATTCCCGACATACACCTTTGAGGCCGGATCCTCTCCCACAAGGATCACAGCCAGGCAGCGTTTTCCTCCCTGCGCCCGTATCTCCTCGAGCTGTTTTTTTAATTCATCCTTGATCTGAAGCGAGATCGCTTTTCCGTCGATTCTTTCTGCCATTTTGATTTCCCCCTTTTAAAACAGTCCGGTGATCTTTCCGTCATCATCCACATCGATGCGGAAGGCTGCCGGCGATTTCGGCAGTCCCGGCATGGACATGATGCTTCCGGACAACGCCACCACAAAACCGGCACCTGCACTGACATAAAGCTCGCGTATATGGAAGGTAAAGCCCGAAGGCGCTCCCAGCACCTTCGCGTCATCCGAAAACGAGTACTGGGTCTTTGCGATGCATACGGGAAGATCTCCGTAGCCCAGCTCTTCCAGACGCTTCAGCTCTTTTGCCGCCGCCGACGAATACTCCACTTCTTTGGCGCCGTAGATCTGCGTCGCGATCTTTTCGATCTTATCCTTAAGGCTGTCGCTTTCTTCATACAGCAGCCGGAAGTTCTTTTCTTTTTTGCAGAGCTCCATAACGATCTCTGCGAGCCCGACAGCCCCTTCCCCGCCTTTCAGGAATACCTCCGATACGGAGAACGGCACTCCCAGCTCTTTGCAGATATCGCCCAGGCAGGCGATCTCGGCTTCGCTGTCGTCCGCAAAGCGGTTGATCGTCACAACGACATTGAGACCGTAGCGCTGCATATTCTTTACATGGCGGCGCAGGTTTTCCGCGCCCTTCTTCAATGCTTCCGTATTCTCTTCCTTCAGATCAGCGACTGCCACGCCTCCGTTGTATTTCAGGGCACGTATCGTGGACACGATCACCACGGCATCGGGTGAGAAACCGGCCGTGCGGCACTTGATATCCAGGAATTTCTCCGCACCCAGGTCGGCGCCGAAGCCGGCCTCCGTGATGCAGTAATCTCCCAGACGCAGGGCGCTGTCCGTAGCGATGATGCTGTTGCAGCCATGTGCGATGTTTGCAAAAGGCCCGCCATGGATCAGTACGGGGCTGTGTTCCAGGGTCTGCACCAGATTGGGCCGGAGCGCATCCTTCAGAAGCGCCGCCATAGGGCCGACCGCCTGAAGCTGTGCGGCTGTCACCGGCTGTCCGTCACGGTCATAGGCAACGATGATGCGCCCCAGCCTTTCCTTCAGATCCTTCATATCCTTTGCCAGACAGAGTATCGCCATGATCTCGCTGGCCACAGTGATCACGAAATGATCCTCGCGCACCACGCCGTCGCTCTTTTCCCCGAGACCTACAACGATATTGCGCAGGACACGGTCATTCATATCCAGACAGCGTTTCCATACCACCTGTCTGGTATCGATCTGCAGGGCATTTCCCTGCTGGATATGATTATCCAGCAGCGCCGACAGCAGATTGTTGGCTGTCGTCACCGCATGGAAATCTCCGGTAAAATGCAGATTGATCTCCTCCATGGGGACCACCTGGGAATAACCGCCGCCGGCGGCGCCCCCCTTCATACCGAAACAGGGTCCCAGGGAAGGCTCGCGAAGAGCCAGAACCGCCTTCTCTCCCAGACGCGCAAAGGCCTGGGCAAGTCCCACGCTCACGGTAGTCTTGCCTTCGCCGGAAGGTGTGGGATTGATCGCCGTGACCAGGACCAGCTTTCCTCTCTTTTCCGAAGCGATCCTTTTCAGGCACTCGTTGGAAAGCTTGGCTTTGTAACGACCGTAATGCTCCAGATCCTCTTCCTGCAGGCCCAATCCTTTCCCGATCTCACTGACGGGCAGGAGTTTTGCCTCCTGTGCGATCTCGATATCACTCTTCATATCTTACTCCGCCTTTCTTTTTCTCAGGAATTCCTCCAGCTGCTCCGCGTTCATTAATACCTTTCTCGGCTTGGTGCCTTCCTCGGGGCCGACCACGCCGTTTGCTTCCATCTGGTCCACGATCCTTGCCGCACGGTTATAACCCACCTTGAATATTCTCTGCAGCATACCGCTGGAAGCTTTTTCCTTTTCTACCACAAAACGGCAGGCTTTATCAAAATATTCATCCAGATCGTCTCCGGGTGAGGAAGCCTCATCTCCGCCGTCACCCTCCTGCGAGACATTCTGCCTGGAAACTTCATCCAGGACTCTCTGGTCATAGACCGTTTCGGCAGCCTGCGCCTTGAGGAATTCCGTTACCTTCCGTACCTCTTCGTCCGATACGAAGGCTCCCTGGACACGCAGGGGTTTGTTGAAGCCGGCCGGTGAATAGAGCATGTCTCCCAGTCCCAGGAGCTTCTCGGCTCCCAGTGTATCCAGGATGATACGGGAATCGGTACCGCTGCCGCATTTCAGGCCCACACGGCTGGGGATATTGGCCTTGATCAGGCCGGTGATCACGTCCACGGAAGGCCGCTGGGTGGCTATGATCATATGGATGCCTGCCGCACGGGCCATCTGTGCCAGACGGCAGATGGAATCCTCCACCTCCTTGCCGGCTACCATCATCAGGTCGGCCAGCTCGTCCACGACGATCACGATCTGCGGCATGCGTTCGGCGGGACTTCCGTCCTCCTCCGTGATCTTCCCGGCCTCCACGAGTTCGTTATAGGCCTGGATACCGCGCACATCCGACTTTGCAAAAACGCCGTAACGTTTCGTCATCTCCGCCACAGCCCAGGCCAGGGCCTGATTGGCTTTTCTTGCTTCGGTGACCACAGGCATCAAAAGATGCGGGATCCCGTTATAGACCGAAAACTCCACCACCTTCGGATCGATCAGGATCAGTTTCACCTCTTCCGGCGTGGAATGAAAGAGTATGCTCTGAATGATGGAATTGGTAAAGACCGATTTACCGGAGCCCGTCGTACCGGCCACCAGCAGATGCGGCATCTTTGCGATATCCCCGATGATCACATGTCCGCTGATATCCTTACCGACCACAAATGCAAGGCGGGAATCGGCCTTTTTGAATTCGGGCGATTCCACCAGTTCCTTTAAGGTTACGGGGATCCGTTCCCGGTTCGGGATCTCGATGCCCACAGCCGCCTTACCCGGGATCGGTGCCTCGATACGGATCTCCTCCGCTGCCAGATTGAGCTTGAGGTCGTCCGCAAGGCCGACGATCTTGTTGACCTTTACGCCCTCACCGAGACTCAGTTCAAAACGGGTCACGGAAGGTCCCTGGCAGATTTCTTCCACCGTTGCCGTCACATTAAAGGACCGCAGGGTCTGCTGAAGGAGCAGCGCCGTATCCCTGAGCTGCTCGTCGCTGTCGCCCTTCGCCCCTTTCTTTCCTTCCTTGAGAAGGGATGTGGACGGTTTTTCATAAGGCTTCTTCTTTGCCGGGCCTGCAGGCTTTGCCGTTCCTTCCGCAGGCTTTGCCTCTTTCTTTTCTTTCTTTTCGGGATCTTCCGGCTTATCCGGCTTATTCTCTTCCACAGAAGGCGTGGGATCCGCTGCCGGAAGTTCTTC
>JAEEGL011217749.1_pt1 | contig 28427 bp, 18 predicted proteins | sample 9134231 | NCBI WGS metagenome assembly JAEEGL01 (sample SAMN16246548, study PRJNA631951) | gut metagenome | biome: gut microbiome; feature: rumen; material: fiber-attached | host: Bos | place: Iran: Karaj | collected 2018-10
AAAATATGCTACCAAGCATTTAGGAATTAACGGCCTCGTACTCGACGAGGTAATGAGTGCTCAGTCACAGTATCTGAACCCATATATCCTGGAGAAACGCCAACTGAACGTGACCCAGATGGATGTGTTCTCCCGTTTGATGATGGACCGCATCATCTTCCTTGGGACACAGATAGACGACTATACTGCCAATACCCTGCAGGCGCAGTTGTTATATCTCGACTCCGTAGACAGTGGTAAGGATATCTCTATCTACCTCAACTCCCCCGGCGGCAGTGTGACAGCAGGGCTGGGTATCTATGACACCATGCAGTTTATCTCCTCTGATGTGGCTACTATCTGTACGGGTATGGCTGCCTCAATGGCTGCCGTCTTATTGGTGGCCGGTACGGAGGGTAAGCGTTCCGCCCTGCCTCACAGTCGTGTGATGATTCACCAGCCGTTAGGTGGTGTACAGGGTCAGGCATCGGATATCGAGATTGAGGCAAAAGAGATTATGAAGTTCAAGAAAGAACTCTATACGATTATTTCCGAGCACTCCCACACACCTTATGACAAGGTATGGAAAGACTCAGACCGTAACTACTGGATGACGGCAGAGGAGGCAAAAGAATATGGTATGATTGATCAGGTCTTGGTGAAGAAGTAATGAGAAAGACATGTAGCTTCTGTGGAAGGTCAGACAAGGAAGTAAAGCTGCTTATCACCGGCTTGAACGGCAATATCTGTGAGGAATGTGCCGCCCAGGCATACGAGATTGCCAAGGCAAACGGCTATGGACCTGATGCGAAGAAGGAACCTGCTGGTGTACCTGACTTGAAGAAAGTCCCCAAGCCCAAAGAGATCAAGGACTATCTGGATCAGTATGTCATCGGACAGGACGAGGCAAAGCGTTTCCTCGCCGTTGCTGTCTATAACCACTATAAGCGGTTGCAGCAACCCGTTGACGAGAAGGGGGTGGAGATAGAGAAGAGTAATATCATCATGGTGGGTTCCACAGGAACGGGTAAGACCCTGCTCGCCCGTACCATCGCCAAACTACTGGATGTTCCTTTCACCATTGTTGATGCGACAGTATTCACGGAGGCCGGTTATGTTGGTGAGGACGTGGAGAGTATCCTCTCTCGTCTGCTACAGGTCGCTGATTATAAGTTAGAGGCAGCCCAGCGGGGCATTGTCTTTATTGATGAGATTGATAAAATCGCCCGTAAGAGTGATAACCCCAGTATTACCCGTGATGTGAGTGGTGAGGGGGTCCAGCAGGGATTATTGAAACTATTGGAGGGAACGATAGTGAACGTGCCTCCTCAGGGAGGTCGCAAACATCCCGATCAGGAGTATATCCATGTGGACACCCGGAATATCCTGTTTATCTGTGGGGGTGCCTTCGACGGTATAGAGCGTAAGATTGCCCAGCGTCTGAACACCCATGTGGTGGGTTATAACTCCGTACAGAATGTCCGTAAGATAGACAAGGGTGACTTGATGAAATATGTGTTGCCGCAAGACTTGAAGTCATTCGGACTGATTCCTGAGATTATCGGTCGTCTGCCAGTGCTGACCTATTTGAATCCCTTGGACCGTGCGGCTTTGGAAAGAATCCTTGTAGAGCCCAAAAACTCTATCATCAAGCAATATGAGAAACTATTTGAGATGGATGGGATTAAACTGACGTTTACGCCAGAAGCCCTGAAACTCATCGTCGACAAGGCAGTGGAATATAAATTAGGTGCCCGTGGCCTTCGTTCTATCGTGGAGACGATTATGATGGAAGCAATGTTTGAGGTGCCTTCAAAACGAACAAAATCCTTTGAGGTGACGGTAGCGTATGCCCAGCAGCAGCTCGACAAGTCACACTTACAATAAAAAAAAGAAGCCTATGGCAAAGAAGAATGTGAATCTTACTGAGGCCCTGAAGAAATATTTCGGTTTTGACAAGTTCAAAGGGGACCAGGAAGCTATCGTACAGAATGTACTGGATGGCAAGGATACCTTTGTACTGATGCCTACCGGTGGTGGCAAGTCACTCTGCTATCAGTTGCCGTCATTACTGATGGAAGGAACGGCTATTGTCATCTCTCCGTTGATAGCCTTAATGAAAAACCAGGTGGATGTCATTAGCTCGATGAGCGAGGAGGGGACGGCCCATTATCTGAACTCGTCACTCAACAAGGCTGCGATAGACCAGGTGAAGGCAGATGTCAGGGAGGGGAAGACCAAGCTACTCTATGTGGCTCCGGAGTCCTTGACTAAGGAGGACAACGTGGAGTTCCTGAAGCAGGCGAAGATTTCTTTCTATGCCATTGACGAAGCACATTGTATCTCAGAATGGGGACATGATTTCCGTCCGGAGTACCGTCGCATCCGTCCAATTATCAACGAGATTGGCAATGCACCGATTATTGCCCTGACGGCAACGGCTACTGATAAGGTCCGCACGGATATCAAAAAGAACTTAGGTATCCTGGATGCGGATGAGTTCAAGAGTTCGTTCAACCGTCCTAACCTGTATTACGAAGTACGTCCGAAGACCAAGGATGTCGACAAGGATATCATCAAGTTCATCAAACAGCACCCTGGTAAGAGCGGTATCATCTACTGTCTCTCCCGTAAGAAGGTGGAGGAAATGGCAGAGATCCTGCGTGCTAATGAAATAAAGGCACAGGCATATCATGCTGGTCTGGATTCTGCACTTCGCTCTCAGACACAGGACGACTTCCTGATGGAGAAAATTGATGTTATTGTTGCCACTATTGCCTTCGGTATGGGCATTGACAAACCTGATGTCCGTTTTGTCATTCACTATGACATTCCCAAGTCTTTGGAAGGCTATTATCAGGAGACAGGTCGTGCCGGTCGTGATGGTGGAGAGGGCATGTGTATCACCTTCTATTCCAACAAGGACCTGCAGAAACTCGATAAGTTTATGGAAGGCAAACCTGTTGCCGAACAGGATATCGGTCGTCAGTTGTTACAGGAGACGGCAGCCTATGCGGAGACCTCCGTCTGCCGTCGTAAGATGCTGTTGCACTATTTTGGAGAAGTGTATGAGCAGGATAACTGTCATAATTGTGACAACTGTCTGCATCCGAAGACAAAGATAGAGGCAAAGGACCAGTTGGTTACTGTGCTGAATACCGTAATCGCCGTTAAAGAGAATTTCCGTTCTGACTATGTCATCGACTTCATCATGGGACGTGAGACGGAAGAGATTATTGCCCATAAGCATCAGGACCATGATCTTTTCGGTGCTGGCGAGGACGAAGATGAGAAGCTATGGAATCCTGTCATCCGTCAGGCGTTGATAGCTGGTTTCCTGAAAAAGGACGTAGAGAACTATGGACTATTGAAGATAACCTCTGCTGGCAAAAAATTCCTTAAGAAGCCTGAATCTTTCATGATTGTGGAAGATAAAGAGTTTAATGAGGATTATGAGGGCACATCAGAGCAGGAGGGAGGAACTAGTGCGTTGGATCCAACTTTGAATGCTATGCTGAAGGACCTGCGCAAGAAAGTGTCGAAGAAGATGAACCGTCCTCCTTATGTCATCTTCCAAGATGTATCTTTGGAACAGATGGCAACAGATTATCCTGTCAACTTGGAAGAGTTGAAGAATATCCAGGGAGTGGGAGAGGGTAAGGTGAAACAGCCATATGCCCAAGAATTTGTGGATCTCATCAAACGCTATTGCGAGGAGAACGATATTACTCGTCAGGCTGACTTGCGGGTACGTACCGTCGCCAAGAAGTCGATGCTCAAAGTGAAGATTATCCAGGGTATTGACCGTCAGGTGGCTCTCGATGACATTGCCAATGCGCAAGGACTGGAGTTTGAGGAATTGTTGGATGAGGTGGAGGCTATCGTATATAGCGGTACCAAACTCAATATTGACTATTTCCTCGATGAAGTCATGGACGAGGACCACATAGACGACATCTATGATTATTTCTCGGAGAGTGATACAGACTCCCTGGAAGCCGCCATTGATGAGTTGGGTGATGAATGCTCAGAAGACGAGATACGTCTGGTTCGTATTAAGTTTATCTCAGAAATGGCGAACTGATGATTCGCGTTAAATCGTATTAATAATAAGGTGAAACGCTTGCCATATCAGAAAAAATAAGTAATTTTGCACGCAATAAAATTTAAAGGAGATATTTATGTCATCATTTATTGCAGACAAGATTGTCATGGACGGCTTGACTTTTGACGACGTCCTGTTGATTCCCGCTTATTCGGAAGTACTGCCAAAGACAGTAGAGTTGCAAACCCGATTCTCTCGTCATATTCAGTTGAATGTGCCGTTTGTGACAGCAGCCATGGATACGGTGACGGAGAGTCAGATGGCGATTGCTATTGCCCGTGAAGGCGGTATTGGTGTCATTCATAAGAATATGTCAATTGAGAATCAGGCCCGTGAGGTGGCTATTGTCAAACGTGCGGAGAACGGTATGATCTATGATCCGGTGACGATTCCCCTTGGTTCTACGGTAGCCCAGGCTTTGGATATTATGGCAGAGTATCATATCGGTGGTATTCCTGTAGTTGACGAAAAGAAGCACCTGATGGGTATCGTTACTAATCGTGACCTGCGTTTTGAACGTCGTCTGGACCGTCCCATTGAGGAGATTATGTCAAAGGACAATCTTGTGACAACTCATCAACAGACGGATTTAACTGCTGCTGCACAGATTCTGCAGGAGAATAAGATTGAGAAACTCCCTGTCGTTGACAAGGACAATCATCTGATAGGTCTGATCACCTACAAGGATATTACCAAGGCAAAGGATAAGCCTATGGCTTGTAAGGACGATAAAGGTCGTCTGCGTGTGGCTGCCGGTGTCGGTGTTACCATTGATACCTTGGAGCGTATGCAGGCATTAGTGAATGCCGGTGCTGATGCTATTGTCATTGATACTGCCCACGGTCATTCCAAGGGCGTAGTAGAAAAGCTCCGTGAGGCAAAGGCTTCATTCCCCAATATTGATATCGTTGTTGGTAATATTGCAACCGGTGAGGCTGCCAAGATGTTGGTGGAGAACGGTGCAGATGCCGTCAAGGTAGGTATTGGACCAGGTTCTATCTGTACCACTCGTGTGGTGGCTGGTGTCGGTGTCCCCCAGTTGAGTGCTGTCTATGATGTCTATCAGGCATTGCAGGGGACTGGTGTACCTTTGATTGCTGATGGTGGTCTCCGTTATTCTGGTGATATCGTTAAAGCCCTTGCTGCCGGTGGCTCTTGTGTCATGGTTGGCTCATTGGTTGCCGGTACGGAGGAAAGTCCTGGTGATACCATCATCTACAACGGTCGTAAGTTCAAGAGTTATCGTGGAATGGGTTCCTTGGAGGCGATGGAACATGGTTCAAAGGATCGCTACTTCCAAGCAGACACCAAGGATACGAAGAAACTCGTCCCAGAGGGAATCGCAGGACGCGTACCTTATAAAGGAACTGTTCAGGAAGTTATCTATCAGATGGTGGGAGGACTTCGTTCCGGTATGGGCTATTGTGGTGCCGCTACTATCGAGCAGTTGCATCATGCGAAGTTTACGCGTATTACGAATGCCGGTGTGAACGAGAGTCATCCTCACGATATCACGATTACCAGTGAGGCTCCGAACTATTCACGTCCTAACGATTAAGATGAAATTCCGACTGTTGCTCGTCTTTCTGTTGCTTGCTTCGTTAGGGGCTCAGGCAACTGATGATCCGATATTGTTTACCGTTGGTGATATGCAGGTGACACGTTCGGAGTTTGAGCAGTCGTATATAAAACATTGTACGGTCAGTCGGGCTCATCGTCTAAGTGTGGCAGACTATCTGGAGTCGTATATCGTCTATAAACTGAAAGTGAAAGCGGCTCTTGACGCACGTCTTGATGCCACTAATTCCTTCAAGAGCGAGTATGCACAATGTTTGTCAGAGTTACCGGTGCGCCCCGTTTCTTCTTCTAAAGGATTCTCGGTCTCTTCTTCCCAAATAAATGAGGCCTACGAGAAGATGAAGAGACAAGTGGGAACTGACGGACGTGTTTGTATTGCACAGATATTAATCCGTGTGCCCCAGAAAGCCCGTCCAGCCGAACAACGACAGGCTCAGCAACAAATAGAGGCTGTCTATCGTGAGATACAGGGTGGTGCTGATTTCGAACAGCTGGCCCGTCGTTACTCACAAGAGCTCTCTTCTTCATCGGAGAAGGGTGTTGCGAGATGGTATACTCGCGGACAGATGCTTCAGGAGGTCGAGAATGTCGCTTTTGGCTTGAAGAAGGGGGAGGTCTGTCGCCCCTTCCTTTCTACGATAGGATATCATATCCTTCTATTAAAAGACCGTAAGGGAGTCGATTCGTATGAGGAAATGAAAGAAAGTCTCTCATCTGATATAGGGCTTAGGCAATTGCAACGTCAGGTGACTACGGAACATATCCATGGAGAATCCGTAAAACATGTTCCTGAGAAGCAAGTAGAATCTTATGGGATTCCAACCGATGCCTTGCAGAAAGAGTATTATGAGGGTCTCCTTTTGTTTGAGCAGAACAAATATTCGGTAGGCAAGCAGGCTGCGGAGGACGAGCAGGCGTTGACCTATTTCTTTAAGAAAAACAAGAAGAAATACAGACGTAAGGGCTTTAAGCCCAAAGAATATACGGAAGTTCGTGAACTCGTTGTCGCTGATTTACAGGAGGAAATGAATAAGCACTGGGTAGCCGACTTGAGGAAGATTTATCCGGTGAATGTGAATAAGAAAGTATTAAAGACAGTAAATAATCACCTTTAAGAATGAAAATACGAAGCATTATAGCAATCATCTCATGGTTGACAGTCTTGTCAGTACAGGCAAAGACTGCCAATGACAGTATACAGAGTATTGTAGATGAAGTCATATGGGTAGTTGGCGATGAGGCTATCCTGAAATCTGATGTGGAGGCGATGCGAATACAGGCACAGCAAGAGGGCGTTCGTTGGAAAGGCGATCCCGATTGTGCTATTCCAGAGCAGATTGCCGTTCAGAAACTTTACCTGCATCAGGCTGCCATTGACAGTATCGAGGTCACGGAGGCAGAAATCTCTGCTGGAATTGAACAGCAAATAGAGTATATGATCTCTGTTATCGGCTCCCGTGAGAAACTGGAGGAGTATCATAAGAAGAACATGTCGCAGATCCGTAGTGAACTTCGTGAGACATTCCGTGACCGACAGATGATTCAGGGAATGCAGCGTCAGCTGGTGAAGGATATCACTGTGACACCTGCTGACGTGCGACGTTATTTCGCAGATCTGCCCCAGGATAGTATTCCGTTTGTTCCTACGGAGGTTGAGGTGCAGATAATTTCTCAGACTCCTAAGGTGGATCAGGAGGAAGTCAACAGGGTGAAAGAGGAACTGCGTGATTATACGGACCGCGTGAATAGAGGTGAGACGACTTTCCAGACTTTGGCACGTATGTATTCTGAAGACCCGGGAACAGCCCGCCGTGGTGGTGAACTGGGTTATACGGGACGTGGTACACTTGATCAGGCATTTGCCAATGTCGCTTTCAACCTGACTGATCCGAAGAAGATTTCCAAGATTGTTGAGTCGGAATTCGGATTCCATATCATCCAGTTGATAGATAAGCGAGGCGACAAGGTAAATGTCCGTCATATTCTTCGTAAGCCAGTGATCAGTCAGGAGGCCATCGATAAGTCATTGGCTCGTCTGGACTCTATCCGCACTGATATCGTGGATGGGAAGTTTTCCTTTGACTTTGGCGCGTCAATGATTTCCGACGATAAGGATACCCGTAATAATAACGGTCTCATGGCCAATGTCACCCAAAACGGACGTACTTCCAGGTTCCAATTACAAGACCTTCCTTCAGAGATTGCCCGTGCCGTGGATACCCTGAAGGTTGGAGAGATTTCCAAGCCGTTCCAGATGATTAACGAACGGGGCAAGACCATGTGTGTCATTGCTAAGTTGAAGAGTCGTACGGAAGGTCATAAGGCTACGATTACAGAAGACTTCCAGGTGATGAAGGATGTGGTCGTCGAGAAACGTCGTCAGGAGAAACTGCACGAATGGGTTGTCAATAAAATCAAGTCAACCTATGTCCGTGTCAACGACCGTTACAAGGATTGCGAATTCGAATATCAGGGTTGGATTAAATGAGACTCCGAACAGTAGCGTTCATGTTGTTGTGCCTGTTCGGGTTGAGTCTCGTCTGGGCGATGCAGCCTACCCGCAAGCGTAACACTCCTAGCAAGCGGTCGAACGACAAGCGTGTCTATCTGGTCCATTCCGACCAGTTGAGATACGACCAGTATCGTAACGGGGACGCCCAGATTCTGACGGGTAATGTGCATTTCCGTCACATGGGAGCCAATCTTTATTGCGATAGTGCTAATTTTTTCCAGCAGACCAACTCCTTTGAGGCTTTCGGACATGTAAAGATGTTACAAGGTGATACTTTGAAACTCTTCAGCGACTATGCCTATTACGATGGTAATGCCCAGATAGCCCAAGCCCGCTATAATGTCATCTTGAAGCATCGTCAATCTACGTTGTATACAGACAGTCTGGACTATGACAGACTATATAGTTTCGGCAACTTTTTCGAGGGCGGAAAACTGGTGGATGGCACTTCTACGCTGACGAGTGATTGGGGTGAGTATCACACGGATACCAAAATGGCGATGTTCTATTACGATGTTCGTCTTCGGGACAAGAATTTCTATCTGACTACCGATTCGTTGTATTATGATACCCAGACTTCTCGTGCCCATATCATCGGCCCCTCGAACATTACCTCAGGTACCAGCCATATCTATAGTGAGGACGGCTATTATAATACCAAGACGGAAACTACAGAACTCTTCGGGCGTTCTGTGGTGAAAGACGAAGGACGTACGATTGTGGGCGACAGTGTCTATCATGACAGTCAGAAAGGTACGAGTCATGCCTATTGGAATGTCGTCTATACAGACTCTGTAAATAAGAATGGTTTGACGGCTGACTATTGTGAGTACAATGACTCTACGGGCTATGCCATGGCTACGAACCGTGCTGTTGCCATGGACTATTCCCAGAAAGATACGCTGTATTTGCATGCAGATACCTTTAAGCTCTTTACGTTTAACATCAATACTGATTCTGTATACCGTAAGGTACATGCTTATAATAAGGTCCGCGCGTATCGAGTCGATGTTCAGGCAGTCTGTGACTCTCTGGTTTATAACTCCCAAGACTCTTGTATGACAATGTATCGGGATCCTATTGTATGGAATGCTAACCAACAGTTGTTCGGAGAGGTGATTCGCGTCTATATGAAAGACTCTACTATCGATAGGGCACATGTTGATGGACAGGCTTTCTCCGCGGAGCAGATGCCGGACACTGTCCATTTCAATCAGGTGTCGTCGAATGAGATGTTTGCTTTCTTTGAGAACGGGGAGATTTATGAGACGGATGCAAAAGGCAATGTGCTGATTGTCTACTATCCTGTTGATGACTCGGATAGTTCCCTGATAGGTTTGAACTATACAGAAACACCTTTGATGAAGATGTACCTGGAAAACCGTAAGATGAAGAAGATATGGATGGAGAAGCCGACAGGTACTCTCTATCCGATGACCCAGATACCTCCTGAAAAGTATTTCCTTCCACGGTATGTGTGGTTTGACTATATCCGTCCTCTTAATAAGGAGGATATCTTTAATTGGCGTCCTAAGAAAGCCGGACAGGAGTTGAAGGAGATAAAGCGAAGGGAGGCTCCCAAACAGAAACTGAATAGAAGGGGAGGACAGCCTGATGAGTGATGTGATACAATTGTTACCGGATTCCGTTGCCAATCAGATTGCAGCCGGAGAGGTTATTCAACGTCCAGCTTCTGTGGTCAAGGAACTGATGGAGAACGCGGTAGACGCAGGAGCCCGTTGTATTCGTGTATTGGTGGTAGATGCCGGTCGAACCTCTATTCAGGTGATAGACGATGGTAAAGGAATGTCAGAGACGGATGCCCGTCTGGCCTTTGAGCGTCATGCCACTTCTAAGATTCGGAAAGCCGATGACTTGTTTGCTCTGACCACGATGGGCTTCCGTGGCGAGGCATTACCTTCTATAGCTGCCGTGTCACAAGTGGAACTGCGTACCAGAATGGCAGACAGCGAACTGGGTACCTGTCTGCGTCTCTCAGCGTCAAGAGTGGAAGGACAAGAGTTGATAAGCTGTCCTGTCGGTTGTAATTTTAAGGTCGAGAGTCTTTTCTTCAATGTTCCCGCTCGTCGTAAGTTCCTGAAGACGAATGCCACGGAACTGAATAATATCCTGACGGCTTTCGAGCGTATCGTACTAGTCTATCCTGAAATCAGTTTTTCCCTCCATAGTAATGGACAGGAGTTGATGAATCTGAAAAGCGGATCGCTCCGTCAGCGCATTGCCGATGTGTTTGGCAAGCGCTTTAGTCAAGACCTGTTGGAAGTGGGAGTGGAAACAGCCGTCTGTAAAATAACAGGTTTTGTGGGGAAACCTGAGTCTGCAAAGAAGAAAGGGACCCACGACTATTTCTTCGTGAACGGACGTTTTATGAAACATGCCTATTTCCATAAGGCGGTGATGCAGGCTTTCGACCGTCTGATACCTGTGGGAATGCAGGTCCCGTATTTTGTCTATTTTGAGGTGGATCCTTCCAATATCGATGTGAACATCCATCCTACAAAGACAGAGATCAAGTTTGAGAACGAGCAGGCTATATGGCAAATCCTCATGGCGGCCGTCAAGGATGCCATTGGTAAGTTCAGTGAGATTCCTCAGATAGATTTTGACATGGAGGGGCGTCCAGACATTCCTGTGTTTGATCCTGTACAGCCTCGAACAACACAACCGATGCCGACTTACAACCCGACCTATAATCCCTTCAAGCAACAACGTCCCATACAATCTAAGAAGACGGTGGAAGGATGGGAACGACTCTATGAGCAATTGCCAGAGCAACAACCTGCAGAAGTGGAGGTGTTTGAGGCAGAGGAGAAATCTCCTATACATTATCAATATAAGGGTCGCTATATTATGACAGCAGTCAAATCGGGACTGATGATTATCGACCAACATCGTGCCGATGTACGGATTCGTTATGAAAAATATTTATCTCAGTTAGAGTCGCAGACAGGAAACAGTCAACGGATGCTCTTCCCGGAAGTGGTGCAGTTTCCTCCTTCTGATGCCGTCGTTTTGGAGCGGATTATTCCTGAATTGCACACGATGGGCTTCGAACTGACGGACCTTGGACAGTATAGCTATGGTATTCAAGCTATACCGGCAGGACTGGATGGACTTAACTATGTCCAGTTGATAGAGGACATGGTCAATGACACCATCGAGAAAGGAACTGGTAATCTTCATGATATCCACTCATCCCTTGCCCTGAGTCTTGCCCGTCATGCTGCCATTCCACAAGGGCAGGTGTTGAGCAATGAGGAGATGGAAAATATTGTCAATGAACTTTTCGCTTGCTCAAATGTGAATTATACTCCTGACGGGAAAGCAATCCTGTGTATTCTCCCCCAAAAGGAAATAGAACAATTATTAGGATGAATTTACCTTTTTTAAGGTGATTTTTGCTTTAAAAAGTGACAAAAGACAACTTTTTTATTAAAAAAGTGCAATTTTTTGCGAAAAAAGTTTGTAGATTCAAAATAAATGTTTACTTTTGCACAATAAATGATAAAAGTATATAACAATTTTACATTAATATTTAGTATAGGTATGAAAAAGTTATTAATGCTGCTGGCTTTTGCCAGTGTTTCTGTTGCCTCAATGGCACAGGATGCTGTACCCACAGAAAAGTACAGTGTATCTACTAATTCTTTCTGGAGCAATTGGTTTATTCAGGCTAATGCTGTTGGTACCTCTTTCTGGGGAAGCCAGGAGAACACAACCATCAAACCTTCTAAGTTGCTCAAGGGCTATCGCACTAACCTCGGCTTCTCTGTAGCTGTTGGTAAGTGGTTCACTCCTGGTCTTGGACTTCGTACAAAGTTCACCGGTATCTGGGGTCGTTCGGTAATTACTTATAATGACATTATGGGTAAGTCTGCTAAGGAATGGAATGCCAGCAAGTACTGGGTATTGAACGAGCAGGTTCTGTTCAACCTCAGCAATATGCTGTGTGGTTACAACGAGAGCCGTGTTTGGAACTTCATTCCTTATGTTGGTGCTGGTGTAGGTCGTAACATGACTTACAACACCTATTCTATGGATCTGAATGCTGGTATCTTGAATACCTTCCGTCTGAGCAGAAAGGTTGCCATTAACCTCGACATCAACTACGGTCTGTTTGATCCTCGTTTCGACGGTGTCAATGTTCACTGGGCTAACAAGAAGAACTCTTTCAAGAACATGGACCGCACTATCAGTGTTGAAGTTGGTTTGACTTACAACCTCGGCAAGGCTACTTGGAACAAGACTCCGGACGTAGAGGCTATCAAGGCTCTCTCTCAGGGTCAGATCGACGCTCTGAACGCTCAGCTTGCTGACGCTAATGCAGAGAACGCTCGTCTGAACAACCTGATTAAGAACCACAAGTGCCCACAGGCTGGTGGAACAGATACTAAGATCGTTAAGGAGGTTGTTTCTGCTCCTGTATCAGTATTCTTCAACCTTGGTAAGGCTAAGATTGCTTCTCAGAAGGATCTCCAGAACGTTCAGGCTATTGCAGACGCTGCTAAGGCTAACAACGCTAAGATCGTTGTAACTGGTTATGCTGACAGCAAGACTGGTAGCGCTAATATCAACCAGAGCCTCTCTCAGAAGCGTGCTGAGGCTGTTGCTGACGCTCTCGTTAACATGGGTGTTGACCGTGCTAACATCGAGACTTCTGCTGCTGGTGGCGTAGACACTCTGTCTCCAATCAGCTTCAACCGTCGTGCAACTGTTGAGTTGAAGTAATTTAATTCATAACAAGCGATAAGAGAGTCCCGGGTACTTCTGGTACCCGGGATTTTTTTGTAAAAAATGTCTTTAACTGAAAATTTCTCATTTCTCATTTCTCATTTCTCATTTAAATGTTGTACCTTTGCATCACACAAAACTTATAACTTAGACACGGACCAATAAACAACAAGAAAACAATGATTTGGAATGAGAGTGTAGAATGCATGGATCGTGAACAGTTACGTGAGATCCAGAGCATCAGACTGAAGAAGATAGCGGAGTATGTATACCATAACACGCCGTTCTATCGTAAGAAATTTCAAGAGATGGGCTTGGAGCCTGGCGATATCAAGAACATTGACGATATCGTCAAGTTGCCTTTTACTAATAAGATTGACCTTCGTGATAATTATCCCTTCGGACTTGCGGCTGTGCCAATGAGTCAGATTGTACGTATCCATGCCTCTTCGGGTACGACGGGTAAGCCAGTGGTAGTGTTGTATACCCGCAAGGACTTATCTATGTGGACAGAGGCCATTTCGCGTGCATTTACTGCTTATGGCGCTACGAAGGATGATATCTTCCAGGTGGCCTATGGTTATGGCTTGTTTACTGGCGGCCTGGGTGCCCATGATGGTGCTACGAATATTGGTGCCAGTGTAATCCCTATCTCAAGCGGTAATACGCAGAAGCAGATGACACTGATGCATGATTTCGGTACGACCATCCTCTGCTGTACGCCCTCATACGCAATGTTCTTAGGCGAGGCATTGCGTGAGTGCGAATATCCCCGTGATGAGTTTAAACTGAAGGTTGGTGTATTCGGAGCAGAGCCTTGGACGGAGAAGATGCGCCAGAAACTGGAAGAAAGTTTGGGCATTAAGGCTTATGATATCTATGGACTATCTGAGATAGCCGGTCCTGGCGTAGGTTATGAGTGCGAACACCAGTGTGGCACACACTTGAATGAGGACTATTTCTATCCGGAGATACTCAATCCTGAGACGGGGGAGCCAATGCCTGAGGGAGAATTGGGTGAGTTGACCTTTACACACCTTACCAAGGAAGGTATGCCATTGTTGCGCTATCGTACTCACGACTTGACGGCACTGCACTATGAGAAATGTCAGTGTGGACGTACCTTTGTCCGTATGGATCGTATCTTGGGCCGTTGCGATGACATGCTAATCATTCGTGGCGTGAACGTATTCCCGTCCCAAATTGAGGATGTCATCTTGAAGTTGCCTGAGTATGAGCCCCACTTCCTGTTGACGGTTGACCGTATTAACAACACCGATACCAGTGAGCTGAAAGTGGAGGTGAAGGAGGAGTACTTCACGGACGACATGGCGACGATGGTGGGCTTGCAGAAGAAGCTGGAGGCAGAATTGCGCAGCGTCATTGGACTGGGCTTCAAGATCAAGCTGGTCGAGCCAAAGGGTATTGAGCGTTCTACGGGCAAGGCCAAGCGCGTCATTGATAATCGAAAACTCTAAGTTGTAATATCGTCATAACGTTATAACGAGGTAACGAAGAAATATAATAACGAAAAATCGAAAACAATATGTTAGCAAAACAATTATCCGTTTTCCTGGAAAACAAGTCTGGACGTCTCACGGAAGTGACTGACGTGCTGGGAGAGGCAGGTATCAACCTCTCTGCCATGAGTATTGCCGATAACTCTGATTTCGGTATCCTCCGTTGTATTGTCAGCGACCCTGACAAGGCCTATCAAGTGTTGAAAGCTGCCCATTTCGCTGTGAAGATCACGGACGTGATAGGTTTTGTATGCCCTAACACCAGTGGTTCTCTTGCCAAGGTGCTCAGGCTGTTGTCTGATGCAGGGGTCTTTATAGAGTATATGTATTCGTTTGCCAATGGCGATGTGGCTACTGTCGTCATTCGTCCTACCGATTTGGAAAGCTGCGATCGCATCCTTGCAGAGAAGAAGGTCGAGCTTATGGCAGCAAGTGATTTGTATAAATTATAAGGAAAAATAAAAAAAGTGGTGCAAAAGTTTGGTGGTTTCGAAAAATCATCGTACCTTTGCACCGCTTTTAAAGCAAAGGGCGTTTAGCTCAGCTGGTTTAGAGCATCTGCCTTACAAGCAGAGGGTCGGCGGTTCGAATCCGTCAACGCCCACTCCAAATACCTCTTTCCTCGTCGGAAGAGGTATTTTTTTTGCTGTATATCGTCTTCTCCACGGCTTCCTGATAAAAAAGTCTCAATAATTCTTTGTCCTTTCAGATAAAAAATCTATCTTTGCATAGAAGAATAGTAGAATCATTACCAATAATTTATAAGCTTATGAAAAAATTTTTATCTTTTTTAGTCATGATGTTGGCTGTATGTAGTATGCAGGCACAGACTGTCTTAATGGTGGATGGAGAAGTCATCGATAAGACGCTGGAAGAAGTTACTATGGACTTGGATGTGCCTGGCAATATGAAAGTAAAGTTCACGGATGGTACCGTGGCCAGCTATAACATGAATCTGGTGGAATTTCACCCGAATGGGGTGATGATCACAGGTGATGCTAACAGAGACGGACAAGTCAATGTGACGGATATAGTGGCTGCGGTCAATAAGATCATGGAAAAACCGTCAGCAGACTTCAATGCCACTGCCGCTGATGTGAACTTTGACGGTGAGGTGAATGTGACAGACATCGTAGGAATGGTGAACATCATCATGAAGAGTGGTACGCAGAGCGTACGCGAGTTGATGAGTACCCTGCGTAGAAACGGTTTTGTTTTTTAGTTTCATGAATCATTAATACATCGCTATATGAAGAAAATATTATTAGCCTTGGTATGTCTGCTTACATTGAATGTCAGTGCACAGGTTGGGCAAGAGATGGATACGCTGCGCATCACGACATTAGATAATAAGAGGCATGACTATATATTCGGTAACATAGAAAAGTTGGATTTCTCTGATATCTCGAAGGTGTTGGTCAAACTCATTGATGGAAGCCAGGACGAGTATCCTTTGGGCAATGTCAGATCTTTCCGTTTCTATAACCGTTGGAGTAATCCTGATGTGTTGCTGAAAGAGAGGGAAATTGGTGCCTATGAGGGTCTATATACAGCTACATATAATCCCTTTGCCCTTTTGTATATGGTATCCTGTCTTGCCAGTGATGAGATGCTGGGTGGCGGTGGCTTGGCTGACAAGTGGTCTGGTATCGATTTACTGGATCCCTCTTCTCTTGACCAGAAAGACCAGACATGGGAAATCTATTTTGATGCTATTGCCAATGTTAACAACACGATTGCCAAGCTTGGAGCCTTGCCTTCTGATGTTAATACCAGTGATATTAAACATGCTCATGGTGAAGCGTTATTCCTGAGAGCGTTCTATTATACCCAGTTGGCATCTATCTTCGGACCCGTGCCTGTGGTGATTAATAACACTTGGGAAGAGAAGATGGCTACTCCTACGGCTGCAGCGGTATGGGGACAGATCCTCCTTGACTTGAAGAATGCCATTACCTTGATGGACGGCTATTCACCAACACTGACCAGCGATGACAGTCGTGTGGGCAAATATGCTGCCGAGGCGCTGCTGGCACGTTCCTTCTTGTTCTATACAGGCTTCTATCAGGGCGTTCATGATATTGCTGCCAATGATGCCAGTGTTGAACTGCCTGACGGCTCTACGTTGACGAAGGCTGACATGATTGCGTATATCAATGACTGTGTCAACAATTCTGGATTCTCTTTGGTGCAGGATTATCGCAACCTGTGGCCTTATACCAATCGACTGACGGTTGACGACTATAGCTATACCAAGGAGCAGAACCTGAAATGGGTGGAGGACGACGGTGCCGTGAACCCGGAGGTGCTGTTTAAGATAAAATACAATAAGATGGCATCATGGTATACGTATACATCTATGGGCTATGCCAACAAGGTTGCACTCTATATGGGTATCCGTGGAGGCCAGAATTCTAGCAACACCTTCCCCTTTGGGCAAGGATGGGGTGCCGGTACTGTCTCTTCTGGGCTATATGATGACTGGGCACGGGCGGAGCCTAATGACATGCGTCGTGATGCCTCTATTCAGAATGTTGACGACTTACCTAAATATAGGATGGGCGGTGGTTCGTGGTTAGACATGGTTCAGGAGACGAAGTATCATGAGAAGAAGAACTCTCCCGTTACCTGTAAGGACGAAAGCTACTGGGATGGCTATTCACCAACCTTTGAAGGCGTGATGTATGGAACTGACGACTGGCCCAACTATGGCTTTCAAATGGGTAATATCCACCCGCTCAACATTATCCGCTTTGCGGATGTGCTGTTGATGCAGAGTGAGTTGACAGGTACTGTAGAAGGTATTAATAAGGTACGTGAGCGTGCAGGACTGTCGGCATTGTCTACTTATAGCCTGGCAGCCCTCCAGAACGAGCGTCGCTGGGAACTGGCCTTCGAGGGTGTGCGTTGGAATGATATGCGCCGCTGGGGTGATGACTATTGTAAGGCTGCGCTCGACAAGCAGATGGATATAGAGATTTACAATCAGGGAAACAAGACCACCAATCCGTTGGGCGTTCCTGAATACGACAGAAATCCGACGGGTTATTCGCAGCGTTATGCCGTCAATCACGGATTCTATGCTGTGCCGGAAGTTCAAACGATGGAAGGTGGAGAGGCCGTCTCAGTTATGCAGGGTGAGTGGACCTATCAGAGCGAAGAGCTTATGCTGGACTATATCTACATCACCAACGACAAGGTTTACAGATATGACGGTGACAACAACCTTGTTGTGAAAGGTACACTTTCTATTACAAAGACGGATGATTTCGCAAACCGCATCTGTTCCGTGACCTTCACAGACGGCTCGATGCTGCCAGTAAGTAAGAACTCCGCTGACAATGACGGTACCATGCAATACGACCTGATCAGTCTGGATGAGAATACGATGACGCTGACATGCAGTAAGGGAACGCTGACATTGCGCCGTCCTGTCTATAGTGAGCAGACACTGAGGGTAGTTGCCGATGTACAATGGTCGTGGGCAGTTTCGAATCAATACAACAATCAGACAGATGCCAACATTACGATTGGCTCATACGGTCTTACCACCTATGATACAGACATAGCGGCCAATGGTAGTCTTCCTATTATGTATGGTAGACATGTAGAGAGTGTCACTGCTGAGAATTTGCAAGCCTATCTGAGCGGCAAGGGTGTCGACGTGAGCAGTGGCGAGGCAGATCCTTTTGCCTATATGACGCTCAGCATGAAGGACAAGAAAATCAGAAAATACAAGAGTGACGGTACGCTGATTAGCGAGAAGTCGTTTACAGCAAAGCTGGACGATTATCAGATTGTCATTACGACAGAACCCGATGCGGCTCTGATTCCATATCTGTACAACGATGTCAGCAAGAAGGAGGTTTCCTTTGTTGTCAGAGCAAATCCTTATCAGGGCGAATTTACCTGGACGGGACAAGAACCTGGCTTGGTGCTTACCAGCGTGACAAAGCAGGAGGGAATGTGGACTTACTGGATGTTCGGTCGTCGCGGACTGACGAGTGAGGAATTGGAGTCCAAGCTCACCGTTACACAGCAGGACGAGAATGGTAATGCCGTCAGCAATGGCCGCTTCTTGAAGGTATCACTTGATGTCCCGTATGACTATGGTCAATATCTCAGCGTTGAAGACGAAGACGGATCGGTGGTTCCAGAAAAATCTCCTGGTGTATATGTGATAAAGGCGGCAGCAGGTGAGACACTGATCAAGAAGTTGCGCTTCCATTTCAAGAACTGCAATCAGATAGAGGCCGTTACGGAGCGCACCTTCACCATCTATATTGATCATCTCCAGAGGTTCTGGATATATGGTGAGAATGCAGAGATAGAACCACCATTCGTGCCAGGTGCTTGGGATGCAGCAGACATGCGCTTCAGTTCTACTGAAGGTCGGCATTTCCCCACTCTTTCTGATGAAGTTTACTTTGGGCACAAGACGCTGATTTTCGACGTGTCAGACGTTAATGATGCTTTCGACTTGAGGGTCATGAATGGTTGGTGGAGTAACACCTACTACGACCATGTGAAGTGGCAGAATGGTTTGAATGAGCTTCAGATTACCGATGAAATAGCAAGAGAATGTGCTAAGGGTGGTGAAGGCAGAGACCTAGTTCTCATGCTTTATTCTGGTACCTGTACCATTAAGGGTGTCTACTATGAGGAATAATCATTCCTAAAAGATTTTCACCTGTGGTTGCACATTACAACGGCACTTCCTCCTCCGAAGTGCCGTTGTTTCATAAAAAAACTCTAATATATTTTGTAGTCTGCCTGATTATTATTAATTTTGCAGTCCAATTGGAAATATAGCTATATTTTAAGGTATTAAGAAGAATAATGGAATTAGACGTGTTGACAGCCATTTCGCCTATTGATGGCCGTTATAGGAACAAGACAGAGCAATTGGCAGGATATTTCTCGGAATATGCACTGATCCGCTACAGGGTACGTGTGGAGATAGAGTACTTCATCACACTTTGTGAACTGCCCCTGCCGCAATTGGAAGATTTCGACCATAGCCTTTTCGAACCGTTGCGTGACATCTATCGTAACTTTACGGAAGAGAATGCCGCACGTGTGAAGGAGATCGAGAAGACGACCAATCACGATGTGAAGGCGGTGGAGTATTTTATCAAGGAGGAACTCGACAAGATTGGCGACTTTGAGAAATACAAGGAGTTCATTCATTTCGGACTGACCTCTCAGGACATTAACAATACCAGTGTGCCCCTCTCGGTGAAGGAAGCGCTGGAGGAGGTATATTACCCGATGGTAGAGGAACTCATCGAGCAGTTGAACGACTATGCCGAGCAGTGGAAGAATGTGCCGATGCTCGCCAAAACGCATGGACAGCCTGCCTCTCCGACCCGTCTGGGCAAGGAGGTGATGGTGTATGTTTATCGTCTGGAAGAACAATTGCGAGGATTGAAGGATATCCCGATTACTGCTAAGTTTGGCGGTGCTACGGGTAACTACAACGCTCACCATGTGGCCTATCCGCAGTATGACTGGCGTGAGTTCGGCAATAAGTTCGTCAGTGAGAAACTCGGACTGGAGCGTGAGCAGTGGACGACACAGATCAGCAACTATGACTGGCTGGGTGCCATCTTTGATGCGATGCGTCGTATCAACACCATTATCATCGACCTCGACCGCGACTTCTGGATGTATATCTCCATGGAATACTTCAAGCAGAAGATCAAGGCAGGTGAGGTGGGTAGTAGTGCGATGCCGCACAAGGTAAACCCCATCGACTACGAGAACTCGGAGGGTAACCTCGGTATTGCCAATGCCATCTTGCAATTCCTGGCACAGAAATTGCCCGTTAGTCGTCTGCAGCGTGACCTGACAGACTCGACGGTACTCCGTAACGTGGGTGTTCCTATGGGACATGCCTTGATTGCCATCCAGAGTACGCTCAAAGGACTTCGTAAACTCATCCTCAATGAGGAGAAATTGCAAGAAGACCTTGACAATACCTGGGCTGTGGTCGCTGAGGCTATCCAGACCATCCTGCGTCGTGAGGCCTATCCGCATCCCTATGAGGCATTGAAGGCACTCACCCGTACCAACCAGAAGATGACTCCCGAACTGATTCACGAGTTTATCAATGGACTTGATGTCAGTGTGGAGGTAAAAGAAGAATTAATGGCAATTACGCCTATGAATTATACAGGTATTTAAATTATTAACAACACAAGCGGGAGCCGGGAGGCTTCCGAACTAAAAAATCAACAAACAGTAATATGGAATTAGAAAACGAAAAGAAAACAGAAGAGCAGTCCGCTGAGCAGCAGAATGCGACAAGCCGTGAGGGTCAGAGCCAGACGGGCGGTTACCAAGGTTACAAAGTAGGACGTTCACCTCGTCCGCGTATTCATCAACAGACACGCCCCTACAACCAGGGCGGTTACAATCGTAATCAGAGTCAAGACGAAGGCGGTTTCCGTCCTGAGGGCTTTGGTGCAGGCTTGCAGAGCAGTGCCCCCCAGCGTTCTCAGGGAGAATACGGTCAGCCACACAGTGGTTATCGTCCCCGTTTTAATCCCAATAATAGCGAGGGTGGCTATCGTCCTCGTAACAATTATCAGCAAGGCGGTGGCTACCAGCAGCGTGGTGGTTATCAACCCCGTGGTAACTACCAGCAGGGCGGAAACTATCAACAAGGCGGCTATCGTCCCCGTTACAACCAACAGGCAGAAGGTGAGGAGGGTGGATACCAGCCTCGTAGTGCTTTCCAGTCCCGTGGCGGTTATCAGCAGGGTGGTTACCAACCTCGTGGCGGTTATCAGCAGCGCGGTGGTTATGGTCAGCAGCGTGGTGGCTATCAGCAGCGTGGCGGTTATGGTCAGCAGCGTGGTGGTTATCAGCAGCGTGGCGGCTATCGTCAGCGTACTGCCGATTATGATCCCAATGCTAAGTATAGCATGAAGAAGCGCATTGAGTATAAGGAGGAGAACTACGATCCCAACGAGCCCATCCGTCTGAATAAGTTCCTCGCCAATGCTGGTGTATGCAGCCGTCGTGAGGCTGATGATTTCATCCAGGCTGGTGTGGTATCTGTCAACGGCCAGGTGGTTACGGAATTGGGTACCAAGGTGCTTCGCACAGATAGTGTCCTCTTCCATGAGACTCCAGTGACTCCGGAGAAGAAAGTATATGTATTGCTCAATAAACCCAAGGACTATGTGACGACCAGTGACGATCCCCAGCAGCGTAAGACGGTGATGGACCTTGTCAAGGGTGCCTGTCCTGAGCGTATCTATCCTGTAGGTCGTCTGGACCGTAATACCACTGGTGTGTTGCTGTTGACCAACGACGGTGACCTCGCCTCTAAATTGACGCATCCGAAGTTTCTGAAGAAGAAGATCTATCACGTGTTCCTCGACAAGAACGTGACAGCTCATGACATGCAGCAGATAGCAGAGGGTATCACCTTAGAGGACGGAGAGATCAAGGCAGACGACATCCAGTATGCCGATCCTGTTGACAAGAAACAAGTTGGTATTGAGATTCATTCTGGTAAGAATCGTATTGTACGACGTATCTTCGAGAGCCTGGGTTATAAGGTGACAAAACTCGATCGTGTACAGTTTGCCGGACTGACCAAGAAGAACCTGCGTCGTGGTGACTGGCGTTACCTCACCGAGGAAGAGGTTGACCGTTTAAGAATGGGAGCATATGAGTAAGAGAACTAAGATCATTGACGTACTGAAAAGTACGGAATATGGCAAGGAGGTCTGTGTCAAGGGCTGGGTACGTACGCACCGCAGTTCCAAGGCCGTCGACTTCATTGCCCTTAACGACGGCTCGACAATCAAGAACGTACAGGTTGTCGTTGACCCAACGAAGTTTGAGGAGCAACTTCTGAAGGATATCACTACGGGTTCTTGTATCTGTGCCGTTGGTACACTCGTAGAGAGCCAAGGTGCAGGACAGGCTTGTGAGATCCAGGCTACTAGTCTGGAGCTTTACGGCACCTGTGACAACACCTATCCGATGCAGAAGAAAGGACAGTCGTTTGAGGTGATGCGTAAGAACGCCCACATGCGTCTGCGCACTAACACCTTTGGTGCCGTGATGCGCATCCGCCACAACATGGCAATGGCAATTCACACCTATTTCCACGAGCATGGCTTCTTCTATTTTCATACACCGCTGATTACAGCCAGTGATTGTGAGGGTGCAGGAAACATGTTCCAGGTAACCACGAAGAACCTCTACGACCTGAAAAAGGACGAGAACGGGAAGATTATCTACGACGACGACTTTTTCGGAGAACAAACTTCCTTGACGGTATCAGGACAGTTGGAGGGTGAGTTAGGTGCAACGGCCTTAGGTGCCATCTATACTTTCGGTCCTACGTTCCGTGCAGAGAATTCCAATACGCCTCGCCACCTCGCTGAGTTCTGGATGGTGGAGCCGGAGGTCGCCTTCCTCGATCAGGAAGAGTTGATGGACCTCGAAGAGGATTTCATCAAGTACTGTGTACGCTGGGCTTTAGATAACTGTAAGGACGACTTGCAGTTCCTCAACCAAATGATTGACAAGACACTTATTGAGCGTTTGGAGGGTGTACTGAAGGAGGCCTTCGTGCGCTTGCCCTATACCGAGGGTATCAACATCCTGCAAGAGGCCATCAAGAACGGTAAGAAGTTTGAGTTCCCCTGCAACTGGGGCGACGACTTGGCTTCTGAGCACGAGCGCTACCTGGTGGAGGAATACTTTAAGAAGCCTGTCATCATGACTGACTATCCTACGGCCATCAAGTCGTTCTACATGAAGCAGAACGAGCCAGCCCCCACAGGTGCAACGTTAGGCTGCACCGTGGGCTATAAGGGCACTCTTGCACCTGGTCGCACCATGCAAGGTACTGACGTGCTGTTCCCGCAAATTGGTGAGATTATCGGCGGCTCCGTCCGTGAGGAGAGCTACGACAAGCTGATGAGTGAAATTGAGCGTCGCCAGATGGATAAGACCCATCTGTGGTGGTATATCGATACCCGTCGTTGGGGAACTTGTCCGCATGCAGGCTTCGGACTCGGCTTCGAGCGTCTCATCCTCTTTGTGACGGGAATGCAGAACATCCGTGATGTCATCCCGTTCCCACGTACTCCAAAGAGTGCAGAGTTCTAAACGAGGGTGATGCCCTCATCGGAAATAGTTATCAGTCGGCGGCGGTAAAGGTCGCCGACTGCTTTTTTATATATCTTCTTTGAGACTCCGAAACGCTGGGCGATGTCGTCGGAGGGACTCTTGTCGCCTAAATCACAAAAGCCTCCGTTCTCTTGGAGATAGCGCAACAGTTCATCGGAGAAGTCGAGGGCACGCTCATAGCCGTTATGCTTCTGGTAGCGTTCCACCTTGGCCGTAGCCATCAAGCGGTGTGTCTTTTCGTCTTCCATGACATAGACATAGTAGCGTTGGCCTCTCTGCATCCGCTGTTTCTGTTCACGGAAAGGACAGAACAGGTCTTTCATCAGTCCCCAGTTCAGGAAGGCACCGTATTCATTCGTCCAGGCGCATTCCAACCAGGCGAACTCACCGACCTTGGCAAGAGGTTTGAGGGTAGTGGCTATCAGTTTCTCGTCTTGGTCGAGATAGATAAACACTTCTATCTCATCTCCTATCTTGGCATTCTTTGGAACGTATCTGCTGGGCAGGAGAATCTCTCCTTCGTCTTCTCCGTCAAGGTAGAGACCGAAGTCAACGCTCTTTATGATGCGCAAGGTGTTATAGTCTCCGAGTTTAATCATTCTGTTTTATTATCTAGATTATCTAGAGTCTCTAGAATTTCTGGATTCTCTAAAATGCCGTCCCGCATATGGATAGTGCGGTCGGTGATACTTGCCAGTTGCTCGTCATGAGTGACGATGACGAAGGTCTGACCGAACTTATCGCGCAAGTCGAAGAACAATTGATGCAGTTCCTCCTTGTTCTTGGAATCGAGGGAACCGCTGGGCTCATCAGCCAGGATAACAGCAGGATGGTTGATGAGGGCACGTGCCACTGCCACACGCTGTTTCTCTCCACCGCTCAATTCATTGGGCTTATGACTGGCGCGGTCGGTGAGCCCCATGAATTCCAATAACTCCTGTGCCCGTTGTTTCGCCTCCCGATGGGAGAGTCCTGCAATATAGGCAGGTATCATGATGTTCTCAATAGCCGTAAACTCAGGCAGCAACTGATGGAACTGAAAGACGAAACCGATATGTTGGTTGCGGAAGTCGGACAGCTTCTTCTTACTGAGGTTACTGACATCAATGCCGTCAATACATATTGTGCCGGCATCCGGTTTGTCCAGTGTTCCGATAATCTGTAACAGCGTCGTCTTGCCGGCTCCGCTAGGACCGACAATACTAACAATCTCACCTTTTTCGATATGGAGGTCGATGCCTTTCAGTACTTCAAGGTCGCCGAAACTCTTTTTGATTCCTTGGATTGATATCATGGGGTGAATGGGATTAACGGGGTGAATGGGGACGGTGGGTATTGATCCAGCGGGCGATGGTATCATAGATACTGCTCTCTTCCTGGTGCTGTGCCTCGGTGAATGTCATACTCTCTTCCTTGGTCTCACCATGCTGGTCAGGGAAGATAATCATCAGGTTCTTGCCAGAGAAGTGCTGCATCAGTTCATTGGGCAGCCGTTCCAAGGCATTCTTATAGGAGATGGTTCCCTTACGGGCTGTAATGACCACGAACATATGATCCTCGTTGATGGTTTCTGCCAGTTTAGGCAGTTCATTCCAGTGTGCCATGAATGTGTATTCGGCACGGACAGCGGGGTGGAGGTTGTTAATATATTCCCTGATTAGGGTCAAACTCTCGTTGCGTCCGTGGAACTGGATGCGACAGTCGAGATTCTCTGCCATACGTCCAAGACGTTCCAACCAGCGATGGAAACCCGGCTCGAACTCCGCACGGGAGGGAACGACTACCTGAATACGTCGCAAGGTATTCAGAGGCTGTACAAAACGAGTTAATAGAATCTGGCGGTTTAGTCCGTTATACAGACTTTGGATGAAGTCTCCCCAGAACTTCGGGTTACTCTCTGTATGAACGTGCATTCCCATGATAATCTCCGAACTGGCAAATTCCCGGAAGGCATGCTTGATGCCGTTGGCGATATTGGTAGCGAGTCGCACCTGTGTCTGTACCTTCACCTCACTGGCACTTGCCTGTTCTTGCAATTGTTCCAGCAGTCGTATACCTTTCTCCCTGTTGACAGCCGAATTGGTATCGTCATAGACTACATTCAGTGCCACAATACCGCGATTCAGTTTCTGGTTGCGTACCATGATGGCAAGTTCCAACAGTTGAGGGGCTATTTCCGGATATTTCACACAAAGCATGATTTTCTCGTCGTCACGTAGGTTGATGGTTGTCGGATGTTGGTTGTTGGCCAATACAATCTGCTGGGCAGCATGCGCTGTCATCATCGTACTGATGATACACGTGACGAGAATCATGATGACTACACCATTCAATATCTCATCATTCACCAAATAGGTACCAGGAGTAACTTCCAGTCGCATACCTACCATCACCATCGCAATGGCACCGGCTGCATGGGCACTGGTCAGTCCGAACATCATATTGCCAGCCGACTTAGGTAGACGGAACAGCAGACTGGATAGGTAGGCTGCCACCGCCTTTCCGAAAGTACCGAAGAAGGCTATCAACAACACGATCCAGAGCATGTGCAGTCCTGTAAAGAGTGAACCGATATTGATGAGCATACCCACACCAATCAGGAAATAGGGGATGAAGACCGCATTTCCAATAAACTCAATACGGTTCATTAACGGAGACACATGGGGGATATAGCGGTTAAGGATCAAGCCAGATAGAAATGCGCCTACGATGCCCTCCACGCCGACAGCCTCCGATGCTGCCGCACTGAGGAACATGACGGCAAGTACGAAGATAAACTGCATTACGGCATCTGAATAACGGCGCAGGAAATAACGGCAGAGTTTAGGTATCAGCCAGGCACTGCATCCGCAGAATAGACTGAACTTCAAGAGAAAGAGGATCCAGAAGACGAATCCTGTGTCTTCTCCGTATGAGGCAGCAAGTGCAGCAAGCATCAACAGGGCGAGGAACAGAGATATCATGGAGGATCCCACACTCAGCATCACACTGGAGTTACGTTGCAGTCCGTAGCGTCCTACGATGGGGTAGGCAATCAATGTGTTGGATGCCATGATACATCCTAACAAGAAGGAGGCCTGCGAGGAATAGTCCAATAGCCACATTGCCATAAAATAGGTCATGATAAGTGGAACCAGACAGGTAAGTAGTCCGAAGATGAGAAACCGCTTAGAGTTCTTCTTCACACTCTCCATATCCATTTCCAGTCCTGCCAGGAACATGATATAGAGTAGTCCTACCTTGCCAAATAACTCAAAGGAGGAATCGCGCTCTAGGATGTTCAGGCCGTATTTCCCAATCAACATACCTGCCAGTACCATGCCGATGATATGCGGGATGCGCAGTTTACCCATGATAATAGGAGCAAACAGGATAATCAACAATACGACGAAGAAAATCAGCGTCGGATTGGTTATCGGGAAATAGGATGCTAAATATATCATATTTGTGTGCAAAGGTACGAATAAGTGAGTGAAATGCCAAATTTATTTGGGCATTTCCGAACAAAAGTACCTTCGACATAGTCAAAGGTACATTTTTTTTCGTATCTTTGCAAAAACTATTAAGAAAACTATGAAGAGACTATTGACAATTGTTTGGGTGTTCTGTGTTGCTATGGTTGCAAACGCTCAGGGCCAGCCGCTCCTGAGGACCCATGTGGAGACTGGTGATGTAGAGGGTGTCCTTGACGGTACCCTTGCAGTGTATAAAGCGATTCCTTATGCTGCTCCGCCTGTTGGAGACCTTCGCTGGCGTGATCCACAGCCAGCCAAGCCTTGGCAAGGTGTGCGGGTCTGCGACACGTTCGGTCCTATGCCCCCGCAACCCACACGTCCAGGTCGTACAGTCGATATGATGAATGAGGACTGTCTCTATCTCGGAATCTCTACCCCTGCCACTTCTGTTAACGACTGTCTGCCTGTGATGGTATGGATTCACGGTGGCGGTTTTCAGACAGAATGGTATGGTGGTGACTTGTGGAAATACCTTGCCATGCGTGGTGTGGTTATCGTTAGCGTGGAATATCGTACGGGAGCCCTTGGTTTTATGGCACATCCTGAACTGACGAAAGAATCGGAAAACGGACACTCTGGCAACTATGGTATCCTTGATCAGATATTTGCGTTACAGTGGGTACAGCGTAATATCAGGAATTTTGGCGGAGACCCTACGAATGTCACCATCTTCGGAGAGAGTGCTGGTGCCATCAGTTGTAGTATTCTCTGTGCCTCCCCGTTGACAAAGGGACTCTTCCATCGCTGTATCAGTCAGAGCGGTGGTTCGTTCGCTCCTTGGTCAGACCAGCCGCGTTCATTAGGGTTGGATGCCTCTCAGAAAGGTGCTGAGCAACAGGGACTCGCCTTCCAGCAGCATCTGAAGAAAAAGAATCTCAAGCAATTGCGTAAGATGGATGCCATGGCACTTTGTGACGGTAATGTGGGCTTTGCTGGTTTTTGGCCTTGTGTCGACGGCTATGTCATCTGTGATGACCAGTATCGTCTTTATGAGCGCGGCGAGTATAACGACGTGCCAGTGATTGTGATGACTAATTCCGATGAGGGAGCACTGTTTAGTCCGGGAAATATCACTCCCGAAGACTATGAGAAAACAGTCAACCAGATATTTGGCTCTTTTGCTGACGAGGCCAAGAAGGTGTATCCAGGCAATACCGCCGATGAGGCATGGCATGGTTTCGGTGATGCTTTCCGTGACATGGGCTTTGCCTGGCCCTCGTATGCCTGGGTCAGTCTGCAGGCCAAGACAGGTAAGAGCCCTGTCTATGCCGCCTATCTTGCCCAGCCTTCCACGCGCAGCTTCTCAC
>JAEEGL013030185.1_pt1 | contig 28427 bp, 15 predicted proteins | sample 9134231 | NCBI WGS metagenome assembly JAEEGL01 (sample SAMN16246548, study PRJNA631951) | gut metagenome | biome: gut microbiome; feature: rumen; material: fiber-attached | host: Bos | place: Iran: Karaj | collected 2018-10
CAACACCGACGGCGTAACGTGCAGTACACCATCTTGCGTCGCTTCGTGCAAAGACAATGTGCTCACGACATGTGATGCGAACGGCAACCCCAAAACAGAGCCCTGCCCGACTGGATGCAACACCGATGGCATAACGTGCAGTACACCATCTTGCGTCGCTTCGTGCAAAGACAATGTGCTCACGACATGTGATGCGAACGGCAATCCCAAAACAGAACCCTGCACGACTGGATGCAACACCGACGGCGTAACGTGCAAAGAAGAACAACAAAACGATAATATCGACAAGGATATTCTTCCCGTTCCCGAAGACCAGAATAATGAACAGGAAGCACTGTGCAATCCTGGCACATTCGTCGATCATTGCGATGGAAACACGCAAATCTACTGTGCCTACAACGGCACGTACGATTCGTATCAGGTTTCGTATTTGGATTGCGACGAAGATACCTTCTGTATTGTCTCGCTCGAAACGAATGGTAGCGGCAACAAAGTGAACTACACCAATTGTTTGGCTGCCTGTGATCAGAATGCGGGTACCGTACGGAAAGAGTGTTCAACGGACAGCTATGACGATTCCGAAATACTCTCGACATATACCTGCGTGAATTCCAGCAAGGGGAAGGTCTGGTATGATGTGATCGAGCATTGCGCGAGTGAATGTACCGAAGCAGAATGTGCAGAAAAAGACAAAGCCTGCGAGGGTACGGAAGAAAAGTGTGGGGCCGACAACAATATCGTCGCGTGTGTAGACGGCATTGTGCATTACACGAGCTGCACGCGCGACGGCATGGTGTGCGGGGAATCACATGGCGCAATCGGATGCGGCAGTTTTTAGTGATTCCGGCGATATCAAAACAGCAACTATCTGTAGGATGTCACAATGGTGCGCAGCAATAACGCGGCATCAGCCCAGGCCGCGGTGCGCATCAGACCACGCTCGCCCCAGTTGTCTTCATGACACTCGGCGCTGCGCGAAATCCGGTCGAACCAAATCTTCACATCGTGACCGGGGATGCGAGGGCTAAACCGCGATGCCAGCTGCTGAAACCGCGGCTGATGCAGCACCGAGGTATGCCGGCATATTTGGCAAATGATGCGCGCATCGAGCAGATGGCACAGATGACCGTCCGCATACCGGCTGCGTTCCTGCCGTCCCGGCACCACCATATAACTGGCATCCACGCAACCCGCGATATGGGCGATGTCTGCAAGCATCCGTGCGCCATCGCGATATGCGTCGTAGCACCGCTGCACCATTTCGGCGCGTCCTCTGTACACATGAACACAAGACATCATCACCTGATCCGAGCCAACGCAGAACATCAGCAATGCGGTCGGTTTGCGTATCAGACCGGCGAACGGCAGTTCCCGCGCATAGCCATCGTAACGGCATTCATCGTTCATCGCATGGGGCTGACCGGATATATCGTTGCACAGATATGTGCTTCTGCACACTTGAAAATCACAGCAGGTATTATCGGATTCTGCAAAATAGGTGCACACGGCTGCTTCGCTCATTGTTTGTCTCCTCTATTTCGGGTGATCATGCATTGCACATTTATGCACATGCCGATCACTTCTTTAGTTTGACCTGTTCAATTGGTGTTCAGTAAACCGAGGGGGCGCGTCGTATGCGCGCAGACCAATTGCCGATAAGCATTTATCGGCGATTGGCGAGCACATAGACGCGTTGGGGGAGCCTTCCCCCGCCAACCTCATGTTGAAAAATTTCATGATGACAAAATTCAGTTGTGAAGAATTATCCTCACCACTTGTTCACGTGTTTAACAGAATTCATTTTTGGTGTCAAATTTTGATAAACAACGCCCAAAACACCTGAACATTCAAGGCCGCCCGCCGATTGCCTGCTGCCGACTGCCAATTGCTGTGACATTTTCTTGTGTGGAATGTAAGTTTTACCGAGCATTTGGCGCGGATTTCTGGTATCCTCTTGGGTCGATTATCTGCCAGCAATTTCTGGCACAAGCCCGTAAGTGACGCTGCATACCATCAAAACCAGGCGCATCATGTCTCAAATCACACCCAACGACACTCCCGAAAGCCAAACGAACGAAACGTCCCAACGCCATGTGCAAAGCATCCATCCGGCGACTGGCGAGGGCGAGGTTTTTGAGGATCTGCTTGATATACAGGTAACGTCAGGTCTGCTGGACCTGAGTCTTCTGGACGACCCGAATGCCAAACGAGCCTCCATTCCCGACAATCCGGCGCCGGCAGAGCGCAATCCGGCCGAAATATCGCAAAACTCGTCGTCACAGCCACCCATCGAGTTCGACATCTACAACGACCCCACGTTTATGCAGTGCATCGCGCTGCTGCGAGAACAGCTTCCCGAGGATGCATCCCGAATTCTGCTGATTTCACTGAACAGCGAACCGGATTTGCGCCGCTCGATACCGATGATTTCCGAATTCGACAAGCTGCTCACCGGGGATGCGCAGATTACAACGCCGGCAAGACATACGCTGCCATGGCTCGTCTATGCGTTCATTTTGCAGCCCGAATCACCGCGATGGCCGCAGAAACTGATGGATTCCGCACAGGCTGACACCGAAAAGTGGATCAGCGTCATCGACACCATTCTCCGCTACATCAAATACACATCATCGCCTGAAATTCTGTACGATTTCGTCACCCAGAACTGCATGCGCTTTCTCGAACCGACGATGAGTCAGGACCTGATGCTCAAGCATTTCAGCGTCGCCCTGCGGTTCGACAACTTCTTCGACATGATTCTTGCGGTGCCCGATAACATCCGCCAGCCCAATCTGATACTCGAAAAGCTGGACAGTGCGATTGAGAACCATTCGGGCGACGCCTCGCAGCGCATCGCATTGCTCATCAAGAAATACAAGCTTTCGCGGCTTATCGGCGATTACCGCGACAGTCTTGCGGCTATCCGCGACATCCTCGAAGCGAGCCCGGGGGATCCGTTTGCGCTCGAAAGCCTGCGCAGCATCGATCCGCAGGATCTCAAGCCACATACCCAGATTTTGTATTATCAGCTGCGCATCTTTACCGAAAAGGATCCCGCCACACGGCTGCAGTTCCAGCTGTCGCTGGCCATGCTGTACACGAAATCGTCGCAGTACAACAACGCGATAACGCTGTATCATGCGATTATCGACGATCACCCCGAACAGCTCGATGCGCGCTACAGGCTGCTCACCCTGCTCGAATCGCAGGAAAGCTGGAAATCGGCAGAAAACGTGCTGCTGGCGCTGATCAACGCCGACACGGCGAAAGACGAGAAATTCAACAATCTGGTGCGTCTGGCGATTTTGCAGGCCGATCACATGTCGATGCCGTCGCGCGCACTTTTGTCACTGTTTGCCGCAGCAGACCTTTGTCCCGAGAAACTTGGATCACTGCACGACAAGATGTGTCTGTATTCCGAGCGGATGCACTCGTATACCCCGCTTCTGGACAAATACGAGGATCTGTCGGAACACGCCGAAAGCTACGACACCCGCCGCGATGCCATCATGCTCATCGCCAACCTGTATGCCGATCATCTTAAAAAACCGGCACTGGCATGCAATGCGCTGGATGAATTCTACAAAAAGCAGGCGACCGGCGACGTGGAATTTATTCGCCTGGTATGCGACTTTTACAAGGAAATCGGCCACTGGAACGGCTATGTGCAGTCGTTGACCGACTTGCTTGAGGCGAGCACCGATGATTCGCAAAAAGTCTCGGCAGCGCTGGAGATTGCGAGTGTTTATGCGCTGGATCTTGGCGATCACGCCAAAGCCGCCCAGTTTGCCAGAACTGCGGCCGAACACGATCCAAAAGAAGCGCATCAGTGGGTCGAAATTGCCAATTATCTGCTCGCTTGTGAAGATATCGAAGCAACGGTGCAGGCGCTGGAACATGCTGCGCTGCTTGAGCAGGATCCGGCCCAGAAAGCAATGCGGTATTTCGAAACCGCACAGCTGCTGTCCAATATTGATCAGCTTGAGCTGGCGACAAAGGCGTTTGAAAAAGCCATCCGCATTTCGCCGGATCTCGACCAGGTCACGCCAATCGCCGAATCCCTCATCGCGCACGCCACGGCCAAAAAGAACAAACGTGCATTTCTCGCCCTGTGCAGCTCGCTGGTTTCGTGCTGCCCCGAGGCCGAGCAGTCCAATCTGATGCTGCAGCAGGCGCTCACGCTCATCAAGGTTTTCAACGACAAGAATTCCGCGCGCGCCATCATCGAACAGAATTCGCCCAAACTCAGCGCCATCGACCTGAACAGCAGCTACTACCTCGCCCAGATTCTCACCGAGCTCGACGAGAACCGCGCGGCGGTTAAGATCGTCCAAAAGATTCTCAAGAAATTTACGCTCGACAGCGAACAGAAGATGCTGTGTCTGCAGACGTGGCTCATGAACGCCGCAGCACTTCGGGACAATCCGCAGATCGAAGAGGCAGCCAAAGCCATATTGCAAATTGATCCCGAAGACAGCGTCGCCGGATTCCACATGATCCGCCTGGACTACATCGCCGGAAGATGGGACCTCGCAGCCAGCAAAATACAAAAGATTCTGCAGCACATGGAACGGCTCAATGCCGAAAACGCCATGCTCGTTCACTATTATTATGGCGCGATTCTGCACGCCTCCAAGAACGACGACGAGGCCATCGAACACCTCAACAGCGCCATCAGCATTCAGGATACATTCAGGCCGGCGGTCGACCTCAAGCTCACGATTCTGCTCGAGAACAAGAAATGGCAGCAGTCACTGCCGGTGTTCACCGAACTCATCAATCTGACCGACGACAAGGAAGTGCTCGGCGCCATCCACAAACGCGTGGCCGAGGTCTACCACTTCTATCTGGAAGATACCGAGAGAGCCATTTTTGAATACGAGCTGGCGCTCACACTTGGCGGCGATATCGAAGACGTTCCCTACCGGCTGCTGCAGCTGTACCAGGCTGCGGGACTGTGGGAAAAGGCCGCGATGACCGCACAAATCCTTGCGATGGCCCAAACCAACTCGCCAAACGCCAAATGCGACTATCTGGCGACGCTTGGTGAGATTCAGGCGACGCATCTTGGGGATCTCAACGATGCGACCAATACCCTGCTCAGCGCTTTCGAAATCGCGCCGCTCAAGCAGAATATCGTCATGCCGCTGGTGCATTTGCTCACGCGCCGCCAGGACTGGAACAATCTGCGGACGGTGATCAACACCATCGCGTCCCATCTCGAAAAGAATCCGCACGAAGCGGCCAGCCGGATTGCCTGGATTTCGAACACATGCGCTCGCCTGGTGCAGTGCAAGGCCGAAATCGACGAAGCGCTCAAAAAGATTCAAGAACTGAACATCCCGCTGCCGACCGAGCAGACACCCAGCCCGTCGCAGGTCACGCTGTCTTCTGCGCCGCACGATTCGCGCAAACGCACGTCGACGTCGCCGCGCGGCAGCCTCACGATCGACTCGTCCCTGCTGCGCAATCCCGATCCGCCCCGGCCAAACAGTGCCGTATCGATGATGGCGGTTCCCGAAACGCCGCTCCCCGCCTCGGTTTCCGCGTCTCCAGCCGTCTCCGCCGCCCAAAACGATATCGTCACGTCCCAAAACGATATTGTCACCTCGCAGAACGACACCATCACAGAGCAAAACGATGTCATCGTACTCGAAGATATCCCGTTTTTGCCAGACGACGCCATTTCGTCGATAGACGACGACCTGCCTTTCGTTCCCGACGATGCCATTTCGGCGCTTCCGGCCCTTCGGAACGACAATCAAGACGACTGATGCCGCGTTTTTTTGATGATGCGGGCCCGGCTATCGGCTGCGCCGATACGCCGCGGCAGGGCCGCTATTTGCCTGCGGCAAATACGCGTCCCTATGACTTTTTCGCCAATCTGTTGAATTTGGTTTATTTTTGGCTATGTACGTCCGCCGTGGCTATGGATTCCAGACAAACACCTTTGGTTTGGCACTGTACGGCCGGTATGTTGGTTCACCGAAAGCCATCATTCATCACATCCATATCCACAATTGTGAAACAATGGTCTTTAGCTTCCAAAATTCAGGTAAACGAGCATGAAACTAAAATTTATTCTATCGATGACAACGGTGATGGGATTATTGGCAGCCTGCAATCCGGAGCAATATTGTTATCGCAGCGAAGAGTGCGATGCGCCGATGATTTGCACAGCCAGCGGCACATGCGATTACATCTGCAGGGTTGATGAGACGTGCGGCAAGGGCTTCGTTTGTGAGAATCATCAATGCGTGATTCCGGCCGGTCCGCAGCCCCTCTGCGAGAATCCGCCGTGTGAAAAAACGTGCGCAAACAATGACGAATGCGACGGCGACTGGATTTGCCGCAACAAAACCTGCGTCCCGCCGACCGTGATCGAGCTGAAATGCCCGGAAAACATGGCGCTGATACGTGACACCTATTGCATCGATCAGTATGAAGCCTCGCGCCCGGATGCCACAGCAGAAGACAGAGGTCGCGACAATTCAAAGGCAGTGTCGCAACCCGGCGTGATACCGTGGGCGATTGGCGACGACAATGCGGGCGCCGAAGCGGCATGCAATGCGGCGGGCAAGCGGCTGTGCACACCGGCCGAATGGGAGCTGAGCTGCCACGGCGTAAACAACACCGTCTATGCGTATGGCAACGAGTATGACCCGCAGATTTGCAATGGTCTGGATACCTATGGCCGACCGGGATTTCATCTCACGCCGACCGGGATGTTCCCCAACTGCAACAACGGCTGGGGTGTCTACGATATGAACGGCAATTTGTGGGAGCATACGGCGAACGGATCGGGCACTACGGTGCGCGGCGGCGCATTTAACTGTGCGGATTCGCCGGGCAACCACCGGTGTGCCTATATTCCGCAGAACTGGACGCCGATTGCGCTTGGATTCAGGTGCTGCACAGAACCCACCAAAATCGAGGTGCCAACCGATGAAGAGCCCGAAGCGTCTTTGATTTTTGTGCAGCCGCCATTTGGTTTTAGAAATTTCGACGATTTTTGGGATGAAGCAGACCGGGGCGTTGCGGGGCAAAGCCCCGCAGAGGGGGTAGCGGCGTATCGAGCGGCAGAAACGCACGTTTCGTGCGTTTCGTGGCGAGATAGCCGCGCAGGGGGCGACCGCCCCCGCATGAGAGAAATCCTTGTGGCATGGGACGACCGTGCGACATCAGACACAGCGACGGATGCGCCGGCGCACGATTTTGATATCTCGCAGCAGGCCGAACAGATTTTGCAGCTGAACGAACCCCAGCAGGCAGAAGCGTCGTGTGAATCGCCCGAAGCTGCGACGGATGCGGCTGCGGCGCTTTGGGATGATGAGGAAACCGGCCGGGATGCGGTAAAAATACTCAAGGATGCGCACAAATGTTATCCCGATAATGCGGATGTGACGCGGGCTTTGGGCATTGCGTATGCGCGCATCGGGAATTATCCGTGGGCGCTGCGAACACTGACGCCGCTGCTCGAAGAGGATCCCGACGATTGCAGCACGCGTGCGTGGAACGCCTGGATTTATGTGCAAATGGGCATGACCGACGATGTATCGCGCGTGCTGGCGCACCGCAAATGTTCGGACGATATCACCCGAAACCGGCTGAAACTCATCGAATCGTTCGATGCGATTGCGCGCGGAGATACGGCGTATGCGCGATCGAAACTCGACGAAGTGTATGAAGCCGACAGGCTTGCGAAGAGCGACCGCGAGGCGCTGAATGCCATGCAGCGCATGACCGGCAGTGCGCCGGACCCGAATTTGTCGTGGAAAGTCGAAATCTCGGGCGGCTACACGTCGAATGCGCTGAGCGGATCGCCGACCGACCCGCGCATGGCCGACAAGAATCTGGGCAGCGGCTATCTGGAAGGCGATGTGCGCATCACCATCGACCCGTGGAAACGTGCGTTCGCGCGATCGATCTTCGAAGCCGAAGTGACCGGGCAGAATCTGTTCGCCAAAGATGCGCAGGATTCGAGTTACATCGATTTGATTTTTCGTCCCGGGATCGTGCTGAGCTGGGACAACATCAAGTTTGGCGGCTATTATCGTCCGGAATTTCTGATTACTGCCGGCGACGACGCCTATAACAAAGGCCCGCTGCTGTCGTACAGCGGTCACCGCATCGAGCTGGACCTCGATCTTTTTGGGTGGCTGTATCTGTTTGGCGGCTATGGACATCGCACGTTCCGCCAGCATGTGAGAACAAGGGATGAAGCGGATTTCGGTGCAGGCGGATACCATGCGCTGGGCGCAGGATTTGCCCTCACGTGGGGCGCCACCTACCGGCACTGGTTTTCGGAAGGCGACATGTATGATTTGAATGGCGCAAATGCCAGTCTGGCGCTGGATTACAGGCGCTGGGGCATGTTGTTCCGCATCAATGGATCGTATGCATTCGACGACTATGCCGATTCAAAGGGCTATTTTGACAAGGATCATGCGCGGCGGGATCATCTGGCGCGCGGGACGCTTCAAATCTGGTCGCCCGAGCGATACGGCCTCAAACTGGGCGGACAGTTCAAGGCTTCCAGACGCTGGAGCAGCGCCGACGACTACGATTATACCGATTATCGCATTGCGCTCGTCGTGCGCTGGACCGGTGACCTCGATTTCTATGCGCCGTCCAAAGTTGCGGATGGATACGACGCCATTCCGTACAAACTTGAGCAATCACAGTCTACCGAGCGCATCCGCGATATCATTCAGCAGGACGAGGATTTGCAAAGGAGTTCTTCATGTCTGCAACAGTAAAAACCTACCTCATTATTTTGCGGGACGCCGTGATTGCAGCGGCGATTCTGGCAACAGCCGGATTGTTCATTAATGCGGTGCGGCCCGACGGTCTGCCGTTTATTGCCGATAAACCCTACGATATCTTTGTGCCGTGCCCCGAAACGCTCGGTACCGTCGAGGTGATCCCGGCGACAGACGAACGCATTACGGATCCCGGTTCATTTATCGTCGATGCACGGGAAATGGATGCATTCAATGCCTGGCATCTGGACGGCGCAATTTGCATCACCTACGACTATCTCGATCCCATTCCGCCCGAAGAGCTCAAGAATATCTCGATGAATATTGCGAGCAGCGGCAAAGCACGTCTAATCGTCTATGGCGACGGCGACGGTGAACAGGGGTCTACCGGCTATGAACTCGGCCGCGAGCTGGCCGGAAACGGCATCAATAATGTCTTTGTAGTGAAAGGCGGCGCGGATGCGCTCAAAGGGGGCAAATAATGGCTGAACAACCCACCCTGTTTGATAGATTTCTAAAGCATCCGGCACATGGTTATATCGCACTTGCGGTGCGCTTCTATCTGGCCTGGGTCTTTATTTCGGCATGTATTCATAAGCTCGTCGATCCCACCAGCTTTGCGATCGACATTGCCACCTATCAGATGCTGCCGCTTGTATTTATCAATCCGCTGGCGATTGTGCTGCCCTACGTCGAGCTCGGCACGGGCATCATGCTCGTGATTGGCCTGAAGGCTCGCGCTGCAGCGCTGATGGTATGCGGCATGATGCTGATGTTTATGGTCGCACTGAGCTATGCACTGATGCACGATCTGAGCATTTCATGCGGCTGTTTTGCGTCGAATGCGGCAGCGGGTTCAGACCCGATTTCGGGACTCACCATGCTGCGTGACTCGGCCTGGTTGATTCTTGCAATTTATGTCGTTATCTTTGACAGGATCCCGATCGGCGTCGATCGGATCATCGCCAGATTATCCCGAAAATAAAGATCATGCCCGGCATCATTATGTTGCCGGGATGCGCATTATCCATTACCCGGCGGTTTGATGCTGCCGGGACGATGTCAGGTGAACGATGAGAATACAAACAATAGTGTTATCAATGACAGCCGCCCTCTTGTGTGCAAATGCGCAGGCCCAGTCTGCATCATGCGACGGGCTGTCGCCCGAAGCCAAAGCGGTGGCGCAAAATGTGATGAATACAGCTTATAGCTATGCATGCTGTGACGATACGATATCTGCGTGTCTGAAATCCGACCCCTCTTGCAAGCTGCCCAAACTGCTCGCAGCCGAAGCATGCAGGCTTGCCGGTGCCGGCAAATCAGCCGCCGACATCAAACATATCTTCGACCAGCGGGCGATGAGCATGGGCAGTCTGGGCAAACCGGCGGCAATCGAAAAGCGCAGTGAGCATTTATGGGGCAATCCAAACGCCAAAGTCGTCGTCTCGATCTATCTGTGCGGCCGCTGTCCCTACTGCTCCCGCCATGTACCGGCGCTCGTCGAAGCGCTTGAGAAATCGCCGTTAAAAGACAAAGTCGCGCTGAATTTACGCATGTTCCCCATCAAATCGCACGACAACTCGACGCCGGCAGCTTTGGGCATCGAAGCCGCCGCGCAGCTCGGTAAGGCCTGGCCATTCCTGCTCAAGGTCTATAAAAACTTCGACAGCTATACCAACGAAAATCTCGTCGTATGGGCCAAAGAACTCGGGCTGGATGAAGCAGCATTTAACCAGAAGATGCAGGAAAGCGCCGTCCGCGATATCGTCGTGAACTCCAAAAAGGAAGGACTGGTTAATAACGTCGAATCCACGCCGACTTTCTTCATCAATGGTCATAAAGTGCAGGGCACGTTTGATGTGCAATCGATGCTGAGTATGATCGAAGAAGCTGTTGAATAAGCGAGTGCGCCCTCAAAGACCAGCGCGATGTGCAGGGAATCTATACCTTTCCTGCACTTTGTTTTTTTGACGGTCTGCGGCGCATAGCCGCGAAAAAAAAGCATATCTACAGCAAATCAAAAAACGACCACCTGCGCCAACCGGTCGAAGCCCGATAAGTGATATCGTGGTGTATTTTAAACGTCTCAAGCCCGGGCTCGAACAATGGCGGTGATATATATTGATTCAGGTATTGTATATAGACGCCAGCCGACAATGCCAGCTTGTTTCGAACGCACGATACAAGCAATTGTTCAGTCGTTCGTATGGGCAGATTACCCAACAATTCTGGCAAATTGATTTGTAATTCGGGCGTAAAAATATCGTGAACAACAACCGGTGTCTGCCGGAATGCAGATGCGAAAGAAATGATATTGTCCATCACGCCATAGGGCACATTGGTCCACTTGAAAATACTCAAATTTTGGGCACATTGCGGATTTGAATCACTGTCGTAGGCTTCCCGCAGCAAACGCGCATGTACAAACGCCAGTTCGATATCAAAGAAAATACTTTTAACCAGCGATATCGAATCGGACAGATTTGGCGAATTCCCGGCAATCCCCACATATCGGTTGATGATATCTGCCTGTTTCAAACAGTCTTTGCGTTCGAGCGTCTGAACGACCGAAAACTGGGTTTCGTATTGTGTCGCCACATCACTCAGGAACACCAGCGTCTTTATGATTGCCGCAAAAAACAACAGATCTGCCTGGTGAATCGTGATCGAACGCAATCCCATCATATTATCCGCAGTATATGGCGCAGACATATGATTGGCAGCATTCGAAAACATGGAAGATGTACTGAGCAGCGTGTTGCGGTTCTGCTGAATGACATCAACGATATCCCCCCACAGGAGGGATGGATCGATATGGGATAAACCATCGCAATCGGCTGAATCGGTGCACGGATATGGCCATTCGATATCATGCCCGCCGGAGCGATTGGATAAGCAATCATCCTCTCCGACAATTATGTCATATGCCGGGCGTTCGTTTTGATTCAGACAAAAATCCCGAAGCGTTGAGGTCATCCCCAGACGCATCAGGAGTGATGAGAAATCCGGTGCGTCCAATGCACCGAGCAAAATGGCAAATGCAAATCCCAGCTCTACAGCGGGTTTATCTTTGAGCACCGGATATGCCTCAGAAAAATGCTGCTGTGCCCCATAAAAATCACAGGCTCTGAGTGCATCCAGTCCTTTATAGGCTTCATCTCGTGCTGTGAGTTCGTTACAGGCACATCCACAGATTGCCGATAACACCATCACTATGCACAGCACGATTCGAAGCATGCCAATACGCTCCCCCACTCTGGTGCCGCATCTAGTAAGCGTTAAAATAACCGTGTGGATTGAGCCACGCACCAGGCTGGAAATCTTCCCAGTCATTTGAGAAAATCGCGTCATAATTGTCGTTTACGTAAAAATCTATGATAACCCCCTCATACCATCTCGTACCATTCCCGTCATAATCGTCATCATGAGCCAAGATATAGATTTCATCCGCAAACAGCTGAGGATTGTTGGTAATATGATTCAACCAGTCTTTGCCCAGGAAGATTTCGTCACCAATGACGATGCGGAAAAAATCACCGATATAGTTCGCCCCATCGAGCGAAACCCAATCGGGATACCTGATCGGATTCATGCGCAGTTTTTCGCTTCGATACAAAACATTCGAAAAAACCTTTGATAAATCGACCACCAATGATGGCTTGATATAATTGGACAAATCCACCGAAGTACCGGTCACTCTGGATGCGATATCGGCCATCTCGCGAGTGACACCGGAAGGAATCGACGAGAAATCAAAGAATCGGCCAATTTCCTTGCTGTTGAGCGCATTTTTAAGGTGAAGTGCAGCATTCTGGAATGCAACAAGTCCGCTCAACCCAACGTTCTGACGTGATTTTTGGGTTTGCTTGAACAAATGCGGATCGAGCAAATCGACCAGTTTCTTGCGATAAGCGTAATCATTGGAATCGCTGGGAAGGAAACAGGTATAGAAATCCGGCTGTTCGGGCGTGAAATAAACAAACACATCCACATCATAGCAATCCAGCGATGTATAAGGTCTGTTGAATTCGCTCTGGCAATGGTCTGATACCACAGCATTGTTCTCATCAAATTCCACATCACAGGACTGCTGGTTATAGATAACACTGTATTCGGCATCATCATTAATATTTATATAATCGTAGATGCTCACATTGAAGTCGTATTTGGAAAGCACATCAATGGCAGCGATTGCGACATAGAGGAACGCAGAAGACAGCTCAAGATCTGCGGCATCCATGCGAAAATCGTTCAGCGCACAGCCGATTTTGCTGCTCGGACTTATGGGACTGGTCGTTGCAGCAGCCGCTGCAAAGCTCTTTGCGAGCGATTCCAGTTCGGGCTTGAGCTTGACAAGAACATCCAGCACTTCGTCCACTGTGAGATTTTTGTCGATTGTATCAAGCCAGTATGCCTCACTGCTCAAATACGCAAATGGAAGCAACCCCTCGATACCGTCGTAATCGTGCGTTTTGAAGAAACGGTGAAACAGGCCATTTGCATTGTCCCATACCGGTTTGAAATCGACGACACCACTGCTGTTGGCAACGAAGCCAAATCTCGGCAGGATTTTCTGAACATCGGCGTGATAGGCGAGATGCACTAACCCAAGGATGGAGCGATCGAGCGCAGTCTGAGGATCGACCTGATTTTCGGCGACCTGTCCAAGATAGACGGCATTTATTGCATCGTATGCAGCTGCAAAATCGCAGGATGCCATTTTGGCATCGGCTTCGGCCTGTTTGATGTTACACGCATCACCTTCGCAAGCCTGAGAAACATCATCGACGACTGTAGTCGGTTCGGTCGCGTTCGTTATACGCTTTTCATCATCATCCGTACAACCGGCGACCACAAAGGCCAACGCAGCAGAAGCACAAACCAGCCAGCTTTTTGACAATTTCATCTCACGTTCTCCATGTGAAAAACTGAACGCATACATCGTTGTGTATGCAGTAACCAAAGGCTAATCACGCATGAAATCTGTATGCCAGCCATATAAATTTGTCTACCAGCCATGTAAAAGCATCAACAATTCTTGGCACCTCGCTTTGATCTCTGGTAGAATATCACTGGATTTGGATGATAAAATCCAGTTCTGATGCATAGATCAGTGTTTGCCAAACGCGCAGCCAGTTTGCGGCGCATACCGGCAAAAGCAGATAACAGGATATCGAGATGAAATCACAGCGTGCACTCATTCTTGGAGGTTTGTTGGTTGCTTTGGCGAGCTGCAGTGAGGAGCAAACCAATCATTCCAACGCTCCGGATATTCAGAATCTGCAAGATAATCAGCATACAACCGATCCCACAAAACCAACGGAATCGACAGATCCTACTGTTCCAACGGAACCAACAGAACCAACAGAACCAACGGAACCAACAGAACCAACAGAACCAACGGAACCAACAGAACCAACAGAACCAACGGATCCAACTGATCCAACGGAACCGACAGAGCCAACAGAACCAACGGATCCAACAGAACCAACGGATCCAACAGAGCCAACGGATCCAACAGAACCAACGGATCCAACAGAGCCAACGGATCCAACAGAGCCAACGGATCCGACAGATCCGACGGAGCCAGAAGACACAGAATCGTTAGGTTTTGTGCGGTACAGCCGATTTGGCGCAGTTGGCGACGGAAAGACGAACGATATGCAGGCCATCGCCGAAACGCACAAATATGCCAATGCCAAAGGACTGCGCGTTGAGGCAGACAAAGGCTTTACCTATTACATCAGCGATATCGCCGACAGCGCAGTGATTCAAACCAACACAGACTGGACAGGTGCGCAGTTTGTAATCGACGATTCGAACACAGGCATCGATAAAGGCAGCGATAATGTATTTGTCGTCATGCCTTCACAACCGGTCTATACCCTGATTTCCGGCGGCATTCCCATCGATCCGCAATACACCGTCCAATCGCTTGCGCGCCATCAGGAAAACATTGGCATTTCGTTACCGCAGGATTCGGTTCTCATCGTCTATGATAAAAACATCCGGCGGTATATTCGCAAAGGCAAAAACCAGAACGACGGTGCATACCAGATGGACATCATACTGGTCGACAGCGATGGCAATGTTTCGCCGTCATCGCCAATTATCTGGGACTATCCGGAAATCACAGATATTGACGTTTATCCAGTCGATGCGGGTGTTTTATCCATTACCGGCGGAACATTTACAACGATTGCGAATCAGGCCGGGGCAGCAACCGAATACTACAACCGCGGCATCAAGGTGATGCGTTCGAATGTCGTCGTCGATGGTCTCACGCATCTCATCGAAGGCGAGCTAAACAATGGTGCGCCGTATAATGGCTTTTTAACGATGTTCTATGCGGCAAACATCACTGTAAAAAACAGCATTTTTACAGCGCATAGAGCCTATCCGGCCGAAGGCGCCGACGGCGGGACGATACTTAAAGGTTCCTACGATTTCCAGCCCACAGGCATCATCAATCTGCTGATAGAAAACTGCGAGCAAACAACAGATATTATGGATGCTTCGCGTTTTGGCATCATGGGCTCCAACTATTGCAAAAATATCACGCTCAAAGATTGCAGTTTTAACCGCTTTGATGCCCACCAGGGGGTTGTGAACGCTTCGATTATCGGATCGACGCTGGGTTACAATGGTATCGAGATAATTGGCGAAGGCTTGCTCACGATAAAAGATTCCACGGTACGCAGCTACAGCTTTATCACATTGCGCGACGACTATGGTTCGACGTGGCATGGCAATTTGCGCATCGAACACTCGACCTGGGTTCCACTGGTAACGCTTTTGCCCATGTCGATGATTTTTGGAATCAATGACGGCGATCACGATTTTGGTTACGAGTGCTATATGCCGACCGTAATCGATATCGATGATCTGACAGTTAAAGATGGCGCTGTCGGTATCTATCTCTTTGGCAATATCACGCAAAATAACACCGGTGCCGATTTCACCTATGCCTATCCATACCACATCACCGAAACCGTCAACATATCCAACTACCATTCGGCATCCGGCAAAAAATGGATGCTCAGTTCAAACGAGTATATGTTCAAAGATGTTGAGATAAACGAGTTATAACCTATCCTCGTTCTGGCTGACACTTTCAGACTCAGGGGAGAGCGGGTTTGCGCGCCCCCATCAAGCGCAAAAAAAAGCGAGCTTCGGTATGCCCGAAGCTCGCTATGTTATATGAGATAAGTGTTAGCGAAGATTATTCATCATCTTCATTACCACCAAAGCCCCCCAAATCACATTCGTTAAGCATCCCCATTTTGTCCCCTAACTCCATTAATTCTTCCACGCTCAAGCTCAGCATCCAACTCCCAACACATTCCGAACCGATCTCATTAAACTCAGCCTCACTCGATATACCATCTTGCTGAGCAGCTGCTTTAATCGACGAAATACCATTCTCTAAATCAGCGCAACTATTGGCAGTTTTGAGCAAATCAATAAAGGCTGTTCTAGTATTCGGATATTTGCTGCAATCCAATTCGCCGCCGCCATTGGGGACGCACTGATTACCTTCACAGTGGTAATTGCCCGTGCAAGACGTCGGATCGCAGGCAGAGCTACTACCCTCGCAGATGTCTTCCATTTTCGCCTTTGAGGCCGAGGAGAGTAAATCCATCCAATCCTCAACGCACGCATCCATGATATCTTCGCTTACACCAGTGGCTGCTACTGCACTATAGGTTGCAACATCCAAGGCTTCACAATCATCACCGCTATATGCTGCGACAGCTGCATCAAATGCAGAGATTGCCTGTGTGTATGATGCGCAATTGTTCTGAGGATTACCATTGGGGACGCACTTACCACCGTCACAGTGCGCATTGGCACCGCAAATCGAAGGATCTTCGGTGCAGGATTTCGAAACCGGCTCGTTGGGCACGCAGAAACCATTTGCACATGTGGAATCTGCCGGGCAGGTCATCGTATCGCACACATTGCCAAATCCAACGCACTGGCCTTCATAGCAGAATTCGCCGACCTTGCAGTTAATGTTTACACACGGATCGCTCTGCATTGGATCAAATACATCCGCACACAATTCAGCTTCCGTCAACTTGGCATCGTACGCATCATCATCCATATCGGCTGGCCAGAACTGATCGCGACAAGCGTTTGCAGCATCACATGACCCTTCAACGGCCGGATCACAGCTGCTGTACAGCATTTCCATGAATTCGACTTCATTTGGATACTTTGCAAAGAAAGCATTCATCTTGCTGGACACACCATCGCAGCCACCATCAGCCATGAAGTCAATACCCATCACGGTCTTAACCAGATCTGCGAACATATCTTTCATCTTGATGTTTGCGGGAACGTTGCAGCTCACAGCGATCTCTTTCTTGGCTTCGGTATACCAGTCGAAGCTGTTAACATTGTTATCACTTGCACACTTTTCGATCGCCTGTTCCAAAGCAGCGATCTGCTTGCTCAGCGCATCATCTTCAAAAGCACCCGGCGAGAGGATCAAAGCATCCGAAGCCTTAACGGTATCGGCAACAGCATCACACCACTCTTTGCTTCCGGGAGCAGCGCTCGGAGCCTTTTCCGAAGCAACAGAAGCGACATTGCTCACGAGGTTTGAAGCACTTTCCTTAGTTGGTGCACCACCATTGAAATAGTAATTGTTTACAACTGAGTTGCCTTTGCCATCATCGTCACCGCAGGAAACCATGCAAGCCGTCAGAGCAATTGTCAAAGCGAGTAATTTTTTCATATGTCATCTCCGTAAAAAAGGATGCCATCCACACCATGCAGACAGCAATTATTGTGTAACACACCAAAGGACAGTGGTGTGTGGATTAACCAACTATGATCATTTTGGCATAATGCCATGAGCCATCGCAATCCGATGCCCGGGATGCCACTGTGGTCGGGCGCCCTTTACCACAACGCGAAAGCATTTGCAAATATCAGAACACCTTGGTAACGCAATTTCCGATGATTCCCAAATGTGTCGTATCCAGCATCCAAACATGAACTGCTTCTCCATAATCGAACGACATGCTTTTTACATGCCGTCGCACAGGTGGACTGCTTATTAAAATTCCATGCCAAGTTTTTGATTCGGCAAAAAAAAACGATTTTCGAGGTCGTTTTTGCGCGTTGGTGCAGCCATCCGCAGTATGGCTGAATCCATCACAAATCCGGCAGTTCAGTACCAAAGCAGATGCATATCGGTCAAAGTGGCAATAAAGGCATGAGGCGCGTATCGGCGCAGCCAACACCAGCGCATTCTTTGCAACATTCAGCGTCGTGGTTGCAATTCACACCGGCGCAGCCGATAGCGCCGAAAGCCCGGCGTATTGGCGCGAATCGCGCCAATAGCCGGGCCACAAATCACCCAAAATATCATCCGGGCAAGTCAGAATCAGGAATGCAGCTGATAATCGCTTGCCGCGCCAGCCATCGAATCAAACGCGATTACCGGTGTTTTCTCGGCGATGCGCTTGAATGCCACCGAGAGCATCAGTTTGATGCGGTTGAGCTGATTGACTTCGCTGGCGCCCGGGTCGTAGTCGATGGGCGCGATGTTGGCTTCGGGGAAGCGTTCGCGCAGCGGTTTGATCATGCCCTTGCCGGTGACGTGATTGGGCAGGCAGGCAAATGGCTGCAAACACAGGATGTTCGAGACGCCCGATTCGATGAGTTCGACCATTTCGGCGGTGAGGAACCAGCCTTCGCCGGAATTGTTGCCTTTTTGCAGGAAATCGTCGGTTATTTTGGCGAGTTCGTCGATGGTGGCTGGCGCTTCGAAATGGGTGCTGGCGCTGAGCGCCTTGAATGCCGGCGCCTGATAGTATTCGATGATGCGGATTGCCGCGCGGGATGTAATCAGCGATTTGAGCGAGAATGCGAGTTTTTCGTAGCCGAAATCGCTGTCGCGCAGCGTGTAGAGGAAGAAACCGAGCAAATCGGGAACGACGGCTTCGGCACCTTCGGCTTCGAGCAGTTCGACGAGATTGCGATTGGCGTCGGGATGGAATTTGACCAGGATTTCGCCGACGATACCGACGCGTGGTTTGGCTTTGGGAATAATCGGAATATTGTCGAAATCGGCCACCATGTCGCGGCAGTTCTGCGCGAATTCGTCGAATCGGCCGTTTTCGAGCGATTTGAGGCAGCGCGCGTTCCATTTTTCGTGGACGGCGTTTGCGGATCCCGGAATTGCCTCGTAGGGACGCATGTGATACAGACATCGCATGATGATATCACCATAGACAAATGCCTGAATCGTGCGGTGAATCAAACCGAGTTCGTACTTGAGGCCGGTATGTTTTTCAAAGCCCTGGGCCGAAAGCGGAATCACGGGAATGTAGCCGTAACCGGCTTCGCGCAAGGCTTTGCGGATGAATGCAACATAATTTGTGGCGCGGCAGCCGCCGCCGGTCTGCGTGATGATCACGGCCGTCGTTTTGGGATCAAAGCGGCCGGATTTGACCGCATGAACGATTTGTCCCGTGGTGATGAGCGTCGGATAACAGGCGTCGTTGTTCACGTATTTGAGGCCTTCGTCGATCACGGCCTGGCCCGAATCGGGCAGAATCACCAGATTGTATCCGCACACGCGAAATGCTTTTTCGAGAAACACGAAATGAATCGGGCTCATCTGGGGCGCAAGAATGGTATAGGTCTCGCACATTTTTTCGCTGAATTTAACCGGCGTGAAGTAGGTTTGGCGATCGGCGGCCACAAAGCCGCGGCGCTTGCGCTCATTCAATGCCGCAACCAATGAACGGATGCGGATGCGGGCTGCACCGATATTGCTGCCTTCGTCGATTTTGAGCGTTGTATAGATCTTGGATTTGGCGTGCAAGATCTCCATCACCTGGTCTGTGGTGACGGCATCCAGGCCGCATCCAAAACTATTCAATTGTATCAATTCGAGATCGGGCTGCTGGGCAACATATCTTGCAGCACAATACAATCGCGAATGGTAGGCCCATTGATCGATCACGCGCAGCGGTGATGCATTGTCGCCCAGATGCGCAACCGAATCTTCGGTAAACACCGCAATGCCATAGCCTGCAATCATTTCGGGAATTCCGTGATTGATCTCGCGATCAATATGATACGGACGACCGGCAAGCACAATGCCGCGAATATGATGCTCGCGGACATATTTCAAGGCTTCGGCACCGGCATTGCGAATATCTTCCTTAAATGCATCGCGTTCTGCAAAAGCCGCTTGTGTCGCACTTTTGATTTCAGCAAGCGAAATATTGAATTTGGTGCCGATTTCTTCATAAATGCGTTTATATAATCCTTTTCTGTCATCCAGATTAAAGAATGGATTCATAAAAGGAATATCTTTTTCTTTGAGCTCATCGACATTGTTTTTAATCACTTCGGGATATGAAGTGACAATCGGGCAATTGTAATGATTGTTGGCCGATTTGACTTCTTTCTGCTCAAAATAGATACACGGGTAGAAGATGAAATCGGGTTTTGCCGCAATCAGCCAGGCAATGTGACCGTGTACGATTTTGGCGGGATAACATGCCGATTCGGATGGAATCGTATCCAGCCCCATTTCGTATATTTTTTTTGAAGACTGCGGTGAAAGCAGCACCCGGAATCCGAGCTTTGTAAACAGCGTAAACCAGAACGGATAGTTTTCATACATATTGAGAACGCGCGGAATACCCACGGTTCCACGATATGCCTGTTCCTGAGTGAGCGGTGTATAATCGAATGTACGATGATGTTTGTAGTCGAACAGATTGGGGACATCCGAACGCTTGAGTTTTCCGGTCGGACGTTCACAGCGGTTGCCGGTGAGGAATTTCGATCCATCATTAAATGTATTAATCGTGAGCAGACAATTATTGGGGCAGCCACCGCACCGGCGCATACTAATCTTATATGAAAACTCGCTCAGTTCCTGTCCAAGACGAATCGTACTATACTTTTTGTCTGCCGGACAACGCGTCTGTGCAATCAATGCGCAGCCATAAGCCCCCATCAGACCGGCGATATCGGGACGCACCGCATGCAGCCCCGAAATATTCTCAAATGCACGCAAAACCGCATCATTCAAAAATGTTCCACCCTGAACGATGATCTTCCTGCCGATCGAATCGGTGTTGCGCAGTTTGATAACTTTATACAAAGCATTTTTAATCACCGAATAACTCAGGCCGGCTGAGATATCGCCAAGCGTTGCGCCCTCTTTTTGCGCCTGTTTCACACGCGAATTCATAAAGACGGTGCAGCGCGTGCCCAGATCTATCGGTGCCTGCGCAAACAGGGCTTCCTGAGCAAAGGTCTGCGGCGTATGCCCAAGACTGCGCGCAAACGTTTCGATAAACGAACCGCATCCGGATGAACACGCCTCGTTCAGCATGATGCTCTCGATCACGCCCTCGCGAAGCATCATACATTTCATATCCTGACCGCCGATATCGAGGATGAACTCGACGCCCGGCACAAATGCGTCGGCCGCACGATAATGTGCAATCGTCTCGATCTCCCCTTCGTCCACGTTCAGCGCTTTCTGTATCAGCCCCTCGCCGTATCCGGTTACGCAGGCATTGGCAATGGTGATGGCCGGCGTGAGCTTATTCTCGATATCACGCAGAATTTCGACTGTTTTTTCGAGCGGACGGCCTTCGTTGCTGCCATAATAATCGAGCAGAATCTCGTGATTCTCGGTCATCAGCACGGCTTTGGTCGTCGTCGAACCGGCGTCGATGCCCAAAAATGCACGGCCGCAGTAATCGCGGATATCCATACGCGGTGCAATGGTCTGATGCGCCTGAACAAAAGCCTGATAATCCGCTTCGTCCACAAACAGCGGTTCGAGCCGCTGGACTTCGCTGGTCGCATTTTCGCCATAATTCTCCATGCGTTCGAGCAGCGTCGAAAACGAAATCGGCCTGGATTCATACGAAATTCGGGCTGCGCCCATTGCGACAAACAGATTCGCATTCTCGGGAACCAGGATTTCGTGCGGCGCCAGCTTGAGCGTTTCGATAAATCGTTCGCGCAGCGACGACAAGAAATGCAGCGGGCCGCCCAAAAAAGCGACTTTTCCGCGAATCGGGTGGCCGCAGGCCAGCACGCTCACGGTCTGATTCACAACCGCCTGCAAAATGCTCGCAGCAATATCTTCGTGGCGCGCACCTTCGTTCAGCAGCGGCTGAATATCGGTCTTGGCAAAGACACCGCAGCGCGCCGCGATCGGATAAATCGTCTTATAGCCTTTGGCGAGCTCGTTCAGACCCATCGTGTCGGTATCGAGCAATACGGCCATCTGGTCGATAAAAGCGCCCGTACCGCCGGCACATGTTCCATTCATGCGCTGGTCGAGCGTCGCGCCAAAAAATGTGATTTTCGCATCCTCGCCGCCGAGCTCTATCGCGACATCGGTTTCGGGCAAAAGCGCTTCCACAGCCTTGCTCGATGCAATCACCTCCTGGCAAAAATCGAGTCCAAGTCGTTGTGCCACACCGATTCCAGCGCTACCCGTCACCTCGATGGTCATCTCGGGATTGCCGAGTTCTGCACCGATTTCGCGCAGAATGGTAAAGACCGCCAAACGAATATCGGAAAAGTGACGGCGGTAGGTCGAATATAAAATGTCGTGGGCATCGTTTTCGACAACCGCTTTCACCGTCGTCGACCCCACATCGAATCCACAATGTAAAACAGACTTCATAGGAACCTGGAATGAGCAATGGCAGAAGGCATGAGCCTGTCTGCATCCATAAGCGAGCAAGTTGCATGAACACACATCGCTGTGTGACATGCACCCACACAACTCTCTAAAACCGTTACACATCACTTTTATTCATTAAAATCAACCGAATAAGCATGACGCATCGATTGACGCACCGCGAAAAACCTGGAAATTTTGTATTTTGGTGGGTCAAATAGCGATTGGGAGCCATAGCCACTGATTTTACTGTTTTCTGGGGCGCTGCCCCAGACCCCGCCAAGGGCCTGAGGCCCTTGGAACCCGCAATAATGTGTGGATTCTGCTGAATACATACGGTCTACCATGGCCTGCAAAGATCGAAATGGGGCCCCTCCCCCATTTCGCCTAAACTATATCGTTTGGGTGAGTCTGAATGGGGTAATCAATAATGAATCCAAGGTTAAATGCGGTAGCCCTGCTCTCCCCGCAAATGCCAATTGCCGCGAACCGGAAATTCCTGTATAAGCGTTTTGGGTGGCGTTCAGTATATTAAAATTTGTTCACATAAACGCCTTCGACAGAGGAAGATATGGCTTTTGATCAGGACGACAAGCATCCGCCAAGACGGCGGAAAGCACCGGAAGCACCGGACACCAGCTTTGATGCGTTTTCACCGCAGATGGCGCCGAAGCCGGCGACAACCATTCGCGAGAACCAAACGCTATCGCCGGAGATTGCGGGCATTGGGGAGCAGCGGCTTTATGAATCGCTGCGGCCGATGTCATTTGACGAGTACGTTGGTCAGAAAGCAGAAGTCGATAACATCCGTGTATTTGTTCAGGCAGCGAAATTGCGGCAGGAGCCGGTTTGTCACCTGTTGCTTTCGGGTCCGCCGGGACTTGGCAAGACCACGCTAGCCCAGATTTGTGCACACGAACTGGGCGTGAACATCAAATCCACATCGGGTCCGGCCATCGAGAAGAAGGGCGATCTTGCTGGGCTTCTCACCTCGCTTGAGCCCAGGGATGTGCTGTTTATCGACGAAATCCACCGTCTCAATCCGGTTATCGAAGAAAACCTCTATCCGGCGATGGAAGATTTCATGTTTGACGTCATCATTGGCGAAGGTCCGCATGCGCGCTCGATAAAGCTGGAGCTGCCCAAATTCACGCTGATTGGTGCGACCACGAGAACCGGACTGCTCACCAGCCCACTGCGCGACCGATTCGGCTATATTGCACGGCTGGATTACTATACATCTGACGATTTGGAGAAGATCGTCAGTCGATCTGCCCGCCTGTTGAATATCGATATCGACGACGATGCGGTCGTTGAAGTCGGCCGTCGATCCCGCGGCACGCCGCGAATTGCCAACAGGCTTTTGTCGCGTCTGCGCGATTTTGCCAATGTGCAGGGGCTAAAGAACATCACACAAAAGCTGGCCGCCGAAAGTCTGGGCATGCTCGGCATCGACAGCATTGGTCTGGATAAGATGGACCACCGCATTCTGCATACGATTATCGAAAAATTCGGCGGCGGTCCTGTTGGCGTCGATACACTTGCCGCAGCAACCGGTGAACACCGCAATACCCTCGAGGATGTCTACGAGCCCTATCTGCTGCAGCAGGGGTTTATCCAGCGCACACCCCGCGGTCGTATTGCAACTTCCCGCGCCTACACGCATCTCGGCATTGAACCGCAGAACGTCGTCGGTGCTCAGCCGGATCTCTTCGACTTCTAAGCTCTGGGTTGGCCATGGCCTCTATTCCAAAAGATCTGCAACGGTTTTCGATCGACGGGCCGCATGTCACGCCGCAATATATCAGACCCACGCCCGCCGTTTCACAGCTCGTCGAACAAATCCTCGACTGCTTCAGATTTGGGGTCGACGATACCTATGGCAATCTGCAGGATGCCCTCGAATCCATCGCGCTGGCAAGCCAGCGCCACAGGCTCATCCACGGCATCATTCATCTGCTCGAAGATCGGCTGCATTTCCAGGAAGCCCTCGCCGTCGATCCCGTCGCGCTGCGGAAATCACTCTTTGAAAAAGCCGCAAAAATTCAGGCATCACAGTTCAAAGATCGCCAGTGGCGATCTGATATCCTCAAACAGGTCGCAGGCGAATTCAATCTGGATGAAGCAAAAATCGACGAACTTCTCTATGCCGATCTCAAATCCGAACGAAAAATCACACAATTCGATGATACCGACGTCGAGAATGCCATTGCCGAATACAATCTTGCGCTCGCCAGATCTTTGCTGATGTACGCGCGCACGCTCACCTTTACCATCGAATTTGCAAGTGAATCATTTGCCATCTCGCTCAGAAAACTCTTCCAGTGCCTCAAGTTCTTCAACCTCCTGTTCCAAACACAGGCAATTACCGAAACCGCGTGGCAATTCACGGTCGACGGACCAAGTGCAGTTTTGCCACAACCTCAGAAATATGCGACTTCACTGGCGGCGTTTTTACCATCGCTCTACATGTTTCAAAATTGGCACGCCACTTCAAGTATCGAAATCGACGGACAACCCTATATATGGCAACTCAAGCCCGACGATTTCATCGCGCCGGATTTGCGGTTTGCCCAGCGGCTGCCGCAGGAAGCCGATAATCTCGCTGCCAGAATTCAGGAAATTGCACCGGATTGGATCGTCAACCACGACACACCCATTTTGCAATTCGGACCACAGGCGGTATGGATCCCTGACTTTTCAATCACAAACGTCAAATCCAAAAAAACCGCACATATCGAGATTCTGGGCTACTGGCGCGCAGATTACCTCAACCGGAGACTCGAAAGTTTGAAGAACGCACCCAAAAATCTTATCCTGGTGCTCAGCGACAAACTCAAAATTGACGCTCATAAACTCGCTCAAACAAACGTCCAGGTGGTCTTCTTCAAGCTCACACCAAAAGCCAAAGACATCATCCAGGTGGCCGCGAACTTCGCACAATAATTTTGACACACCAAACAATTGGCACGCGAATTGCACAAATGGCACCAGTTTCATTGCGTTCCAAACGCGGTCACTCTGTTTTAAATATGCAACATAAAGGAATTTGGAGGATTTATGAAAATTAAAGCGCTTGCCCTTGGCTTATTGCTTTCGGTTTTTTCAGCATTTTTTGCAACCAACGCATTTGCAGCCCCCGGCTCGGGATTTGATGTCCGCCTAAGCGCCACAGCGCCCATCGTAAACTTCACCACCACAAAAGAAAGTGTAAGCGGCTCTGTGTCTTATAAGGATGAATACGACTATGATGAATGGATGGTCGGATTCAATGGCAGGATTTCACTCGGATATCGCTGGAGCATCATTGGTCTGTATATCGACCAGGATCTCGGATGGGTCAAATACAACAACCAGGCAAACAAAGACATCGACCCCTATTTCCTGGGCGGCACCTATGTCACGCTTCGTGCGCTCATTCCACTCAGTGCAATTGAGTTCGATTTCGGTCTTGGGTTGGGTGCCATGTACAGCAACGGTGATGATGCCCGTGTGCATTCCAAGCACATGGCCATCACGACCGACAGCGACGGCGATGCTTCTCCGTGCTTCGCATTCAAACTCGCCATCGAATTGTCCTACTTCATCACCAGCTCTGTCGGCATCGGCATCGATCTCGATTACGCCGTCGGCATGAACATCGTCAACTATCACGAAAACGGTTATCGCATCGAGCAAACAGACTACATCCATCACTTCACCCCCGGTCTGCATCTGCGATTCGTGCTCTAATCCACAAATTCTCAAAACCCAACGGCGCTTCGGCGCCGTTTTTTTTGTTTTTGCCGCGACAACCCCCTCATCACATCACAAACTACCCCCAATTCGCATCGGGTGTATAAGGCGAGTGCCATTTTGGCGGTACACAGTCCATCATTCGAGGTGAATCATGCCAGACCCCGTAACAAAACAAGCGCCTGCAGAGCCGTCAATCGCCGAATCTGCATCAGCGCAGCCAAATACCGAGAGCGCCACAACCCTAGCGCAGAATCCAACCGATACTGAACCATCCAGTATTCAAACGACCGAAGACAACAGCGCCTCCGCTTCCCCATCCGACTCGCAAACCCTCATCCAAACCCGCGTCAAGCGCATCGGACTCGCAGCCCTGGTGCTCTCTTTTGGCATTTTATGCTCGCGGCTGCTCGGATTTGTGCGCGAAGCCGTCATCGCCTATCAGGCCGGTGCCGGTTCTGCCACAGACGCATATAATGCCGCTTTCACGCTGCCCGATATCATGAACTACTTCCTCGCGGGCGGCACGATGTCCATCACATTCATCCCACTCTTCACCGCCTACATGACCAAAAATCAGACGGAACGCGCCAACCGTCTGTTCTCGCTCATTGCGACGACCATGGGCCTCATCATGATGACCGGCATCGCCATTTGCATGGTCTTCACCACACCGCTCGCCCATCTGCTCTTTCCCGGATTCAGCGCCGATCAGCTCGCCAGCACCGTCGAAATGACGCGAATCGTCCTGCCCGCGCAAATCTTTCACTATATCGGCAGCCTCATGATGGCCTGTCTGATGGCCCGCGGCCAGTTCCTCCCATCCGCACTCGCACCGCTCGTCTACAATCTCATGATCATCATCGGCGGCGTCGTACTCTACCCATTCATCGGCATGAAAGGCTTCTCGTTTGGTGCGCTCACAGGCGCATTCCTCGGACCTTTCCTCATCCCCCTGCTCTTCCTCAAGGGAAAAGTCAAATACAAACCCGTCATTCAGTTCACCGATGCCGATTTCAAAAAATACATCTTCCTCACCCTGCCGCTCATGATCGGCGCAAGCCTCACAACTGTCGACGAATTCATCTGGCGATTCCTCGGATCGTCGATGGAGGAAGGTTCCATCAGCTGGCTCAACTACGCACGCCGTCTCGTACTCGTCCCCATCGGCCTCGTCGGACAGGCCACCGGACAAGCTGCCCTGCCCTATCTCTCTCAGCTCGCCGCAAAGGGTGAAAACGAAAAAACCGCTCAAACACTGCACAACACGCTCAAAAACGTCATCATCCTGGCATTCGTCATCATCGCTTTCTTCGTCGTCCTCGCCGAGCCGATGGTCTCCCTCATTTATGAACGCGGCAAATTTACCGCGGCAGACACCCAGACAACCGCCAATATTCTTCGCATTCTCTCCATATCCATCGTATTCTGGACAATTCAGATGGTCACGGTCCGCGCTTTCTACGCCGCACAAAACACCCTCCGCCCCATGATTATCACGACCATCGTCACGCTCATTTCGATCCCCATCTACTGGCTGTGCAGCGAAACCTTCGGTCTGAACGGCCTCGCCATCGGTTCCGTCATCGGCATGTGCCTGCAATCCTCCGCCATCGTCTATTTCTACCACCGCCAGAACCGCGCCTTCAAACCGTTCAACCTCCTCAAAGCCGGCGTCATCGGCCTGATACTCGCAGCCATCACGGCTGTCGGCAGCTACGCCGGACTCATGATCATCAATCAAATCGACATCGAATCCCACATCTGGCTGATTCTCTTCCAGCTCATCGTTTCGGGCCTGATTGGCACTATACTCGCCGCCATTGCCGCACGATTCCTCGTTCCAGAACAATTCAACAGCTTTATCAAAAAAATCACCCACAAACTGCTGAAAATCACCCACAAACTGCACTAATTAATATATATATAATTTATATATATAATTATTTATATATTTTTGCGGGCTATCGGCGCCGCCGATACGCCCCGCGTTTCGGCGCTATTTGCGGCAACGGATAAACAGCGGCGTGCAACATGCACGTCGCTGTTTCCGTCACCGCCAATACGCGCCTTTGCGCCCGTCTATGTGCTCGGCCGGTAAGAGACGCGCGGACCGTGCGTCTCTACCGGCCTGCGCGCATACGCCGGGCGATTTCTTTGTATTGCGATATTCCCCGACTGCCCCGTTCTTGCGCAAACCCGCTCAGAATGGTATAAAACAACGGTCGCATGCCTGCGGCTCAAAA
>JAEEGL011030065.1_pt1 | contig 28426 bp, 27 predicted proteins | sample 9134231 | NCBI WGS metagenome assembly JAEEGL01 (sample SAMN16246548, study PRJNA631951) | gut metagenome | biome: gut microbiome; feature: rumen; material: fiber-attached | host: Bos | place: Iran: Karaj | collected 2018-10
ACGGGCGACGGCCCCTCCCAGGTGGCCCTGGAGGCCATGCAGGAGCAGCACCCCGAAAAGCTGCAGGACCGGTCCGGCTACCTTCTAAAGACCCACGACGGACGGATCGTCAAGTCCAGTACGGTCTACATCCGCAACGGGCAAGGGGGCGTGGACGGGATCTTCTGCGTCAACTACGATATCACCAATCTGCTCATGGCCCAGAAAGCCGTGGGAAGCCTCCTCTCCCATGGGGAGGAGCCCAAAGCTCCCGCCAGCATCCCTCAGAACGTGAATGAGCTGCTGGATAACCTCATCGAGCAGAGCGTAGAGAAGGTTGGCAAGCCCGTGGCCCTCATGACCAAGGACGATAAAATCACCGCCATCCAGTTCCTCAACAATGCCGGCGCCTTCCTGGTCACCAAGAGCGGCGACAAGGTCAGCAAATATTTCGGCATCAGCAAATACACCCTCTACTCCTACATCGACGCCGGCAAGAACCTGTAAGGCTGGCCAAAACGGGCGAACCGTGAATCGCTCCTGGGTATCGGTACATCACTCATGCACACGGTAGGGGATGGGCTTGTCCCATCCTGTTTTTTTGCCTTGCACGTTGTGCCAAATCTGATATAATACATTATTACAAGATATTGAGGAGGGAAGCCCATGGACCCCGTATACGTCTTCGGACACAAAAATCCGGACACCGACTCCATCGTAGCCGCCATCGCTTACGCGAATCTGCGCAACGCTCTGGGGGACAGGCAATATGTGGCCTGCCGCCTGGGGGTGCTCAGCGACGAGACCAGCCGCATTCTGCAACGGTTCGGGTTCGAGTCGCCCCTTCGGCTCCACGACGTGCGCACCCAGGTGAAGGATCTGAATTTTGACAGGCCGCCCATCCTTTCCGATGCGGTGACGGTGCACCGGGCCTGGGAGCTCATGAACGACAGCAATCTGCCTTCCGCCTCTTTGCCCATCGCCAACGAGGAAGGGAAGCTGTTCGGCATGCTCACCTCCGGCGACGTGGCTCAATACGACATGCGCTTTGTGGAGGAGACGATGCTGGACGACGTGCCCCTGTTCAACCTCCTATCCTGTCTGGATGGGCAGATCTGGGGCGACTACGGGGATGTGACCGGTCTCTCCGGCGAGCTCTGTATCGCGGTGCCCGGCATGGCGCAGACCTTCCCGGAGCACAGCATCGTCATCACCGGAAGGGACAGCGCCGTTCTGAAAGCCGCCTACGTTGCCAAAGCCGCCGCGATCATTCTCTGCGGCGGTCAGCTTCAGCCGGAAGACATGGCGGATCGAGGCGATACGGTCATCATTACCACCCCTTACGACCCCTACCGAGCCGCTCGGCTCATCATCCAGTCCATTCCCGTGTCGCGCATCGCGCGGACTACGGATCTAACCGTTTTTCATGAGGATGACTACCTGGATGTGGTGCGGGACGCCACCTTGAAGAGCCGCTATCGGAGCTATCCCGTTTTGGACAGCCAGGATCGAGTGGTGGGCACCCTGTCCCGGTACCACCTGCTCAGGCCCAACCGGAAAAAGGTGGTCTTGGTGGACCACAGCGAAACCGCCCAGAGCGTGGACGGGCTGAGCGAAGCCCAGATCCTGGCCATCATCGATCACCACAGGCTCGCCGACGTGGAGACCGTGGACCCCATCTACGTACGGACCGAGGCCGTGGGCGCCAGCACCACCATTATCGCCACCATGTTCCAGGAGCGGGGGATCATGCCCGGGCAAAAGCTGGCGGGGCTCATGGCGGCGGGCATCCTCTCCGACACCATCCTCTTTCAGTCTCCCACCTGCACGGAGCGGGACCGGATCATGGCCGAGCGAATGGCGCGGCTAGCGGGCCTGTCGCTGACGGAGCTGGGCAACGACATCTTCTCCTCTACCCTGCCGCCCAGCGCCGACGTGAAAGAGCTGCTGTTCAGCGACTTTAAACAGTTCCAGATCGCGGGCCATTCCCTGGGCATCGGTCAGTTCACCAGCACCAACTCGGAACAGCTGATCCCCCGCCATGCCGAGGTCATCGCCATCATGGAGGAGGAACGGGAGAAGCATGGCTATGAGATGCTCCTCTTCATGCTGACCGATGTGCTGAAAAAGAGTACACGGCTGCTGGCTGTAGGCGACCTAAATGAACTGGGCCAGGTTTTCAACGTGAAGTTCAAGGACAACGCCGCCTTGCTCCCCGGCGTCATGAGCCGCAAAAAGCAGATCGTGCCCACGCTGTCCCTGATCTGGGGTTGATCCCTCCGCTGCGATATCTGTATCATCGCCGCCAACGGCGGCTTCCTCCCCAAGGCGCTTGCTGCCCTCGCGGATCTGCTTGGCGTCCGGGCTCAAGATGGTTCCGTAAAACAGGATATGCACATTGTTCCGGAAGGCGCATGGCTTCTTAACTAAATCAATGCGCCTTTTCTAATATGTGAGCTTTACGCTGCGCTCTGCGCGACGCCCTCGGCCTGACCAAGGGATCAATACCTGCCTCTGATCTGGTCGATCACATGCCCCACCGATGCAGCCACGGTCCCCTCCGCGAATGGGTTCAGCAGGTTGCCCACCTCCAACAGCTCAAAGTAGCCCCGGGTACCGCCGGCGCGACACAGGCGAAGGTAGTCCTGCCATGCCGCGGCCCGATCCGTCTTTGCCCGACCGTAATACTGGAAGGCGCACATCCGAGCCAACGCGTAATCGATGTAGTAGAAGGGGTAGAGAAAGATATGCTGCTTCTGCATCCAGAACCCGCCCTCCTCTAAAAAGGGCACCCCGTCATAGTCCCGCCAGGGCATGTATTCCTTCTCGATGCTGCGCCACACCTGCCGCCGCTCGTGGGCGGTCATGTCCGGCTTCTCATAGACCCTATGCTGGAACTCGTCCACGCAGCACATATAGGGGATCACGGAAAGAGCCTGGATAAGATGAGCCGTCAGATACTTTTCGCTGTTCTTGCCGAAAAAGCTCTCCGCCCAGGGGTAGGCGAACTGCTCCATGCTCATGGAGTGGATCTCGTTGATCTCCGAAGTCGACCCACCCAGCATACGGACCGGGATGGACCGCATGGCCAAATACCCTTGAAAAGCATGACCCGCTTCGTGGGTCAGCACCTTGACATCGGCGCTGGTACCGTTGAAATTGCTGAAGATGAAGGGCGCCTTATAACCTGGAAAGCTGGTCATATACCCACCCATACGTTTGCCGGGACGGGTCTGTAAATCGAACAGGCCGTATTTCACCATGAAATCGAAGAACTCGCCGGTCTCGGGGCTCATCTCCCGATACATCTCCTGTGCCTTTTGGATCAGCTCCCCCATGGTCCCTTCCGGGTCCGCGTTCCCTTCGGGGAAGATCAGCGCCTCGTCGTAATAGCGAAGCTTGTCCACGCCCAGCCTTTGACGCTGACGTTCGCAGATCTCAGCGACCGCGGGGGTGATGATCTTTTTGACCTGCCCACGGAAGCGAGCGGCGTCGGCTTGGGTATAATCGAACCGGCGGCGCTGAAGATATGCCAGGTCGGTATAGCTTTCAAAACCCAACGTATGGGCCATTCCGGTCCTTAGATGCACCAGCTCGTCGTACTGAGCGTCCAACCGAGGACTGATCCGCTCATACAATGCGGCCCAGGCGTGGAAAGCATCCCTGCGCTCCTGCCGATCCGTGCTCTCCATATGCTTCAGCAGCCCATAAAAGTTGACCTTCCGTCCCCGAAACTCGGTCACGGCCATGGCGCTGTCCTTCTGATACTGCTGCGTCAGCTCGCCCTCCCGAATGACATCCGGGATGATCCTCTCATCGGCGGTCTTCAGCGCCGCATCCACCATGCGAAACATCTGTTGCCCAAACTCCGCCTCGAATCGGAGCCGAAAGGGACTTCCTGCCAGCGCCGCCTGGTATTCCTTCCGCAAAGGGATCAACGCAGCGTTCTGCTCCCGAAACCACTTCACCTCGCCTTCATAGAAGGCGTCGGTGGTGTCAATGGTGTTTCGCACATGCCAAAGGGAACCCATGGTGCTGACAGACTCCTCTGCGCTTTGCAGGGAGAAGAACGCAGCTTTGGCTTCCTCGTAGGCTGCAGCAGCATGCAGCGTATCGATGGTTCTGCGGTATTGAGCCTTCAATGCCTCCATATCTGGTCGCGCATAGGGCATGTCCCGAAAGGGCGTCATGGTCATCTCGAATTGCCTCCTTCATGTACAGTATGGATGAGCTTATACAGAGTATAGTAAAAACAAACGGCCGTCCTGTCAAGCGGCGACCGAAGCAGGCGGCAGATGTTTCATCGTTCCGGCTTCTTCCGATAGTCCTCCCCGTACCGGATGCTCTGGCCGCTGCTTTCCAGCAGCTCCGTCACCGTCACAAGATCATAGCCCTGCTCCCGGAGCCAGGGGATCACCGCCTTGAGCGCCGTGACGGTGGTGGGGAGCCGATCATGGAAGAGGAGGATGGACCCATCCTGGGTCTCCTTTTGAACGATCTTCAAAATGTTTTCAGGATCCTTGCTGCTCCAGTCCCGGGTGTCCACGGACCAGCGGATGCTGGCCACGCGCCCGGTTTGACACGCCCGGCGCACGGTCTTGTTCAGCTTCCCGAAGGGTGGGCGCAGCAGATGCGTGTCATAGCCGCCGTTCACCTGCTCTGAGATCATATCCCGCATCCGCTGGATCCTTTTGGCGTTGACGGCCACGGAGAATTGTGTCATATCCGTATGGGTGAGATCATGCATACCGATGTCACAGCCCATGTCTGCCATGCGCTGCAGAATGGGCCGGGTGTCGTCGTTCAGCTTGGAACCGATCACGAAGAAAGTCCCCCTGGCATCGTGCTCCGCCAACAGATCCAGAACCCGGGGCGTATACTTTGTGGGACCGTCGTCGAAGGTCAGGGCCACCATGGGTCGATCGGGATCCGGGGCGGTCCTCGTTCCGGTGTCTTCGGCGCTTGGGTCCGGAAGAGTTTTTGCAAAGACGTCTATGGATGCAGGCGTCGGCGTGGCTTCCGGCACCGGGGCTACTTCAGAGATTTCGCTTCGGCAGCTCCAGAGCAACAGCAGCGCCAATGGGATGAACAGGATTCGTTTCATAGCCATAGGATGCCACGTTTTTCGACAAATAACATCTTCATGTCCAAAAAAAGAAAGCCCCTTTCCTGTGAAAAGGGGTTTGGGAAGAGAAGATCACTGCTCGCTGAACCGCTCCTTGGCGTGGAAGACGCGGCTGATGGTGGCGTAATCCCCAAAGACCGTGAGCTTGTCACCCGGTTGGAAGACGGTATTGGCGGTAGCGGGCACGGCCTTGCTGCTTGGAGGCTCCACCAGCATGACCAGGATGTTGTAATCCGCCTTCAGACCGGTCTGTGAAAGGGGCTTGTTCTGCAGCTCCTCCGGCACCTGATTCAGCGTTACCTGGGCGATGGATTCCTGACCGATGTAGTCCATGATCCAGATGGAGTTGGCGATATCCTTGTGAATGATGCGCCCCGCCAGCTTTTCGATGAACTGATCGCCCCAAGCCCGGATCTTAGGGAACCGCATGAACCCTACGATGAAGAGGATGACCAGAATGGGAATGAGGCTGCTCAACAGATCCGCCGCCAACTCCGATATTTTCAGGGAGAAGAAAACGTTGATGAACGCGGATACGATGGTGATGTTGAACACGTAGCCGAAGAGCATGGTGATCCTTGCAAGCCGTCGCCGAGATTTGGTGGTCAGCAGCAGCTCGCTTTCGTGGGTGGTGAAGCCGCAGCCCGTCAACAGGGAGATCACCTGAAACCGCGCTTTCTCGTCGGGCAGACCCGTGAAACGAAAGAGGATAGCGAACAGTTCCGAAATGACCCAGTATACCAAAATGACCAGGGCAAACAGGGAAAAAGCGAGATAGATGTTCATGAAGCCCTCCTTATGGTATCTCTATGGTAATATAGATTTCTCTTTCCTGCAAGAAAAAGATGAAGAAACCGACTGTGCCCGTTGCAAAGACCCGGGAAGTGTGCGACAATACCAGCGGAGTATACTATCTGGAGGGACCATGACGAAGAAACTGTTCGCACAGGCCATGGCCAAGGTTTTCCCGGGCGTGCTGGGCGTGGGGCTGCTGAACGAAGACAAGGAGGCCTGTTCATGACCATACGAGAGATCTTTTTGGAGAAGGATCATAACTGCGCCGAAACGGTGCTCCTGTGGGCCAACGAGCGATATGGGCTGAACGTGGCCCCTGAGGACGTGTCCCTGGTCAGCGGCTTCGGCGGCGGCCTGGGCTGCGGAGAGAACTGCGGCGCCCTACTGGGCGCGCTGGCAGTCCTGGGAAAGATCCGGGTCGCGAGCCGAGCTCACGCCACCGTCGGATTCAATGAGGAATGCGCCCGGTTGGTGGACCTGTTCCGGACGGATCTGGGCAGCATAGAGTGCGCGGAATTGAAGGAGCTGTATCGCCGGCCCGATGTGCGCTGCTTGTATGTGGTGGAGCGGGCTGCGGCGGTGCTGGATGCATACCTAAAGGAGCTGGAGGGGACGCTTCGTAAACCATAACGCCTTTTTTCTAAAAAAGGTGCAATCGCATCCCATTCCTGTTATACTAAATTACGATGGAGACCAAATTCAACAAAAAGGTACAGAAGCACCGGCGAAGGCTTCTGCCAGACAACTGGCAGGAGAAGTTGCCCTTGCGCCCGGTGCTCTTTTTGCTGGGTATGCTGCTGGTGCTGTTCGTGGTCATATTGGTGAATCAGCCCGCGGACAGCTACCTCAACAATGCGGAGATCGACGTGCTGCGCCGCAAAGGCACCCTGCGGGTGGGGGTGGACGAGAACGTCTACGGCCTGAACCAAAGGGGCGTAGGCCTGGAACCCACCATGTGCGACGCCCTTTCCCAGGTGATATTCAACAGTTCCGACGGGTGTGAACGATCGACCGTCACGCGGCACACAGTGGCCTGGCACATGAGCGAAGGGACCATCGACATCGCCATCATGAGCCTGGACAAGCTGACAGGCAAGGGATATCTGTCCACCGAGACCCCCTTTTATCGCGATCCCTGCATACTCATGGGCTACACGATGCCCGCCAAAGACGACCTGGCGGAAAAGCGGATCGCCGTCCTTCACGATACGGCCGCCTACGACGTGGTCAGCAAGTATCAGCAGGATGAGGAAAACGGCCTCATGATCGTATCTTATGCCGCTTACTATGACATGCTGGTGGCATTGCGCGCCGGGTCTGTGGACGCTGTGTGCATGCCCCGGACCGTGGCCCTGTCCCACAAGGACAAGGGCATGGCCATTTCCGGGTATGCCCTAGGCACAGTGGACTACCACGTGATCGGCACCAGCGAACAGAAGGATCTTATTTCCCTCATCGACAGTCAGCTTGTCGCATGGGCCAACGACGGGACGCTGCGTCAATGGTACGAGGCGTATGATCTGGTGTACGATTTGGGGTAAACGGTTGACTATATCACGATAATTGGGTATAGTAACAGATAGGATTTAGCTCAGCCGACCAGGTTTTGCGGATAGTGTTCTTCCGCGGGCTGCGCAAAGGGCGTTGCGGATGCGCGCTCCATCGACGAAGGAAGAACGACAGCAGAAACCATATGACACGCGCAAGGCATTTCACCCCTTGCAGGGTCGTCGTACGCCGCAGGCGCATAGGCTGGACCCGGAAGCGAGGGCGGAGCCCTATTGGTTGAAGGCGCAGGTTTCGACCGGCTGAACAGGAGGTTTTATGAATCAGTACTACAGCATCCAGGGCGGGCGGCGGCTCGAAGGGACCGTGACCATCAGCGGCGCCAAAAACGCGGCGGTGGCCATCATCCCGGCAGCGGTCCTGGCTGGAGAATGCTGTATTCTGGAAAATCTGCCCGCCATCCAGGACGTGCAGACGTTGAAGCATATCCTTTCCCGTATCGGCGCTCAGGTGGACTTCACCCGGGGCGATTGCATGCGGGTGGACCCCACCGCCATACGTACCGTGGACGCCACCTTCCCGGAGGTCAGCGCCATGCGCGCCTCCTACTATCTGCTGGGCGCCATGCTGGGCGCCTACGGCGAAGTGGAGTTGGCGCTTCCCGGCGGCTGCGTCATCGGCCCCAGACCCATCGACCAGCATATCAAGGGTCTTCGGGCTTTAGGCGCCAACGTGTATATCGACGAAAGTCGAAACGTGGTCCGCGCCCAGGCGTCGAAGCTCCACGGAGCGGAGATATTCTTTGACCTGGTTTCCGTGGGCGCCACCATCAATCTGATGCTGGCAGCCTGCAAGGCTGAGGGGCAGACAGTGCTGCAGAACGTGGCCAAGGAGCCCCACGTGGTGGACGTGGCCAACTTTTTGAACATGATGGGCGCATCCATCAAGGGCGCAGGCACTGACGTGATCCGCATCCAGGGGCGCAAAAAGCTCCACGGTTGCAGCTACGCCGTGATCCCGGATCAGATCGAGACCGGCACCTATATGATCGCCGCCGCTGCCACCCGAGGCGACGTGATCATCAAGAATGTGATCCCCACCCATATGGAGGCCATCACAGCCAAGCTCCTGGAGAGCGGCGCTCAAATCGTGGAGGGCGATGACGGGCGGGAGTTCTATCTCCGAGTGAAGATGGATGGTCGGCCTCGGGGCGTGAACATCAAGACCGCCGTGTATCCCGGCTTCCCCACGGATCTGCAGCAGCCCATGATGGCGTATCTCACTACCGCCGGCTCCAACTCCGTGGTGGTGGAGAACATCTTCGAAAACCGGTTCAACCACGTGAAGGAGCTTCGCAAGATGGGGGCCTCCATCAGCGTCAGCAAGCGTACCGCTCGCATCCGGGGCGTGGAATCTCTCCGAGGCGCGGATATCCACGCCACCGACCTTCGGGCCGGTGCGGCGTTGATCGTGGCCGGTCTCTCCGCTTCCGGCGAGACCAAGGTCAGGGGCATCGAGTATATCGACCGGGGGTATGAGCACCTGGAGCACAAGTTCAACGCCCTGGGCGCCAGCATCACCAGGATAGAGGAAGAATAAAACCAAGCTCCCCTCCCTCTATTCATAAAAAATCGAGGCTATCTTCCTCGTTCCTTCCGGCGTCTTATTGCAAACCCGGAAGCAGCACAAAAACGGCCCCGGCAAAGGACCGTTCGGAACCCCGTGAAGCCATCATGGACAGCTAATCTATCTTCAACATCCGATATCCGATCCCGATGTGGGTCTGAATGAATTTTTGAGAGTCCGGTGAGGGCTCTATTTTTGCATGGATCCCTTGTCTGTTATCCTGCTAAAACAGTCCAACAAATAGAACCCATAGGCGAACACACCCAGGATCACCAGCACTACCAATACGTTTGCCACAATGACTATCCCCGACCGTGTCCTCATCGATGCGCCGGTTGAACAGCCAGGAAGCCTTTCGTCGCCGGATGACAGCCACTGCGTTGGAAGGCAGTGGCGCCATGGCGGTGGCGGCGATGAACAGGGCATCCTCCACAGGCGCCCACCGGCCCAGTCTTGACGTGACCGGCAGCGTCAGCAAGCCGGCGCCGAACAGAATGATGGCCGCTATGGATCGAAAACGTCCCGATCAGAAAAAGATTGTTTGCCTTCTTTCCCTTCTAATAATACTACCTGTTCTATATGGATTTGAGCGGTTGGGGTCTGTGTGTTGAGATCGGAACGCGATCCTCAATAGATCACCGGAATGTCCTCATGGATGCCGTACTTCTTTTTGAAGGCCTCCAGATCCGCAGCGGAACGGATCAAAGACACCTCCCGAAAGCGACCGGTTTCCCTCTCCCGAAATCCGGCAACCTTTTCGCCCGTGCAGATGCTGCTGCGGATCACGGGCTCCAGCGCCGTTTTGTCATAGGCCTCTGGGGAAGCCATCTTCCGTTTGAACCGGGAAAAGAGCATGTCCGCCTCCTTAATCCAGCCTCTGCTGGCGCATCCAGTAACTCATGACGAAGCTGTGAGGCAGGAGCTTAGCCAGCAACCCGTTGAAGCGGGCCGTAGCTCCGTATCGGCTCATATCCTTGCCCCGTTTCACATCCCGCCAGGCTTGATCCACCACATCCTTGGGATCGTACATCACGTCATATTTCTTTACCACCGGCTCCTTGTCCGGGTCAATGGCCCGGTCGAAGAAGGCGGTTTTGGTCCAGAAGGGGCAAACCGCCGTGACCGTGACGCCCCGGCTCTTTAGCTCCCGGTTCAACGCCCGACTGTAGCTCAGCACGAAAGCCTTGCCGGCCCCGTAGACGTCAATGTATGGGATGGGCTGGTAGGCCGCCACAGAGGCGAAGTTGAGAATATGGCTGCCTGCGCTCATGTAGGGCACGGTCAGCTGACAGAGGGCCTGCAAAGCCTGACAGTTTAGATCCACCATGTTCAGGTTCACATCGAGAGGCGTGTCCATGACGCCGCGGAACTTGCCGAAGCCCGCCGCGTTCACCAGCAATCCAACCTCCACCGGCTCCTCAGCCAGGGCTGCGGCGTAGATATCAAAGCTATGGCGATCCGTCAGGTCCATAGCCATCACCCGCAGAGAATAGGGGACGATCCTTCTCAATTCTTCCAGTTTTTCCCTGCTTCGAGCGATGACCCATACCTCATCGAAGGGGCCCATCTCGCCGCAGGTCTCGACGCACCGGCGGCCCATGCCGCTGGAGGCGCCGGTGATCACCGCGATCCGTTTCATATTCCACCATCCTTTCCCATGCTGGTCCATTTACCTGCAGTATGGGGGGACAGTCGCCCGGTTGTCAAGAGTGAAATCCCGTTGACAGGGGCAAAAAAATCATGGTATGCTTTTAATGATGAATCAAAAGAGGACAAGGACTATGGAAGAGAAGGATTGTTGCTGCACCGGAAAAACGAAAGCGCGCACAGAAGAGGAATACCGGAGCTTGATCCATCGGCTGAGCCGCATCGAGGGCCAGGTCCGGGGCATCCGGGCCATGGTGGAGAAGGGGGCCTACTGCACGGACATCCTGATTCAGAGCGCGGCGGTGTCCGCGGCCATCAACGCCTTCAATCGGGAGCTTCTTGAAAACCATATCCGCACCTGCGTGGCTAACGATATCCGTGAAGGCCGGGACGAGGTCATCGACGAGCTTATGGACACCCTGCAGAAACTGATGAAATGATAGGGAGCCGGTCCCAACGGGATCGGCTTTTTCCCGGTTGACATATACCCCCTATGGGTATACTATAGGGGCAACAGAGAGGCGGCCTGGGCCGCGGAAAAGGAATGGACATGAAGCAATACGATGTAACGGGCATGAGCTGCGCGGCCTGCAGCGCCCGGGTGGAGAAGGCCGTGAACGGGGTGGCGGGGGTCACCTCCTGCGCGGTGAGCCTTTTGACCAACTCCATGGGCGTGGAGGGGGACGCGGCCCCGGAGAAGATCATCCAGGCCGTGGAGGCGGCAGGCTACGGCTGCCGGGAAAAGGGCGCGGCGAAGAGGACCGTGGATCATACGGCCGAGGAGGAGGCCCTGAAGGATCGGGAAACGCCGGTGCTGAAGCGGCGGCTCCTGTGGTCTCTGGGCTTTCTGCTGGTGCTCATGTACTTCTCCATGGGCCATCATATGTGGAATTGGCCCATCCCCCCCTGGTTCGAGGGGAACCACGTGGCCATGGGCCTGGTTCAGATGATCCTCTCCGCCGTCATCCTGCTCATCAACAAGAAGTTTTTCGTCAGCGGCTTCACCAGCCTCCTCCATCGGGCGCCTAACATGGACACCCTGGTGGCCATGGGCTCCGGGGTCTCCTTCGTCTATAGCGTGGTGGTGCTGTTCCTCATGACGGATGCTGTCATAAAGGGCGACAGCGACAGGACCATGACCCTCATGAACAGCTTCTACTTCGAGTCCGCCGCCATGATTCTGACCCTCATCACCGTGGGCAAGATGCTGGAGGCCCGATCCAAGGGCAAGACCACCGACGCCCTGAAGAGTCTCATGAAGCTGGCACCCAAGACCGCCGTGGTGGTCAAAGACGGGCAGGAGGTCGAGGTGCCCATTGAGGAGGTCCAGACCGGCGATGTGTTCGTGGTGCGCCCGGGGGAGAACGTACCCGTGGACGGTGTGGTCCTGGAGGGCCACAGCGCCGTGAACGAGGCGGCTCTCACCGGCGAAAGCATCCCTGTGGATAAAGCCGAGGGAGATCCCGTCTCCGCCGCCACGGTGAATCAAAGTGGCTTCCTCCGTTGCCGGGCCACCCGGGTGGGCGAGGACACAACCCTGTCCAAGATCATCCAGATGGTCAGCGATGCAGCCGCCACCAAGGCGCCCATCGCCAAGATAGCCGACAAGGTGTCCGGGGTGTTCGTGCCCGTCATTTTGGGCGTGGCAGCGGCGGTCTTTGTCCTGTGGCTGGCCCTTGGACGGCCCTTCTCCTTCGCGCTCAGCCGGGCCATCACCGTGCTGGTCATCAGCTGTCCCTGCGCCATGGGCCTCGCTACCCCGGTGGCCATCATGGTGGGCAACGGCAAAGGCGCGCGGAACGGCATCCTGTTCAAGAACGCCGTGTCTCTGGAACAAACGGGAAAGACCGACATCGTGGTCCTGGACAAGACGGGCACCATCACCACCGGCGAGCCCAAGGTTACGGACGTGGTCCCGGCGGCGGGCGTCGGCGAGAATGAACTGTTGACATTGGCCTACGCCCTGGAGAAAAAGAGTGAGCATCCCTTGGCCAAGGCCGTTTTGCAGAAGGGGGACGAGCTGGGGTTGACAATGGCGGAGGTGTCGGATTTCGAAGCCCTGCCCGGCAACGGCCTCACCGCCAAATGGGACGGGACGACCCTGTCCGGCGGGAACCTGGCCTTCATTTCAAGTCGGTGCGCTGTGCCGGAGGACGTTCGCACCGCCGCCGAAGCCCTGGCGGAGCAGGGCAAGACGCCCCTGTTCTTCGCCAAAGCAGACGCGCTCCTGGGCGTTATCGCCGTGGCGGACGTGATGAAGGGGGACAGCGCCCAGGCGGTGAAGGAGCTCCAGAACATGGGCATCCGGGTGGTCATGCTCACCGGTGACAACCCCCGCACGGCCAAGGCCATCGGCGATCAGGCCGGGGTGGATCGGGTCATCGCGGGAGTCCTCCCCGACGGGAAGGAGCAGGTGGTCCGGGAGCTGAAGCGACTCGGCAAGGTGGCCATGGTTGGCGACGGCATCAACGACGCTCCGGCCCTCATGCGGGCGGACATGGGCGTCGCCATTGGCGCAGGCACGGACGTGGCTATGGACGCCGCGGACGTGGTGCTCATGAAGAGCAGCCTTCTGGACGTGCCGGCGGCCATCCGCCTGAGCCGGGCGACCATTCGGGACATCCGGGAGCACCTTTTCTGGGCCTTCTTCTACAACTGCATCGGCATCCCCATCGCGGCAGGTCTCCTCCGGGGGATCACCTTCGATCCCATGTTCGGCGCAGCGGCCATGAGCCTTTCGAGCTTCTGCGTGGTCACCAACGCTCTGCGGCTGAACCTGCTCAAAATGTATGACGGCCGGCGGGATCGGAGGAAGAAGCATCCCGTGGCGCTGCCAGAGCAGCCTGTCCCTGAGGAAAAGCCCGCCTTCGCCGAGAAGACCATGCGCATCACCGGCATGATGTGCGAGCACTGTGAGGCCGCCGTCAAAGAGGCCCTGGAGAAGGTGCCCGGCGTCAAGGAGGCCACAGCCAGCCATGAGGCGGGCACGGCCCGGATCATCCTGGAAGGAGAAGTCAGCGACGAGGCACTGACCAAGGCTGTGGAAGCCATCGGCTATATCGTGGACGGGATGGAATGAAATATGCCCCGGCGGCGTTGACGAGACGGCCCCGGGGGTATACAATATAACTTACAAATCAACGGAGGATACACGCATGAAGGAACTGAATCTCAAGGTGGACGGCATGAAGTGCGGCGGTTGCTCCGCCCGGCTCCAGCGGGTGTTGGAGGCCATTCCCCAGGTCATGAGCTGCAAGGCCGACCATGTGACCAAGGCGGTAGAGCTGGTCTTGAAGGAAGACCTGCCCATGGACGTTATCACCAAGGCCGTGGAGGCTGCGGGCTTCAAAGTCATCTAAACAGCGGAACATCGGCAGGAGAGGCGATCCCTCTCCTGTTTCATGTGGTGAAGCGCAAGGAGGTCGCTATGTTCGATCGGACCGATCCCGCCTATTCGGCGTACATCCGCATATTGGAAGCGGAGTTGATCCCCGCCACAGGCTGCACGGAGCCCATTGCCATCGCCTATGGGGCGGCCAAAGCCCGCCAGGCCCTGGGAACGCTGCCGGAAAAATGCCGCGTGGAGTGCAGCGGGAACATCATCAAAAACGTGAAGAGCGTGGTAGTGCCCAACACCGGGTACCTCAGGGGCATCGAAGCCGCCGCCGCGGCGGGCCTGGTGGCTGGAGACCCGGATGTACAGCTGCAGGTGATCTCCCATGTGTCCGAGAAGGACCGGGAGGCCATCCGCGCCTACCGGGACAGCCATCAGATCGAAGTAGTCCCCCATCCCGGGGACAAGGTCTTCTATATTGCCATCACCGTTTGGGCCGGGGCAGACAGCGCCCGGGTGGTCATCGAGGATTTCCACACCAACATCACCCGCATCGAGAAGAATGGCCGCTGCCTCTTTGCTGCGGAGGGGGGATGCCCGGGGCAGGAGGAGGCGGAGGAGGCGCCGGAGTATGACCTTCTCAGCGTGGAGCGGATCGTGGACTTCGCGGATCATGTGGACCTGTTCGACGTGGAGGTGGTGCTGGAGCGGCAGATCGCTTACAATACCGCCATTGCCCAAGAGGGGCTCACCCACGATTGGGGCGCTCGGATCGGCCAGACCCTGCTCCTCTCTCAGGGAAACGACGTGCGGGTGAGAGCCAAGGCTGCCGCGGCGGCGGGGTCCGACGCTCGGATGAGCGGGTGTGAGATGCCGGTGGTCATCGTCTCCGGCAGCGGAAACCAGGGCATGACGGCCAGCCTGCCGGTCATCGAGTACGCCAGAGAGTTGAAGGCGGACCGGGAGAAGCTCCTTAGGGCGCTGGTGGTGTCGAATCTGGTCACCATCCACCAGAAGACCAGCATCGGACGGCTCTCCGCCTTCTGCGGCGCGGTCAGCGCGGGCTGCGGGGCCGCGGCGGGCATCGCCTATCTCCATGGGGACGGGTATGAGGTCATCGCCCATACCATCGTGAACACCCTGGCCATTCTCTCCGGCATGGTCTGCGACGGAGCCAAGCCCTCCTGTGCCGGGAAGATCGCCATGGCCGTGGAGGCGGGGCTGATGGGGTACGAGATGTATATCCATGGCCAAAACCAGTTCTACTCCGGGGAGGGCATCGTGAAGAAGGGCGTGGACAACACCATCCGCACCGTGGGCCGTATCGCCCGGGAGGGCATGCGGGACACGGACCGGGAGATATTGGACATCATGACGGAATCCTGTTAGCAAGCAGATTCGAAGCACGCGCCTTTTATATCGCGGATAATCAGCCGTTTTTTCAACGGAAAACCAGTCTCAACAACATTTCATTTTTTCGGAGGCATCTTATCCAGAGACGTTTCAACCATCCCGGCAAATCTTCCCTGACAGCACCGAAACAAGAAACCCGGTCGGAAGGATGGATCCGGCCGGGTCCGTATTATCCATCCGGAGAACGGCTGATACAAATCCATCCTCACCGCCTTCGAAAGGTATCACATTGGCTGCGCTTCCTGTCGTTGCCTGCAGATGGGTTTCGGCCTCTTCGAACACCGGATGGATACGGTGAAGTCTGAGCCGCTCCGGTATCTGCTATCGTCCCTCAGAGGGATCCTGCGCGTGAGCGTCCCCGCTGAAATGGGAACGGACATTTTTTGTTCCCTGCATTGCGTTTGACGGAAAAGAGCAGGCCAAAAAACAGGTCTTCATTTTCAATACTACCTGTGGTACAATACTTGCGCGACCCTCACCGGATGGAGGCTGTCTCTGCCGTTTTCCCTTCCCGGATGAAGAAAGCAACGGACGGCTGTCGCCCGATTTGTGGCCGTTTTATCCCGGATCATCCCATGGACAACGAGAACGCACATATCGCAACAAGGAGTTTATCTATGCAAATATTCATTGACAACATGCCTGTGGAAGCTCAGATCGGCGAAAGCCTGCTCAACATAATAAAGCGCCTGGGGCTCGACGCCGCGGATCTCAGCAAACGGCCCCTGGCTGCGGATCTGGGCGGCGAGGTATTCACCCTGAATTATGTGCCCTGCCGGGAGCAGGATAAGCTTCCCGCCTCCGTTGGCTATCGGGAGCGGCGAGGCATCCGCCGCAGCAAGGGCCGGATCAGCCTCATCCGCTATGGGGAGAACCGGGGGCAGCGAATCTACGAGCGGACATTGCTCTTCGTGTTCCTGCTGGCTGTGCGGGAGCTGTTCCCGGACGCTCATGTGCGGGTCAACTACGCCATCGGCGCGGGTCTCTACATCACCCTGCAAAAGAACACGCCCCTCATTCGCGCCGAGGTGGACGCCCTTCGGCGGAAATGCCGGGAGATCGTAGCGGCGGATTATGTTTTAGAGCGCAAGCGGGTGGACATCGACGAAGCCATCGCCTTCTTCGAGAAGGACGGGCAGCGGGACAAGGTGCGGCTACTCAACTATCGGCAGTTCACCTACTTTGACGTGTACCGCCACGAGGACTACGTGGACTACTTCTATGGGGAAATGTGCCCCTCCACCGGCTATGCCAGCGTCATGAACCTGCAGTACGAACACCCTGGCCTGTTCCTGCTCAGACCGTCCGCGAAGGATATCAATAAGCCTTCCACCTACGTGAAGTCCCCCCGGTTCGCCGCCGTCTTCGCCGAGAGCGACCGCTGGGCCCGGCTCATGCACTGCGCCTCGGTGGCGGATCTCAACGATATGGTCATGAGCGGCACCGTGCGAGAGCTTATCCGGGTCAACGAGGCGCTCCACGAGAAGCGGTTTGCCGAGATCGCTTCCCAAATCGTCTCTCGGAGCGCCAGGGCCATCCTCATTGCAGGCCCCTCCTCCTCCGGCAAGACCACCAGCGCCAACCGTCTCTGTACTCAGCTTCGGGTCCTGGGCAAGACCCCTCTGCTGTTCTCCTTGGACGACTACTATAAGGATCGCAGCCTGGTGGATCCGGAGCCTGACGGCACCTTCGACTATGAGCATATCAAGATGATCGACGTGGCGCGGTTCAATCGGGACCTGTCCGCCCTGCTGCAAGGCGAGGCCGTGACCCCGCCCACCTTCGATTTCTCCACAGGCCGGAGCCTGCCCGGAAGCCGTACCATCCGTCTCACCGAAGATACGCCCATGATCATCGAGGGGCTCCATGCCCTGAACCCCCAGCTCCTGACCCCGGAGATCGACCCTAAGGACGTGTTCAAGCTCTACGTGTCCGCCCTGACCACCCTGAATCTGGACGACCATAACCGGATCCCCACTTCGGACGTGCGTCTGCTTCGGCGGCTGGTCCGGGACTATCTCACCCGCGGCGCCACCGTGGAAAGGACCCTCGATATGTGGGACAGCGTGCAGCGAGGCGAGCATCGATGGATCTTCCCCTATCAGGAGAGCGCCGACGCCATCTTCAACACCGCCCTGGTCTATGAGCTGGCCATACTCAAGCGCCACATCTTCCCCCTGCTCCAATCCGTGGCGCCTGCCAGCCCCTGCTACGACCAGGTCCGCAACATCATCAAGTTTCTCAACTACGTTCAGGACGCCGACCTGGAGGACGAGATCCCGCCCACCAGCATCCTGAGGGAGTTCATCGGCGGCAATACTTTCTACCTTCGAGGCGGAAAGGAGGATTGAATCATGCGCAAAACCTTGGCCATCACCTCCCTTGCCTTGGGGCTTTTCGTTTTCCTGCTCTGCAGCGCATTCACGGTGGTCCAGCTCACCGCTTCCGAGACCGCTTGGTTCGAGCAGGAGTTCACCAAGCTCTCCCTGTCCGAGAGCACAGGCATGACTCTGGGCGATTTAGGCGCAGGTATACGGACGCTGGTGAATTACCTGAACGGTCAGGCGGATACCATCGACGTGCTGGTCACCGTGGGCGGCCAGCAGGTCCGCATGTTCGACCTGGACATCGAGATCATCCATATGCAGGAAGTCAGAGACCTATGGCAATGGTTCGTCGGCGCTCGGAATGTGGGGGTGCTACTGGGCCTCGTCGTCTGTTTGTTGGGCGTCGTCATGGATGGCAAGGACGCTCTTCACAATGCCTGCGTGGGCTATTTCTGGGCTTTTGGCTTCTTTTTGGTGCTGGTGGCCTTTGCCGGCACCTGGGCAGCCATCAACTTTGACAGCTTCTGGACCGCTTTCCATCGGGTGATCTTTCCCGGCAACGAAAACTGGCTCCTGCCCGCCAATTCCCGCATGATCCAGATGCTGCCCTCAGATCTGTTTCATGACCTGGTGGTGCGCATGGGCGGCCGGATGCTATTCCTGTTCCTGTCGATAGCCCTGCTATGCGTGCTGGTGCTGGTGTTGCAGCAGCGCAAACAGGAGACCGTGGACCCCTGGGCCGCCAAATCGGATCAGCCCAAGACCCCTCAGGAGGAGCTGGCCGCCATCCAGGGGCCGGACCTTTTGGCCGTTCATCGAAAGGCCAACATGACCGTCAGCGAGCGTCGAAAGCTCAACGAGGAGCTGGAACGAAAGAAGCAGGCCCTGACCACCCCCGACGAAGCAGAAGCCGCCGACTTCAGGGACGCCGCTCTGGACACCCCGCTGGAGAGCCGGCAGAAGATCGACTTCGCGCCTATCGACGAGGCGGACCGGAACCGGCCCACGGAGGAAGATGACGACTACGATGAGTTACTTTGACATTGCCCGGCAGCGGCTTCAGGCCCTGCAGGCGCGAGGCGAAGCCACCGTTCTATCCATAGAGACGTCCTGCGACGAGACCGCTGCCGCCATTGTCCGAAACGGACGGCAGGTGCTTTCCAACGCCATCTACACCCAGATCCCCATCCACCGGAAGTTCGGCGGCGTGGTGCCGGAACTGGCCAGCCGCAACCATGTGGACCAGGTTGGGCCTGTGGTGGAAAGCGCTTTGGCGGACGCGGGCATGTCCCTTGCCGATGTGGACGCCATTGCCGTCACCGGCGGGCCGGGCCTGGTGGGCGCTTTGCTGGTGGGCGTAAGCTACGCTAAGGGATTGGCTTTCGCCACGGGAAAGCCCCTCGTCAACACCCACCACATCCTGGGCCACATCGCCGCCAACTACCTGACCTTCCCGGACCTTCAGCCCCCCTTCACCTGTCTCGTGGCCTCCGGCGGCCACAGCCACATCATCGAGGTGGCGGACTACGACCGGTGCCTGCTCCTGGGCCGGACCCGGGACGACGCCGCCGGCGAAGCCTATGATAAAGTCGCCCGGGTGCTGGAGCTCCCCTACCCCGGTGGGCCGGAACTGGAAAAGCTGGCTCAACAGGGAGATCCCCATGCCATCCGCTTCCACTCTGCCTTCAACGAGGGAGAGGGATTCGATATGAGCTTCTCCGGCCTCAAGACCGCGGTCATCAACCATTTGAGCAACGCTCGACAGCGGGGCGAAGCCGTGAACCGGGCGGATGTGGCCGCCAGCTTCCAGTACGCCGTCAACTCCATCCTCTCTGACAAGGCTGTCCGGGCCGCTGTGGAGAACGGCAGGGCCGCCGGTCACGACGGGATCGGCACCTTAGCTTTGGCCGGGGGCGTGTCCGCCAACCGAAACCTCAGGGAGATGCTGGCCAGGAAGGCGGCAGATCGGGGCATCCGCTTCTGCTGTCCCGATTTCAAATACTGCACGGACAACGGTGCCATGATCGGCTCGGCGGCCTTCTATCTGCTGATGAAGGGGCATATTTCGGACCTCAGTTTCAACGCCGTGCCCTACCTGCCCATCGCCTGATGGCGCGCGTGATACCGTAGGGGAGGGGCTTGCCCCTCCCGAAAACCATCCTAGAGGCCCCTATGATCGAATACCGCAAGCTCACCCTGGCCGACATCGACGCCTTTGCCCGCATGCGTATCCGCCAACTTCGGGAAGAGGGCGCCACAGAGGACGCCGATCTGCTGCCCGCCCTGCTGGACTACTATATGCGGCATTTAGCGGACGGCAGCTTCCTCTCCTATCTCGCCCTGGACGGGGACAGGATCGTGGGCACCAGCGGCATCTCCATCGTGGAGAAGCCCGCCTGGTTCGGCTGCCCCACGGGCCGCATCGGCCTCATCTCCAGCATGTACACGGACAATGCGTACCGGCGGCAGGGCATTGCCAGGCGCCTTCTGACCTTGGTGGTGGACGCCGCAGAAGCTCAGGGCTGCGGCGCGTTGTGGATCACCGCCTCGGATATGGGTGTGCCCTTTTACGCCAGCTGCGGCTTCGTCCACAACGGGAACTTTATGCAACGCAAGCTATGAAACACGAGGAACTGTATCTCGAGTTGGAGGACCGGGAGTGGCCCTTCACCTATACGGACCATGATCGCCAGATCGTACGGGCCATCGTCTTCGACGATCGGGGCTGGTTCTATTTCATGCGCGCTCACCGGGACGACCATTTTGGCAAGGCGACCCTGATCGAGACCTCCGGCGGCGGCGTGGAGAAGGGGGAGGACCTGCTGCACGCCATTCACCGGGAGCTTGGGGAGGAGCTGGGGGCCCAGGTGGAGGTCCTCTGCCCCATCGGCCTGGTCAGCGACTACTACAATCTCATCCACCGCCACAACCTGAACCACTACTACCTCTGCCGCGCCACGTCCTTCGGGGAAAAGCACCTGATGCCGGATGAAATCGAACGGTTCCACCTCTCCACCCTGCGCCTCACCTACGACGAAGCCGTGACCGAATATGAGCGTCGGGCCTGCACCCCCATCGGCCGCCTCATCGCCGCCCGGGAGCTGCCGGTGCTGCGGCGGGCGAAGGAGATTTTGGGGTCGGGTTTGTTTTTCTTTCAAGAAAAAGGATCAGGTTTTCAATAAATACCTCTAAAACAGTCCATACTCACATCATGCAGGACTATGACCGCTTCGTGGCCTTGGCCACGCTGACGCCCCAGGCCGCCGCCGCGCAAAGAAGGACGGCGTTTTTGGCCGCGCCACGGTTTGCCCTCATCCAAACAGGCAGGGGACAAGCCCTGAGGGCTTCGCTGAAAAAACAAACCTATACCGATTTTATCCTGTCCGATCTCTCCCAGCGCCCGGAAGCGGACTACTTTTTGTTCCTCCCCGGCGGGACACGACTGGCTCCGGACGCCCTCTTTCGCCTGGCCATGGCCACGGGCGGCGGTCAGGAACTGCTGTACGCGGACGAAGACGCCCTGATCCGAGGCCGCCGATGCCGGCCAAGATTCAAGCCGGATTACAGCCCCCATACGTTGCTCTCCTACGATTATATGGGCCGGGGCATCTGCGTCTCCCGGGCGCTCCTTCGGGCGGCGGGCGGATGGCCGGGGCCGGACACCGCCCGCCGGTACGCCTTTTTACTGCGGGCCGTGACGCTGGCTGAGCGGATCGTCCATCTGCCCTTCGTCCTGTTTAGCCTGCCGCCGGAGGAGCCCTGCAACGACCCATCGCCCCTGAAAACCGTCCTGGCCCCGGACGCCCTGGTGCTGCCCGGACCGATGTCGGGGGCCTTCCTGCCCCGGTTCAATGTGCGAGGAGATCCCTTCATCTCCGTCATAGCCACGGACGAAAACGGCGCCGAGGTCCTGAAAAGCACCCTTCTTGCCGTGGAACAGCGGATGCAGCTCCCCCGCTATGAGCTGGTGGTTGCCACCGGCCGCCCCCTGACGCCCTTCCTCCGAGCCTTGCACAGCAGCGGCGTAACTGTTTTGAAGCGCCCCGATGCCAACCCCTGCACCCTGTGGAACGACGCTGCCCGGGCAGCCAGGGGCCGGTTTTTGCTGTTCCTTTACGGGGACTGCGTCCCTCTTTCCTCCGACTTCGGCCAGCGGCTGACGGAGTGGGCGGACCGGCCGGACGTGGGTGCGGTGGGCCCTTTGGTGCTGGACGAGAAGCGCCAAACCCTGTCCTCCGGCACGGTGGTGGGTCTTTTCGGCGGTCTGGGTTCCCCCGGCTTCGGGTTGACGGAGGATCAACTGCGCCGAGCCTGCCCCCCGCTGCTGTGCCCCCGGGACGTGTCCTGCCTCGCGCCCTGGGCGCTGATGATCCGACGGGATCGGTTCCTCTCCGTGGGCGGCTTTGACCCGTCGTTTGGTCACTTGGGTTACGCCGAGGAGTTGTGCTTGCGCCTCCGCCGCCGGGGCCTGTTCAGTTTGTGCGTCCCTTCGATCCGGTTTCTCCTGCCCGCGCTGCCTAATCCTCGCCCTGATGCAGAAAACCTGCGCCGTTGCCGGGATATTTTCTATCCCCTGCTCCGAACGGGGGACCCCTTCTATAACCCCAATCTCAGCATGACCAGCCCCCTACCCCGGCCGGCACTGCCGCCCCGACCGCCCCTGCTCTTTCATGCCCTGGACCGCTGGCCGCCGTTTTTTTCTGCGCCGCTACAAAAAAACTATTGACAGCGCCACCTTTTTTCTGTATTATATTACCTGCAATCGCGCTCGGTTCGTCTAGTGGCCTAGGACACCGCCCTCTCACGGCGGTAACAGGGGTTCGACTCCCCTACCGGGTACCAAAAGAAAAGCCACCCGGGTGGGTGGTTTTTCTTTTGACATTCCATGGAGGGAGTCGAACCGGGTGCCGTAGTGAATGGAGCCCCAGTGGGGCTCCAGAGCGGCCCCCCGACCAAGCCCGCAGGCGCGAATCGACTCCCCTACCGGGTACCAACCCCCGCCGTTAGGTGGGGGTTATTGCTTTGTTGGGGAGTCGAACCTGGCCGGGGAGTGAATCAGGCTCCTGTGGAGCCTGAGAGCCCGGCCCTGACCGAGGCCGCAGCCGAGAGGAGACTCCCCTACCGGGTACACTCCATGTTCTGGGATCGTAATGGTGTTGATTTGCCCCTCTTCCATCCTTTTTTCCTTGACAATTTGACCTGTCACATAGTATGGTTATATTAGGAAAGTATCGGGATAACTAAGCGATTGGAACATTAGTTTATGGATATATTCAACGTGATCTCCCTGTTGGGGGGACTGGCCATGTTCCTGTACGGCATGCGCCTTATGGGGGATTCCCTGAAGCAGAACTCCTCCGGCACCCTGAAGGCGGCCATGGGGAAGGTGACGGACAACCCCATGAAGGCCTTCATCCTGGGCGTGCTGGTCACCGCCCTCATCCAAAGCTCCACGGCCACCATCGTCATCACCGCCGGCCTCGTAGGTGCGGGCATATTGACTCTGCATCAGAGCCTTGGCATCATTATCGGCGCCAACGTGGGCACCACGGTCACGGGCCAGATCATCCGACTGCTGGACATCGACGCTAAGGGCACCAGCGTCCTCCGCTTCTTCCAGCCCTCCACATTGGCCCCCATCGCCCTCATCATCGGCATCGTGCTCATCATGGGTAGCTTTTTCAAGAACGCCAGGTCCGTGGGCAACATCGCCATCGGCTTCGGCATCCTGTTTTCGGGCCTGCTCAACATGACCGGCGCGGTCAACAACCTGGCCCAGTCGGGGCTCATCGAAAACCTGTTCTCCGGTCTCGGGGAAAACCCGGTGCTGGGCTACATCACCGGCGCGGGTGTGGCGTTCATGCTCCAAAGCTCCTCAGCCACCATCGGCATCCTGCAGGCCTTCTCCGCCACAGGGCTGCTCACCTTCAAGGCCATCTACGCCGTCATCGTGGGCATCTATCTGGGCGACTGCGTGACCACGGCCATCGTCTGCTCCATCGGCGCCAAGGCAGAACCCCGACGGGTGGGCATCGTCAATATCCTTTTCAATCTGAGCGAAACGGTGCTGGTCCTGGTGGTGGTAACGGTGATACATAAGCTGGGCCTTCTGAACGCCCTGTGGGAAAAGCCCGTCAACTCCAGCATCATCGCCAACACCAACACGATCTTCAACCTGGGCTGCGCCCTGGCGTTGTTCCCCATGCTCACCACCTACGAGCGGCTGAGCCGGAAGATCATCAAGGACGAACCTGTGAAGGAGAGCAAATATAAGGAAGTCCTCGACGCCCTGAACCCCGTGTTTTTCAACACCCCGGCATTGGCCCTCCAGAGCTGCTACAAGGTCCTTCTGTCCATCCTGGCCGCTTCCCGGGCCAACATCGAAAGAAGCTTCCGGCTTCTGGAGCAATATGACCCGGCCCTGCACATGGAGATCCAGGCCGATGAGGACGAGATCGACCGCATGACCGACCAGGTGAGCAAGTACATGGTGGGATGCCTGTCCCAGCTGAAACTCCCCTACCACGTGTCCATCCTGGACCAGTATTACAAGGTCACATCGGAATTTGAACGACTGGGAGACCATGCCCTGAACATCGCGGAGCACGCCGCCACATTGAAGCGCAACAACACCGCCTTCTCCCCCGCAGCCCTGTCGGAGCTGGCCGTTTTGGAAAAGCTGCTTATAAACATTCTGAATGAAACGGACCGGACTTTCCGCAAGCGGGATGTGGACGCGGCCGAGCGCATCGAACCCCTGGTCCAGGTCTCCGGCGAGCTCATCTCCCTCCTGAAGCGGAACCATTTGAAGCGGATGAGCACGGGCGAATGCAATGTGTACGCCGACGCCACCTTCTCCGATCTCATGGTGGAGTTTCGCCGGATCGGCGCTGTGTGCTCCAACGTGGGCGTGGCCACCATGGTCCGGGTCCATCCGGAGCTGGCTGATCACGAGCATCTGTATTTCGAGCGCCTCCACGCGGGCAGCGACGAAGCCTTCAACGCCGCCTACGACCGGGCCCGTCAGCAGTACTTCTCCCTGCTGCATGCGCCTGTCCCGGAAAAGGAAGCATCGACGGCCCCGGCGTCTCAACCCGGGTCTGCCGGCGCCGAACCGGATGAGGAGAAGCAGGAACCTCTGTACGCCCCCGAGGACGAGGCTCTGGAATGATGCCTTCCGTTGCGCCCTGCGCCGGACGAATCTCTCTTGCTTTTTCCCCGTTTCCATGCTACAATGCCATTCGCTGCCCTTGGGCGGCCCATATGGGTGTCTCTTGAAAACCACCCTAAAAAAACAAGGAGCAATTCTATAATGAAACAGACCCTTCGCGAATTCCGCACGTTGCTTGGCACCGCTTCGCCCCTGCTGGTCACGCTCATGGTCCTCTCCGTGGTAGGTATGAACCTGCTGGCCAACAAGAGCATCGACACCGGCGTATCCTGGCTGGCCCTGGACTGCGGGATCTTGTTTTCCTGGCTCACGTTCCTGTCCATGGACGTGCTGACCCACTGTTACGGGCCCAGGGCCGCCAGCATGCTGTCCCTGACGGCATTGGCCCTCAATCTGTTCATGGCCCTGATGTTTTTCGTGGCAAGCCGCATCCCCGGCGTGTGGGGCGAAAGCTTTGTGGACGGCAGCGAAAGGATCATCAACGGCGCCCTCAACCGCACCTTTGCCGGCACTTGGTTCATCATCCTGGGCAGCTCCGTCGCCTTTACAGCCTCGGCCATCCTCAATAACTATCTGAACTACGGCATCGGCCTTCTGGCGAAGAAAAATATGAGTTTCGGTGTGTTCGCCCTTCGATCCTACGTGTCCACCTTCCTCGCTCAGTTTGCGGATAATTTGATCTTCGCCCTGTTGGTGAGCCGGATGTTCTTCGGCTGGACCCTGGTTCAATGCTTCACCTGCGCCTTCACGGGGGCGATGCTGGAGCTGTTCCTGGAGATAGTCTTTTCTCCCTTTGGCTATCGTCTGTCCCGCCGTATCCTGAATGAGCGCAGGGAGGTGTTGGCAGCATGAACGTCCTCATCACCGGTTCCAGCCGGGGCATCGGCCTCGCCATTGCCCAAAAGTTTTTGCGGGAAGACCACGCCGTGTGGGGGGTGGACCTGAGCGTATCCGCTCTTCGGCACGAACGCTACCATCATCTCCAGGGGGATATCCGAGACCTTACCGTGAATGTGCCGGATTTGGCTATCCTCATCAACAATGCCGGAACACTGGCGGAGGAGGATGCCCTGGCGGTGAACCTCACCGGCACCATAGCCTTTACGGAGCGGCATTTGGACAGCCTCGCCCTCAAAAGCGTTCTGTTCATAGCCTCCGCCTCCGCCCGCAACGGAGCGGAGTTCCCCCTATATGTGGCCAGTAAAGCAGGCCTCGTGGGCTACATGAAGAATCTGGCCTTGAACCTGGCCGGGCGTGGCGTCACCGTCAACAGCGTCTCTCCCGGCGGGGTCGTCACCCCAGCCAACGATCACATCCTTCAAAACCCCGCCCTATATGATGCCGTGAAGAAAGAAACGCTTCTCGGCAAGTGGGCCACAGCGGAGGAGGTTGCGGATTTGGTCTACTACCTCACCGTGCTGAACCGATCCATCACCGGCGAAGACATCCTCATGGACAACGGCGAACAGCTCAAGTCCAACTTCATCTGGTGAGTCTGCCGCCTACCGGCTCTTCATGGCAGTCGCGGGGCATGACCCTCTTGGCTACGACAACCTGTTTTTCAATGACCGTTCTATATTAAAATATGGAGGCTTCCCATGGAAAGAACGCCCTTTTACGAGCAGGTCCGGGACCGGCTGATTCGGTACGCCCGGGTGGATACCCAATCCGATCGAAGGAGCAGCGAAACACCCACCTCGAAAAAGCAATTCGACCTGGCTTATATGCTGCGGGACGAGCTGGTTCGGATCGGCGCTGCGGACGTGTGGCTGGACGAAGCAAAATGCGTCGTCTACGGACGATTGCCCGCCACGGCGCCTGCCGATAAAGGTATGGCCTTTGGTCTGGTGACTCACATGGACACAGCGCCCGACGCTCCTGGGGCAGGCTGCAAGCCCTGGGTGCTGGAAGACTATGACGGCGGAGACATCCTGCTGAATCCCGAGGAGGGCATCATCATGAGCCCTCGGGACTTCCCGAACCTTCTCAACTACGTGGGACAGGACCTGATCCTCACCGACGGCACCACCCTGTTGGGCGGCGACGACAAAGCCGCCATCGCCGCGGTCATGACCATGGCGGAGCACCTGCTCCAACACCCCGAGCTGCCCCACGGGGAGATCGCCCTTGGGTTCACCCCCGACGAGGAAGTGGGAGGCCTGGCCAGGGACCTGGACCTCACCCGTTTCGGTGTCAAGGTGGCCTACACCCTGGACGGAGACTATCTGGGTTACTACGAGGACGAGACCTTCAACGCCTCCCACGCCACGGTGACCTTCGAAGGCCGCAGCGTCCACACGGGCACGGCCAAGGGCATCCTTATCAACGCGGCGGAGATGGCGGCCGAGTTCGTCTCCCTGCTGCCGCCCCGGGAGAAGCCCCAGTTCACCGAGGGCCGGGAGGGGTTCTTCCACCTGGTATCCGTCCAGGGAAACGTGGAGCAGGCCCGGGTGGACCTGATCGTCCGGGACCACAATGCCGGCCTCTTCGCCCGGCGGGAGCAGCTCCTCCGGGACCTGGCCGCCCAACTGGCGGAGAAGTACGGTCCGGAGCGGGTGAGCCTCACCATCACCCCCACCTACCGGAACATGAAGGAGGTCATCGACCAATACCCCTTCCTCGTTGAAAATTTGACAAAGGCCATCCGCCTGGCCGGTCTCGACCCTCAAAGCATCGCCTTTCGGGGCGGCACGGACGGCTCTGCCCTCTCTCATCGGGGCCTCCCCTGCCCCAACCTGTCCGCCGGATATGAAAACGCCCACGGCCGGTTCGAATACGTGCCCATCCGATCCATGGAGAAGAACGTGGAGATCCTCCTCCACCTGGCCCGGCTGTTCGGGGAAACGGAAGCGTAGGATGGACGGGTTTTCCTCGGCGGAACTGCTGTTTTTCCGGGGCCGAGAGGGAGCCCTGCCCCTGTATGGGGCGGTGCGCAAACGCATCTTTGAGGCGTGCCCCGAAGTCAGGATCGAGGTGAAGAAGACTCAGATCTCCTTCTTCGCCCGGTATATGTTCGCGACGGTGTCCTTCACCCCCGTTGGCTCGGCCCAGGATCGGCCCCGACCCTTCCTCACCTTGAGCCTCTGTCTGCCGTCACCGCTGGAGGGGGCCCGGGTAGCCGCGGCGGTGGAACCGTACCCGGGCCGGTGGACCATCCACATCCTTTTGGGTCGGCCTGAGGACGCAGACGAGGAGCTGACCGACTGGCTCCGAATGGCGGCGGTATTTGCTGCGCAAAGGGGGAAGCGGGCATGAGATTCGAATTCAACGCCGTTTTACACGAGCTCCCGGAGGGTGGGGCTTATGTGGCCTTTCCGGGGGATATCCGGCAGATCTACGGCCGGGGCTGGGTGAAGGTCCGGGCGACTTTCGACGGCATACCCTATGAGGGCAGCATCGTGAACATGGGCCTCAGGAACCCGGACGGGTCCGTGTGCTATATCATCGGTGTGCTGAAGGCCATCCGCCGACAGCTGGGAAAAGGGGACGGGGACGTCCTGCGC
>JAEEGL013753973.1_pt1 | contig 28424 bp, 30 predicted proteins | sample 9134231 | NCBI WGS metagenome assembly JAEEGL01 (sample SAMN16246548, study PRJNA631951) | gut metagenome | biome: gut microbiome; feature: rumen; material: fiber-attached | host: Bos | place: Iran: Karaj | collected 2018-10
AATGTAAGTGGAACTGCGGAAGTTTCGGTTGAAGCGCCTTCTAACTGTCTCGGGATTGTGCATTCAGCATTTGTTGAAAGCGGTGGTGGAGATAATAATTTGATGAGCGGAAATCCGTTTTATACTTCTAGTATTGTAAGCGTATCTTCAAGTATTGCAAGGAATTACGGAACTCCGTATGACTATTCCTCATTCTACTATTCAGCAAGTCAACAACAATTTTTTAATAAAGCATTGCAGAATTCCAATAAAAGTTTCTATGCTTATTATGACGAAGTACATGACCGTATTGTGGCTAAGAGTACCTTGGTAGGTACTGTTTCCGTAGATTGCGGATGTTATGCTGAATCAGTAGATATGATTCCTAGAAGATTAAGGGTTCGTTATCTTAATCTTTGTCAGTATTCTTTAGCCATGCGATTTGCAGAAACATTAAAGATGCAAAATTCCGATTTACCTTTATCAATCGACACGGATAGCATATTCGATTTAAATAAAGACAGATATGATGAATTAAGAGAATGGATGCAAGCCAACAGTACCTATTGTATTATGCGTTAATTAAAATTTCATCGATTATACAATTTTGAGGTATTACATCTTTATATTTTTCTTTATTTCGTGATTTTCTACTTCTTAAAGCACTTAATGTACATTTTGTTTCATTTGTTGGGTCAAAACATAATTGATTATTGTATTTTTTATGTTTTTTCGATATATCTTCTTTATTATTTTTGTAATATTCTTTTCCTTTTTTTGAAATATTTTCTTTATTGTTTTTTCTATAAATTTTACGTTTTTTGAATAATTCATCTTTATTATTTTCATACCAAAGTTTTCCAGTTTTAGCATGTTGTTCTTTATTATTTTCATACCATTTTTTGCTATATAATTTCTTTTCTTCTTTTTTCTTTTTAGAAATTTCTTCTTTAAGTTTTAAATAATCTTCTTCGCTTATTAAACATTCGGAAACAACAACGTTTTTATATTTTTCTTTATTATTTCTTTTTCTTAGGTTTAAAGCGTTACGTGTACACGGTGTATTATTAATTGGGTCATAACAAAAAGTATTATTATATTCTTTTTGTTGTTCTGATATTTTTTCTTTATTAATTTTATATTTTTCTTTTCTTCGTTTTGATATTTCTTCTTTATTGTTTTCTTCATACTTTTTCTTTTTCTTTGATATTTCTTCTTTATTCTTTTCGTAATATTCTTTTCTTCGTTCCGATAATCTCTCTTTATTTTTCTGAACATATAATTTCATATAAATTGCTTTTTCTTCTTTATTTTTTTCATTGCGTTCTTTTGCTTGTTTTAATAATCTTTCTTTATTTTTTTGAAAATATAATTTCCTATAAATTATTTTTTCTTCTTCCGTTTGATTTTCTTTCGAACAATTTTCAATTATTTGAGAAATTTCATTTATTTCCATTTCTGTAAGATTATCAATATTTCTTTTTCCACAAGCAATATAAACCGCCATTCTAGCATCATGATTATTTGAAAATATTAATCTTAAAAAATTATGTGCTTTGATATGGTTGCTTATCGATAATTTAATCAAATTTTCATCGACATTATCTGCTAATTTTACAGTATCTTTTCTATTTTTATGCAAATCATCTTTAAATAAAAATGCAGGAATAATATGATGGTGATTAAATTTTCTAGCAGTTAAATTATTCTCATCGCTTAAAATTTCAAAATATTTATCAATCCACTCCGAATTTTCTTCATTTCTCAAATTTTCAAAGTAATCGATGATTTCTTGTGAAAAAACTACTTTACCATCTACGATTTTTACTGTACTATTTCTTCTAGACATAGTTTACACCTCTTTCTTGTGAATTATGTTTAGGATTAGGAAGAATCTGCAAATTCTTCCTTTTCCGCTATAAATAGTTAATGTTTTAACAACTATTTCATTGGAGGAATTTGTTTTTGAACAATAATCTTTTTTTAAAAACTGCCAAAGTAATCTCAGTCGATGATGTTGACAAGAAAGGAAAAATTCAAATTTCTATAGAATCCGTATCAGAAGGTTGGAATAAAGATTTATTGCCTTGGGCAATTCCCTTAATCTCTAATGTTGCTGACGGTACTATGGAAATGCATTTACCCAAAGTAAATTCACAAGTGTGGGTCTTGGTGGACAAGTATTTCAAACGTTTCTACTACATATCAAATAGATACTTTTATAATCTTTTTGATTTCTCTAAAGTAAGCGGTTTATTAAATAAATGTAACAAGATTGACACAGAATATAAAAATATAGATTTCAAATATTATTTAGACGGCACTTTACTTTTTCATAACAATTCTGATGGTTCAAGTGGAATCATAACCAATCAAGGTACACTTGTATACATTGATAAAGATGGAAATTTGGTTAAAGAAATTGAAAATAACGAAAATACAACAATTAAAGGTGATAAAAATGAAATTATAAAAGGTAAAGAAAATATTGAAATCAACGGTCAATCATCAACAACATACAAAAATAAATGCACAGTTAATTGTGAATCATCTTATGAATGCACATCACAAGGTTCTATTACATTAAAATCAAAAACCTCATCTTTGGTGGAAATAGGAAACACCGTTACAACATTAGGTGCTATACTCACGGAACTTTGTCAAGATTTAGCATCATTAACAACACAAGGAACTTCAAAAACACAAACATCACCAATATTAACATCTCAAATGACAATGTTATTGCCAAAAATTAAAGCAACTTTAAAATAACTTACCATTCATTTGAATTTTTCAATTGTTCAACCAACGCAACAAAATCATTATCATTTAACAATTGATAAGATGTAATAGGTGCTACAACAAAATTATGATGATATACACCGCTAGATGCATTTCCTTTAGATATGCTATCTGTAATTTGTAGTTTTAATATTTGGAATGTATCATCAAAATTTCGAAGTTTTAATAATATTACTGAATCTTTACGAATGTTATATTTTTTAATGTCTTCGTTTTTGAAATAAGCAGTAATTGGTAAAATGTCATACATATGTAGTACATTACTTTGTGTTTGAGACGATGAATTAGAATCCATAGTTGAAGTCGGAATATCATCGTCAGGAAAATCCATAAGTACATTAACAAATCCGCTCAAATTTACACTTTGATATGTATTTTGATATTTATCGAACTCTACTTCTATAACGGCACACCTACATCTTGTTCCACTAATACCAATAAAGTTATCTTCCATTTTTCGATTAAATTTCCATAATTTTCTAGCAAGACAATCTTGTACCGTTCTAGCCATTTCATTTCACCTACTAGTCTAACATTCTTGTAACATATGTATTTTTTGAAGTTTCTACAATTTGTATTTTCTTTTCGGTTAAAGATTTTTTTTCATTTTCAAATTCTTCAACGCTCATGGTTTTACCATTTAATGTAATCTGTTCTTTCATTTCTACATTCTCCATATTATTCCTCCATTAATTACATGTATAAAGTGTGCTGATTAATGACAGTAGTTCCGTTCTTTTCACCCACTTGTGGTGAAAAACCCATATAATTATTATTGTAAATATTTGTAATATTGCTTCCCAGAATACCAAATACTGGAGTGATGTTTTGAGTATATTTAAATTCTGCAATAACTAATCCATTTGAAGGATAATTTGGGGCACGTGGTGTACTACTATCTTCGCCCATAATATATCGCACTGAACCATCATTCATCAATACGGCAATATCGATTCTACCATCTGATACATTAATATTAATTTTATGATAACCTGTATCGGTTTCAGTCAATGAAACTTCAGTTTCATCAGTTTTTTCCACCAATACACCATTTATTATGGCTTTACCTTTTCCAACAACAAAACCGTATTGACCTGTTTCTCGATTTTCCATTGGTGTAACATTAAAACTTGGTAAAGAAGAATAATAATAGTCATTATATTTTGAAGATGGGCACCATGTTTTTCTAGTATAATCAATATTATCACTTAAATTACCACCTAAGAAAACGGCTCGTCCTAAAATAATTGGATGATTCATCGAATTAATTTCGGTCAATGATTTTGCTTCAAAACTTACATAATTATTTACTGATTGACTCCAATTGAAACTTGCTACAACGAAAGGTTTTTGGCTATTCACCACCATCGTAAAAGATTCTCTAGTTTCAACATGAACAATTATATTACCATCACCAATTAGCAATTGCATTGGGTCAACTTGTATTGTAGTATTGCTTTCACCTACTCTTGTCAAGAGACCACCTGAAATAACACCCTCAGGTAATACTCCGCACAATAATTTATTAAAACCTTCAGCAGTACCTTCTTGCTGATATCTGAATGTAATTAATTGATTTCCTGTATTAACACTTGCCATATAAATCTCCAAATAAAAAAAATATTTTCTTATTAAATAGTTATATTTTTATATCACAAATTAAAATTAAAAGCAACTATATTCTTAAATGGATTTTGGTATTAAAAAAATAATAAAGAAAAAATGTTTCAAAAATGGAAAAATTTTAATGGTTGAATTAGAAGGCAAAAATTTATTCTCCATTCTAGTTTTCAATAAAGAGAATCAATTATTAGAATCCTTCTGTCGTTGTTGTTTTGATGATTCATTAAAAAAAGATATTCTAAGTATCATGAGAAAAAAATATAAAGAAAAAATAAATCAATATTTTTATAATTTCACTTGACATATTGATGATGAAATGATATATTTAAACAAAACTAAATCAAAAGGAGAAATAAGGAAATGCCTAAGTGTGTTTTAAATGATTGGGATGAAGAAATCGAACTCGATGAAGAATTGGAGGAACAGTTTGGTACTGAAATTTCATCTGTTGCTTCAAAGCACATCAAAAACCCATCTAAAAATCGTAAAGAAATAAAATTCAAAAAAGATGGATTTTACGATAGAAATCACAAGGACTCAAAATTTAAAAACAACAGTTCTTATGAAAGAAATCATTAAATAAATAATAAATGGGAAGTAAAACACTTCCCTTTTGTTATTTCAAATAAATTAACATATGGAGAAAAATATGAACAAAGAAGATGTTGAAAAAATTGAAGAGTTGTTGGATGACTCACTTGAAACTTTGGCTGATAAAAAACGATTCGCTAAAACTATGAACACAATTATCAAAGATTGTGCAAAGAAAAATAATGTTGACCCAAAGGTAATCAAAGCAGTTAAGAACTACAAGCATTATAAGGGCGTTAATTGGGCAAATAACAATCCTCTCGAAAAGGATAAAGATATTAAGGAAAAGGACAAAGTAGCACCTATTTTCATTAAGTTGCTCGAAGTTGTAGAAAATCTTCGTGCAATTGGTGATAAAGAATTCCTTGAGCCTTATCTTAACGCTATTGCTGAAAAGGGTATTCGAATTGATATTGATTTTGCCGATACTGATAAGAATGTTGGTGAAATTATGGAAGTGATTGATTCAGCATCCAAATTGCAGACGAATGTTGATACGCTTGCAGAAGAACTCAAAGAAGAAAAATCAACTACCGCTGAAGAACTCAACTTTACACCAAAGTCTTCGTTCTGTAATGTGCTTGGTATGCTCGAAAAGATTAATGAGGGAAAAGAAATCAATGACACACTACAGTCACGTTTCACAGAAATTACCATGTTGAACAACGCTTATACTTATTTGAGTGCTAAGAACGATGAGAGTAAAGGTGAAGAAGCGTAGAGAATAATCTGCTAAATATGAAAAGACCTAGATTTAATATCTAGGTCTTAATTGTTTATTTCTGTTTATTTTCAATTTCTTCTTGTATTCGTTTCGCTTTTTGTGTTTGAATTTCTTCTTTCAAGAAATATAACGAAGTATATTTGTAATGTGCTTTAAGACGATAAGTGTTATTATAGTAATAACGATTTCCAATCTGTCCTTCAGTCATACCATGTTCTTTTTTATATTTGAAATATTCTTCGTTTAGTTTTTCTCCGCATTTTTCCATAATTTGTTTTTCTTGTAATGATTCAAACAAATTATTTTTCTTATTAAACATATTATCCTTTGGTTTTTCATTTTCATCTTCGTTATCACTATCGCTATCTTTATTTTCTTCTTCAGCACAATGATAAACTTCATCGACCCATTGAGAAATCAAATCTTTTTCAAGCGGAAGATACATCGAGAGAACTGATTTAACAATTTTTGGCGATAAAGATTCACCACGGTCCAATCCGAACGAACTTGCTAATACGTTTAAAATATCTTGTGCTAAAGAGAATACATCACTAATTTGTGAAATTTTATCAGAGGTCATGTCCTCCACTGGGTTAAGTATGCTAAGTTCAAACTCTGATTTATCACCATCAAACTCTTCCGTCAAAAGCAAATGCATACGGAAAGTTTCATCAAGTTCTTCCAAGAAAGCACGTCTTAAAGCATCAACTCGTCTTTGGAAAATCTTGTTCAAGTAGTACAGTTTTTCAGCGTTGTCTCCACCTAAACCATCTCCCTCTTCTGGACACAAATAAGTCATAGGAATGCCTGTGGACATACACATTGAATATTTCTTTTCTTCAAGGTCTCCTAAAGCGTCAAGGTCAATTGAAGGGTCTAGCAAATCATAATCAACAAGACCATCACATGAATAAATCTTACTTCCTACAGAAAGACCATCTTGATTTTGTGTTTGTGGTGTAATTCCTTCGAGGAAGTTTTTGGCTTCGGATATTCTAAGATTACGAGTAAAGGGGTCTGAATTCTCATCACAATGAATTGAATAATGCTCACGAGGGAATGACTGACTTCGAAGCATATCTATTAAAAGTTGAGTAGTCTTATACGATTTGAATGTAGGAATTGCTGATAAAAACATAGGTTTTCCGAACGGGAAGAAGTCTTTATCAGTAGTAAACAATCTACAATGAGAAATACACCAAGGCGGAACACCTTTAACATTCTTCACATCTTGAGAATCGCCATTTTCTTCTTCTGCCCATAATTTTAATGTATAACCAAAAAGATATGATTTATATAACGCACTAATGTCTTCTACATTTTTTTCTGATACAATATCAACAATTTGTTGTAATGATGGATATGTGTTGGCTAAGTTTAAAGCCATTCTAAACCATTCTTGTTTTTCATTTACCATACCCACGTTAAATTCAATTCTGTCTGTAACAAGAAATGGGTCAATCGGTGTAATTGTTGTTATACCACCTTTACCTTCCATATCAATCCCATTTAACCAAAAAGCATCCCCATACATTACAAGATTTGTAAAAATATCACGAATTACATTTTCAGTAAACCCAACATCTTCAAACCATTTATAAAAATATTTTTCAAGTTTAGAATCTTTGGCTTTAATTTGCACAAGATTTTTTCCATATTCGGACGTGTAGGCTTCGCTGACATAAATCTTAACTGCCGTTTCAAGAATAGGTTCTGTGGTGCAAGCAGATTTCATATCTTTATATCTAAGAAAACGAAAAGCATTATCCATGTATGGTGCAGTAGACATATTGCTAACCAAATACTGATAAGCACTCTCCATAGCAGAAGGCATATCTATCGGTTTAACTTTTGGTAATTCTTTACCATTCTTATCTCGAACATGTTCTGTAGGAATAAGATTTCCTTTATCAGTTACACCTACATTAAAAAAATTTAAAAGTTTATTGGTATTTTGACCATAAAGTTTATTTGATTTTTTTATGTTAATTAAGTCTACTTTCGAATTTCCCATTTTTCAAATTTCTCCTATCAATCATATTTTTAAATAGTTATATCTGAAAAGAATATCGAAATCAAGATTGTAAATTTATAATAAATAATTAAATAATTTTTTCAATCTATCTTTTACATCTTCATCAAATCGGATTTCCACAAAAGTATACCCCATTTCTTTACCATACGAACTTTTTATATTATCCAATCTTTGACGATAATTAAACCATTCTATTGTTTCTTCATCGCTCATAGTTTTTCTAAACTTTACGGGTCTAAAATGTTGTTCGCCTTGCATTTCTATAAGAATTCCATATTTAGGAATATAAAAATCAAACGGTAAAGGTTGTTTATTTTTGCAATCATTAAATTTATATTCTCTAATATATTCAATATTGTGATTTGTCAACCAATCGGATATTACAGTTTCATTGCTAGATGAATGACAATTTGGACAACCACTATTATCTCTAATTACACTACCACCTCTTGCCCACCACCTATAACCACATTTTAAACATTCAAATTTTGAATTTTTATTACTAGACGTATATATCAAACAAATTAAAGGTCTTTCGTTTTTTAATAAACGATTGTTCACTTCATCTAAAGAAAGTTTTCTTTTTTCACTTTCATGTTTTAATGAACATTGTGGGCAATTGCTTTGATTGCTAATTATATGCGATGGTCGAACTTTCCATTTATATCCGCATTCTAAACATTCATGTAAAATTGGTGTACTGTTATTTATATAAGATTCTAAACAAATTAAATTATGTTCTTTTGCTATATATTTATATTCTTCTGTTGTATATTTTTCATTTCCTCCTAAACATTTGCAACCGAATGTTAAATTTAACAATTTATAAGGGGTTATTTTTCGTTTCTTTCCACAATTATCACATTTTATTTCTATTTTTGTTGTCAAATCTACAAATTTGGATAAAATTTTTATATGTGGAAACTTTTCATTAATTTTTTGTAAAAATTCAAATTCTGTTAATTGATTATTACTACAAATTTTACATCTATGATTACGTATATAATTATTAGGTGAAATTTCATAATCTCCGTGTTTTTTACAACAAATTGTAACTTTTTTAGAACTTTTATAATAAACTACTTTTGAAAAATCACCCAAATCTTCTTTTTTCGATTCGATAAATTTTATAAACCCATTAAATCTGAATTTTGAACAATGGTCTAATTGATTATGAATCTCATATTTCTTTTCATACATATCTTCTGTGAAGCCGATTCTACCACATTCATCATGGTACTTAAACATTGTCAAATCCATAACATTTCTCCTATAATTTTATCTTTTATTAAGTCTACGCTAAAGACTTTCTTATACAATAAATAGTTAAATTATTTTAAAAGAGTTAGAGGTTCAACGGAGAAGTTGAACCTCAATAGGTTAGCGTCCTACTGTCCTCTTATTCAAATTATATATTAACAAAATTAATCAATCAACCCTTGGTCTTTCATATTTTTCTTAATTGACATAGCCATCAAATTTTCAAAAAAACCTAAATTTCTACACAATCCTGAAAGATGTTTGCATACTAAAGCATCTCCACGATATTTCCCCCAAAATTTGGGAGCAATTGTAGAAGGTATTAAACTAGCGTCTTCTTTAGTTGCATTATATGAAATCGAAGTCCACAGAAAACTTGGGCAATCACAAGAATATTTTACATCTTCACTCAAATCTAAAATCGCACTCAAAGTATTTTTATCAAACTCATTCTTTTCTACAACTTCCAATTCTTCAATTAAATCCCAAAAATCATTTATACGGAGACACATCATGTATTCACCGCTATTATTCACTTTCATTTCACCACTGTTCGGAATATTTGTACTCGGAGCATCAATTAATGCTTTATAAACGTGATTTGGGTCTTCATAAGGAGTAACTACAGTTTGGAACAAAAAGTCGGCTGAACCATCATCGTTTAATTGTGATGTTATGAACTTTATGTTTCTGTTTGGTGTACCAACTAAATCTTTTCTTATATTATAAAATTTATTTACATGAGCATTTTTAGAATATACATCTCTTGAACGAATTTGTTGTAGAGACAACTTCTCTTCAATCTTTCCTTTCCCCTTATACAACCCCTCAACTTTCTTCACAAAATCATTCAGCACTTTCTTCTGCTCACCACTCAATTCCATCGTCTGAACGATATCATCCTTTACACCCTTTACATCATCCAACTCATAAATTGGTTTTGTACCATCCTTCAAGTTTTTCTTCAAATCTTTCAAAACTTCCAAGTCGGTCAGCACAAAATCCTCGTCAGTGTGAGTATAAACGAAATCTATAATATCTTGTATGGTCATGTCTTTGCTCTCCGTCAATTTATCACGATTAGTCTGTTGAACTGCAAACATTGTATGAAATGAAATTATATTCCTATTTTTAGGATTCCATTTTATATAAAGCAACTTTTCCCTTGATTTAGTGTAATCCCAATTTCCTACTTTAGCGTTAGGAATATACAGAATATATAAAATATTATTTGGTCTATCTCTATCATCAAGAATATCACCATATTTTCCTAAATCGGTTATTGGTAAATAATCATATAACATATTATATATGTCAAACTTTGTTATATAAAATCTGTCCATGAATTCAGAAGTTTGGTCTTTCTTTCCCTTACTTCTTTCTACAATTTTATAATCATATAGATTTTTACATAAATCAGACAGAGCATTACCAAATAATTTTTTTTGTTCAGCGGAATTTTTATCTTTAAATTTTACCTCAAACTCTTCATTTAACTGCATGAGATAAATAGTTATGAAATGATTATTGTTTTCTACGATTAAAAATCTGACTTACATCAATGTTTTGTGATTTCAAATAATCTCCTAATGTCCAACCATCATTATCGGAAATTTCATTAGGATTTGGAGTAGGTGTTCTTTTCACATTATACAATCGCATAAAATCTTCATCGGTAGCATAAACATCATGAGATTTCTTGTGGAAAATACTATGAAACAGATAATTTAGCGGTGAACACATTGTAACTATAGCAACCACTTCACCTTTCTTGTTGAGAAATGTTTCTTCTGATTCATCTCTATAATCCAAAAAATCAATGTATTTTCTTCTAATTACCTTAAACAAATTCATACAAAATCGGCAAGAATAATGCTATCCTTGAGGATAACATAGAGATTGCCGTAAATCCTCCTTTCTGATTTAGAATAAACTAATTTGTGTGTTTTGTCAAGTTTATTTCGCAAGAAATAATCAAATTTGATTGATTTGTTCAAAAAATTTAACTATTATAACTATATAAATAAAGGTTGGAATCCTACTTCCAACCTATAAAATATCAAACGATAAAGGAATATCGAATGACAGATAAGATAGTTAGAAAAGGATTTAAGATTAGACTCTATCCTACAGAAGAACAGAAAACATTCCTCAATAAATCTTTCGGATGTGAAAGACTGTTTTATAATTATCTCCTAAATGAAAGAAATGAATTTTATAAAAATGAGATTGAACCTATAAAAGATAATGAAGAATTAAAGAAAGAAAAATATAAAGAATTTAAACCCACTAGCAGAAAACAATTCAAAAATATATTTGAATTTTGTAAAGAACCTTTTGATGATTGTTTATGCTCTAGTGAACGAAATTTAAAGAAAGCGTTTGATAATTATTTTGAATCAATAAAACAATATAAACAAGGTTTAATTAAGAAAGAAGAAATCAAAACTCCAAAATTTAAGAAAAAGAACGGTAAAAACTCATATACAGATTGCCATATTAAAAGTAATGCTTTTGATTTTTCACATAGGTCATTAAATATTGGAAAATGTAATGGGATTAAATTCCGAAGAAGAGAAAAATTACCAAATTGGTATTATGAAAACGAATGTAAATTAAAATCAATCACATTATCTAAAAATTCAGCAAATGAATATTATGCTAGTTTATTATTTGAATATAATGCAGAAGATATATCCACTAAACTAATTGACGAAAACCAAGCGGTTGGTTTAGATTGGTCAACTTCTGATTTTTATATAGATTCTGATGGAAAATCCGCAATGAAAGATTTTGGATTTAAGAAACACAAGCAAGGTCTTTATTGGAATCCTAAGAAGAAAATAGTAGTTCATAACAAAAAACAAGAAGAAACTTACTAAACTTCAAAGAAGATTATCCAAAAAGAAACAAGGTTCTAAAAATTATGAAAAGGCTAGAATCAAGAAAGCGAAATTTGAAAGACATATTGCTAATTCTCGCAAATGGTGGATTGAAAATGAAACCAATCGTCTTTCAGATGAAAAAACTTTAGTTTGTGTGGAAGATTTGAATCTGAAATCCATATCACATTATCTTAAAAATGCTAAAAATGTAGAAGATTCTGCTTATGGTATTTTTGTAAATCGACTTGAAGATAAATGTGAAGAAAAAGGAACTAATTTTATAAAAGTTGATAGATACTTTCCGTCTTCTCAATTATGTAGCAATTGTGGATTTAAAAACATTAAAATTAAAAATCTAAAAATTAGAGAATGGACTTGTCCTAGTTGTGGAACGTTCCATAATCGAGATGTTAATGCTAGTCAGAATCTTAAAAATTACGGATTAAAATATTTTTGTACCAATGAGACGTTGGGAAATCATGAAGTGATTCATGAGGGGTATTTTGCCTATGTCTGTGGAGAATGTTGAAGCCTTAGCAAGTTTAGCACTTGCAATCGGTGGAGCAGACGAAACCTTGAGCAATCAAGAAGAAACAGAAAGAACTAGTTGCAAAAGAGTTCATAAAGCCTACACTCTTTAGAATGTAGGTAGTTTACCACGATAATCCAAAAAAAAAATCAATATATCTTCTTCTGATTACCTAAAATATATTCATATATTCACCTCATTCATAAATATGTATTAAATCACTTTTATTGTCAAGTAAAATTATTACAATTTATATAGTCATTTCATTTTTTTCCATCTAATAACTATTTATCATTATGGAAACATTTGCAAATAATAACAACAACAATGTAATTTTCTATGATTATCCGTTCTATAAAAAAGTCAATAAGAACGGTTCTATTGCAGACATGACAAATTCAGATGCATTGGCACAAGCCGTAAAAATATGGTTAGTTTCAAAAAGAAACGAAAAAATTCGTTCAGTGGGTGGAGGTATCATGTATCAATATCTCGGTAAAATGATGGACGAAAATCGTGCAACTGATATAAGAAATCGTATAATTCAAGGATTAAGTGAAGAATTTGAACCCCCATTGACACCTGTTCAAGTAGATGTAATTCCTAATTATGAAAAAGAACGTTGGGAAATAGGAATTGTCGCATATAACGCTGATTTGGCAGTCGGTGTGAATACCAAAGTAGTCATAATAAATTCCATTTAAAAATTTTCAAAAATGTATTGCTTTTATTTTCAATCTTAATTATTCTTACAGTAAAAGAAATTATATGAGGAGAATAATATGCAAATTTCTACAAAACCTTTTTCTGAAAATCTAAAATCCATTGCAAATGTGATTGCAGATTTTGTTTACATTGATTGTACAGATGAATCAAATTATGCTTTTTATGTGTCCACCGATACACAAGCGATGAAGATTCCTCTTGAAATCACAAACGTAGCAGATGACGAAAAACAGATTTATGTTATTAACAAAATTGAGTTTACTCATCTTGTATCTTATGCAAAAGAATTTATCACTCTTAATGCTGATTACAGTTATACCGCAAATAATGGTCAGATTAAAGGTAAATTTGAAAAGAACGAAGGATATGCCGAAGAACTTGAATCAAGAAAGGTTCTTTTCGATAACGAAGATGAATACGAAGAGTTTATGGAAGTAACCCCTTCGATTATGAATGCTATTACTAGCGGTGGTATTTTTGTAGCACCTGATTCTATTAAACCTTCCGAAAGATTCCTTGATATTCAGCATTCAAAAGTTTTCTCTTATTCTAATTATAAGATTTATATGGATGACATAGATATGGCTGAAGATAAAGAAGGACTTCTTTCCAATGAAGTTTTGAAATCAATTCAATCTTTGGGAATCGGCGCAATCGTAAAGAGTAACAATGATTCATATCTCTGTACAAATGCTCAGAGAAGTATTTTTGAATATTTCTCTACTCCAAATGATGTTGATTTTCACCCTCTCTTTTCAGAAAAATTTCAGAAAAAACTCGAAGAATCAAAATCATTCAACAAAATTTCATTTAATATTGAAGAACTTCGTGCAAAACTCGATTATCTTTCATTCTATGCAAACAAAAATCCTAACAAAATGTGTTACTTGAATATTAAGAATGATGGAAAATTCTTTATTTCTACTGATGAAAATACATTTGTTGAAGTGTCAGCCGAAGTCACAAAGACGGAAGAATTCGATGAAATGTCAGTACCTATTGATTGTTCTGCAATGCAGTTGATTCTTTCAAAAGTTGGTAAAGATGCTGAAATTTGGAATATGTACATTTCAAACGACCCTTATAATAAACTTATTATTACAACTTTCGGTGATTCGAACGAAACTGTAATTCTTGCTAAACTGAACAAGTAATAAATTACAAAATTAAACCCACTCTTTTTGAGTGGGTCTTTTTTTAATTTGTTCCGTGTGCATACAAACGACTATAATAATCTTCGTGTGAATGATTATCTATTTTATAATTTCTATGCAACCAATCAAAATTTTTTCCATAATAATTTTTCCAAGTTCCATCATCGTTTTCCACCATAATTGGACAACCATGAAAATACGACCATTCTATAAATCTTCTTGTAAATGCGTCAGGTTTTTTACTCATCTGCTTCCTCCTTTTATTTTATGCTCTTTCTACAGTTTCACCGTCTAACATACTTAACAAATCAGAACCCTTGTTTTCATTTTTCACTCGTTTATCAAAACGACCAACAATGTTTAGAGTATTGTAGATGATTAAAAGTTTATTTGGCTTATAAGCACATTCTACTTTCCAATTCTCAAGGTCGAAGTTATCAATATCAAGATTCGATACCAACTGCCAATTCATCATCATTCTTTCTGCACAATTTTTAATTTTAATTCTCCAACCTGCGTCTAAATAAGTAATTTTATTATTCAAAGCGTCTGAAATAAAACGAGAAACATCAGTGTAACGATTAATACAATCCAAAAAATATTGTTTAGGATAATTTGATAAAGTTGGAAGAATACAATCCGATTGGTCACCATATAATGTTTTCCAAAAACATACATTTGAATATGTAGGTTTAAATCCAAACTTTTCTTCAAATGATTTTACAGTTAGAATTTCATTGTTTCTAGTATATTGATTTACTTCAATGTCATGAACATCATCTTTGAGCAATCCTCTCGCCCAATCCATGTCTGTAGAAAACATAAGAACTTTATCATGCTCGTTGATATAATTATCAATTAAAGGGAGAACGAAATCATCAGCCTCCAAATTTTGAACACGATATATTACTGAATTGTCTCTGTAATATTTTGCAATCAATTCTATCATGTTAATTCCTGTATAGAACCAATCGGGTTGAATCTCTCTGTTTTTCTTGTATTCTTTATCCAATAACTTGCGGTTTTTTAATATAGATGTTTTAGCATTATCAAATAAATACCACACTCGACAGTTCTCAACACTTCCATATTTTTTAATATATCCATCAGTCAATTCAAAGAATTTACATATAGCGTCAATCGGAACTTTTTTATCACCGACATCAATGAGGGATTCATTTTTAGTCGCTACTCGATACCATAAGTTGTATACATCAAAGAAAATATTATTATAAATAATACCCATTTCATTCCTCCATATTTTTCAGTCATATCTATTTTAATTAACTTAATCATTAAGTACAAGTATCAATTTTCTTCCATTTTCACTTCTCAAAAGTGCTAAATATACAAATACTGTTTCTTTACTTTCAAACCAATCGATTTTCATATGCAACCTCTCATTTCTCTACAACATTCAATTTGTAAAGAAGATTAAGATGGTTCAAAGCATCTGAATCTCGTCCGTTATATTTCAAATCTTCAATTAATGCAATTAAAGGAATTTTACATTTAAATTTATACATACAATTGTCGTTAATTGAATACAAGTCAATTTCGTTATATTTATCATGACACCTTTCTACTATATACATTTTTTTATATACAATTTGTGTTTCATTTAATGCTTCTTCTAAACTTTTCCCTTCGTTTAACATTTTTCTCACTTCGTTTGCGTTGGGTACTTGTGTTAATTTTTCATAAATAATGGGATAATGTTTTTCTAATTTTTTCTTCAAATCACCGATTATTTTTTTCTTATCTTTTTTCACATCAACAGAAATTTCAATTTCTTCGTTATCATAATGTATATAAATTTTTCCTAAATCTTTAACTACTTGAACTGTAGGTTTTAATGGACATTTATTACAAAAATTAGATAAACTTTTGACGAGACTTTCAAGATACGAATTATAATTAGCGTACTCTACATTTTTAATATTCATTTTATTCCTCCATGTAATATTATCATATACAAAAGATAGTTATAAAAATTTATTGATTAAAAAACCGTATTTTGTTAAAATGTAATTACATGGAGGAATTATATGGTTGATTTTAGTTTCCTTGAAGATGATACGGAAAAGATTGAGTTTATAAATAGCATAGGCAATTTAATTCAGAATGGAGAAATCAGTGCTGAATCCTTAAACGAATGTCTTGCAAATTACTTCTCAATTACAAGATATATTCTCACTTTATATGAATCTGTTTCTTTAGAAGATGACATGCTCAAACTTGAATACAAAACATGGTATGCTGAAAAATTCTTGGAAAGTAAAACCAATCTAAACAAAGATATTACTGCTAAAACAAAGATGGCTTCTACAACTGAAATCGAACAGAACTTGATTGTTACCAATAAAACAGATTACATGGAATGGCAACAAAAACTTATCATTTCAGAAAAGAGAAAATCATTTTACCTTCGCATAATGGAGTCTTGGAAGAACAATAGTCAGCAGATTATTCAATTGGCACAAAACGCAAGAACCGAGATTTTCTCTCTCAAAACACAAGATAAAGCGAATGAAGATATTACGAAAGAAAAATTAATTCGTCATGTAAAAGACGAAGATTATTCGGATGATAAATTGGAAAATGTTACACCTACAGTAAAAAAAGTAAAGAAAATTGTGAATTAAATTAAATAACCGCTCTCATTTGAGCGGTTATTTAATTTTTAATTACAGAAAATATCGAAATACGAACCAACCACAGTAAATCGTTTCTTATCTACGGCTAATGATTTAATATCATCTCCATAAAATTGTGAGATTGTTTTCCCATTGCTATTTGTAGTCAATTCAAACAAATCTTCGTTAGGGTCATACCAAACATCAATTCTCTGCAATTTAACATTTAATCCACCATCAATAGTACAATCATCAAAACTTTTTACATAAAGTCCTGTGTCGTCAGTATCATCTTCAAAATACTGAGCGACTTCTTCCAAAACATCTTCTGCTTTCATAAACATAAACCTCTTTTTTGTAAAATAATAATAAATAGTAATAAAAAATAAGTGATTACAATAATATTCATAATTACACCTTAAAGGGTGTAATTTGTACAAATTTTAACAAATTTATACCCAATAAGGTATAATAAAAAGACCTAGAAATTAATCTAGGTCTTTCTCTCTCCAATGTTTAAGAAACTAGAACATCGCTACAATTGCTTTTTCCGATACAAAAAATTCATCTTCTGTATCGCCATAAGGAATCATCTCGTAACGATTGATAATTACTTTCTTTCCTACTTCAAAATTCTTATTTTTACATTCTGTAGAAAATGCAAGAATTGTTCCTTCCTTTGGCTTATCCTTATTTTCTCCAAAATAAACACCTTCTGTTTTTTTATCTTCTACTTTAACGAGAACATATTCATTCATTGGTACAACTTTATCCATATTATATCTCCTATTTAGTTTATGCCATTAACTTTATTTTCGTCTTCATTTACAGTAGTAATGACAACATTTGTATTAAGATACAGTCCAATAAACGATGATGCGTTTTTCAATGCAGATGTTTCGACAAGTGTAGGGTCTACAACTTTATCAAAGAGATTTTCATCCCATTCCATTGTTGCAAAATTATAACCACTCTTCTCACCGTCAGACTGCGTAAGTGTCTTTTCAACAATTACATCATCGGAAACACCGCTATTCTTTGCTAACTGACGAATAGGTGCTTCGAGAGCGTCTTTTACAATGTTGAATCCGCAAATCTGTGAATCAGTGAGTTCCTTTGGAGGTTCAAGTTCTGATGATACTTTGAGTAGAGTTACACCACCACCGAGAACAATACCCTCTTTAACAGAAGCCTTTACCGAACAGATTGTATCTTCAATGCGGTCTTTAAGTTCCTTCATTTCAACATCATTGTCAGCATAAACACGAAGTACACAAATTCCACCACTCAAAGATGCGATTCGTTTTTTCATGTTTTCCTTTTTCTTCTCTACGGTTTCAACTGACATTTCTGATTTGATGTGTTCGATTCTTTCATCAAGTGAAGATTTTTCACATTTTCCACCGACAATAAGAGTATTGTCTTTCGATACTACTACCTTTTCGGCACTACCCAAATCTGACATTTCCATTTTAGAAAGTGATTTACCAAGTGATTCCGAGATGAATGAACCGCCTGTAAGAACGGCAATATCAGTGAGGATTTCCTTTCTCATTTCACCGAACTCTGGACCTTTCACCGCACATACTTGAAGTGTTTTATTTACTGCATTAAACACAAGAGCAGGCATCGTCTGTCCACCATAACCGTTTGCGATAATAAGAAGTGAACGACCTTCGTTGGCAATCTGATTTAGAATTTTTCCAAGAATATTGAGATTGTTGATTTCTTCATCAGTTATGAGGATGTAAGGATTCTTGAATTCACAAGTCATTCTATCAGTATTATTTACAAAATACTGACTTTCATAACCATTGTTGAACTGCATTCCCTCTACAAACTCAAGATAAGTTTCTGTTTTTGGAGAATCTTCTACTGTAAGAATTCCATCTTCACCAATCTGAGAATATGCTTCCGAAACAAGTTTACCAATTTTTTCATCGTTGTTTGAAGCGATTGTAGCAATATTCAAAATATCTGTTGTGTTACGAATTTCTTTTGATTTTGATTTAATTTTTTCAATTGCAAGTTTTGTAGCGTAATCGATTCCTTTTTTCAAATCGGATACTTTCACACCACTAGCAATATATTTTCGACCATTTTCAAGCATGGAACGACCAAGAACAGAAGCCGTAGTTGTACCATCCCCTACTTTAGCACTTTCACTTGCAATATTTTTTACAAGATTTCCACCAATATTTTGATACTGATTTTTAAGTTTTCCAACCGCTTTTCCGATAGAAACCCCATCTTTAGTTACAGTATAAGAATTTCCACCAAATCCCTCGATTAATGCAGTTTTTCCGTTAGGACCTAATGAACTAGCAATAGCATCTGCTACAATTTTAGCACCTTTATAAATTTCATCTTGTGCTTCTTTACCGAATTTTACTTCGTTATAAATTGACATATATTTCCTCCATTTATATTTGATACATATAATTTAATTGAGATTTGACAATAATTCAATGCCATCATGTCACAAAAAGTGTATATTTTTTGTGACATGAATTTGTAACCAAAATTATATATTTTTAGTTACGAGCATTAAATTATTTAATTGAAAGTTTCTTTGGTTTTTCTTCAGGTTTAATTGTGAACTTCAATTTCAAAAGACCATTTTCGAATGACACTGTAGGTTCAGCATCATATTTGTCTGTAACATCAATTGTTGCAATCGAAACGTCTTTGTCTTTAGGGAATTTGATTCCTTTGTGTGTGTAAGCGAACTTATCTTTTTCTTCTGAAGCCTTTACTGTAATTTCAATCTGCTTTCCTGTCTTAGTCAATTCAATTGAATCTTTTGAAACACCAGCCAAAGCAAAATCAAAATACAGATTCTTATCTTCATCGACATACTGACTATAAGGAACATCTGCTTTACTAAAAGAATTAATTTCCTTTACGCCATTCACATCAGATGAAACGACATAAGAAAAATCCGAATCCTTGAGAGTATTAACAATTTCGTCAAATACTCCGTCCAAATCAAAAATAGAAGTGTACATCATTACAACTTCCTCCATATAATATTTTTAAGGCACTCATACGAGCAACCTTTAAATTTCTCATATATTTACTATAAATAGTAATAATTAAAAATTCAATACTATAACTATTTTAATCGAAAGTTTAATTTATTGAGGAATTCATATATGGCAAAGAAAATAGAATTTGATTTTGAAGCGATAAAAGTTAGAATCTTAGAGTATTTATCATCTCAATCTGAATGGGCGTCTTTTTTGAATTATGGTGTCATAGATAATCTTATTTCAGCCATTGCTAACGAAATGGCATACCAAATTCAATACTCAGAGTACAACAGTATGGAAAATTTTTGGAATATGGCAAGAAATCGTTCATCCCTTCTTCAAATGTCACCAATGCACGGTTATATAATCCCTAGAAAACAAGCATCTGAAGGTGTTGTAAGAATATCTACATCTGAAACTTTTGACTCAAGTTATTCGACAAATATACCAATTTCTCAATTTTTTCAATTTTCTGGTTCAGACATATATGTATGTGCAAAACAAGATGTTATTTTAAATGCCAATGAAAACTACTTGGATGTTAATTGTGTACAAGGTGAGGCAAAAGAATTATCATTTTTGGCGGAAGGAATTAAATTCGAAGAAAAAACAATATACGATGACTCTATAGATAATTCATTTTTCGTTCTTACAGTAAATGATGAACCTTGGAAAAATGTAAGTAGTTTGTTTTTATATAATTCTGAAGATTCCGTATTTCAAATAAGAACTCTCCCTAATATGACAGGTATAACTTTAAGATTTGGAAACGGTATTTTTGGAAAAAAATTAAATAAAAACGATATTGTTAAATTTAAATATATTTCAACAAAAGGTTCTCAAGGGAATATATTTTCTTCCAACATAATCGATACTGTTGAAAATCAAGCGTTCGACTCTAACGGAAATGAAGTAAAATTGTATTGTTCAAATATATCTACATTTATCGGAGGAAAAGATTATCCTTCTTTGGAAGAAATTCGAGAATTATCCCCTAAAGTTTATCAAACTGGCGACCGTGCTTCATCTAAACAAGACTACATTAGTATTTTGAAACAAAATAACCAATTGAGTAAAATATCAGTTTGGGGTGCGTACGAAACATTAAAAGATAGAAACGAAGACCCTTGGGGTTTTATAGAAACTGAGGAAAATGTTGTGCATTTAGCATTATTAATTGGTTCGGAATACGAATCATTTGATGATTTACCTGAAGAAAAAGCGTATATTTTGAAAAATGAAATTGTTACAAAATTATACGAATTATGCGACCCTACCGATTTAATAAATTTCGAAAGTACATATAAAATCCCAATGATTTTTCATGTTAAAGGAACAATGACATCTTCTGCATACACAACCGCTGAAGTAGAAAACAACATTAAATCTAATTTGTCATCAGAATATGGAATTGAAAATATGGATTTTGGTGAAAGCGTTTATGAATCTGATTATGTTAGATTAATTGACGAAACAGATGGAATTAAAAATCACATATCTTATATTGAATTATATAAAGATAATATAACATTTACTTCTGGATATTATTGTGATTTTGAACTTCCGATTTTTCCAATTAATTATGAAGAAGTATTTGTTTATATAAAAGATAAAACTATAGAAAATTCTGATTATAGTTTAATGGCTACTTGCGATGTCAATGGAAATTTGATTGGTGCCGATGGTACCTCATATATAATGACAAACTCAACTTTGGATTTAAATAATGGAAAAGGTAAAATCTCAGTAACCAATGGTTTGGATTCACCTTATAATAACTATTTAATTAAAATTAGTTATCAATATGACGGACGAAACATTTATAATAATACTGACGGACGAAACATTTACAATAATAGTAGAAAAAATATTCTTTATTACGAAAACACTGTCGTTGATTTGACATATTAAAAGAGGATGAAACATGTCGCAAGAATCCATAAACAAATCATTACAAAACACACTATTATCACCATTAACGCATGATTTATTTTGGTCTCAATTTTTAAATTCAATCTCATACGAAATGAAGAACATGAATGATTCATATTCTTCAATTAAAAACAATTGGAACATCTACGACAACGATAAAAACAATCTTATAAGAATTTCTGAATCTTTCGGATATACACCAAATTTAACAATTAACAATACTGTTGATATGGCAAAAAGAGAAATTGAATCTATTCCTTACAGAATTAGAGAAAAAACAACATATAATGGGTATTCTTTAATTTTTCAACAAAACGATTCTCTTGGCGAAACATTCAATTATTATTGGAATGGAGAAAAATTAGTCAAAGCCATTGATTATGAATCAACATCCGCTTTTTTATTTAATTCCAATCATTATTCTCCTTTTTTTAAAATAATACCGAATAAAAATTATTCGGCTAGTATTAATTCCGACACGATGGTTTTGGATTATTTAGAGAACGGTGAGAAAAAAATAGACGAAGCCACAGGATTAAGAATCTTTTCTTTAGATTTAGTTATCGGTTCATCTGTTTGGAAATTGGACACACCTTATGTACAAATTCCGACAAAACATTTGGGCATTGAATATTTCCCACAACATTATTATTGTACTTATTTTACAAGTTTGGGTATAACAGACGAATCTGTTTTAACATATGAATGTCAAATTCAATTTTTAGAAAATTACATTCCAAATTCGATGAAAATTAACATTAATGGTATTACTCTCGATACAACCACAGAAACAATTGATAATAAAGAATATTTCATAAACGAAGATGGTGTTTTGGAATCTAATTCCTATTTTGACATAACAAACAATTTGGTTCATCTTGAATTTACAGATATTCCTTCGAATTATGAAATATCGGTGTCATATAACATAAACTTGTTAATAAATTCTGATTATTTTTATTATCTTGAACAAGGTATGGAATACAACAGAAGATGTCCTATAATACCTCACACTGGTGTCTTTTTATCTGCCGATATTGCTCCATCAAGAGGTTCTGATTTTTATTATCCTAATGAAGGAAATTATACAATACCTGACTTAAAAATTAAAGCAGTTACTTCATCTTCATACAATCGAAAAATAATATTAACGACTCTTTCTAAATTAGATAACGCATTTGACTCAGAAGGAAGTCCTAGTGGTGAAGAAAATTACAAATTAGATTCTACAATTAAATGGTTTTTAGATTCTGATTCATCACAGACAACTTCTTTAATTAACGATATCAAATATATCGCTTGTGGCAACAAAGCATTAAACATAATAAACGAAGCATACAATCAAATATTCAATCAAGGATATATCTTGTTTTATTATAATTTGAATTCTGATGATTACAGTCATGAAATCACAGACTTATCTTCAAACAATATTGATTGTGATGTAGTCGGAAGTGATATAAAAATTGATAGTATAATAAGTAAATCTTTAAATTTTAATGGTGAAACTTATGCTCATTCTCAATCCTCATTGAATATTGATACTTCGTTAAAATACACTATGGGTTTTTGGTTCAAAGCAAATAGTGAAGGACAAAATATAGGTACAATTTTTGATTCTTTCGTCAACATATCATATGATTATGAAAATAAAAAAATTAAAATAGGTTCTTTACTTTTCAATTGCTCAGAAAACGATTACCATTTTGTATGTTTATTATTTAAACAAAACAAAATTTTAATTTATTTGGACAATCAATTTTTAGGTGAATTTGAATTTATAATAAATGTTACTTCTAGTAAAATTTATTTGGGTGTAGATTCGTCAATAGATAATTATTTTTATGGTGAATTAGATAACATTTGGTTAATGAACAAAGAACTAACTACCGATGAAATTTCATACATATACGAAAATAAAATTTCACTAATATCTCATATGGGAAACAGATTGTCATATTATGAATTATATGATGATGAAAAATACGAAGATGATAATTATAACATTATTCAATCTTACATAAAATCTATGGATATTTCAAATGAAATAACCATGCTTGATAACACATCAGAAAGCATTCATACATACTCATACAAAACAAGATTTTATCCAATATCTCCTTCATATTTTAGTATGAGTTATACTGATTCTTTAGCGAATACAGTTACAATACAATCGAACAAAAATGGTGATTTTTACAACAAAGATACTGGTAAAATTATAACAGGTAACATAGATTTTGAAAATGGAGTTTGGAACTTAGCAAAAAGTACAATAAAATCAGTATCTCAAGAACCTATCGTTGTAATATCAGAATCACCATATACAAAACTTCACGAAACTTTATATAAAGTGGAGGATTTTATTGAACCGTCTCTTCATTATTATGAAACCTATAATATTGAAACTGAAGAACACAGTGCTGAAATTATTGCCAATGATTATAATCTGCAAAATTTAGAATCAACCACATTAATCGATACCGCTGATGATGATACATCATCTCCAAAAGAAAAGTTATATTCATCAGATGGTGGTGAAAGTTTTTCAATATATATGTTAAGTGGTAATTTATCAGACCCAATCAAAGTATTTAATGTTGTTTCCGATGAAACCGAAACACCGCTATTTACAAAAGACAACGGTTCATCATTATATTCTAATCTTGAAGATTTGAAAAAAGGGCAAAATCAATTAAAATCGTATGTTGATTTAGGTGAAGCAAGTTCAACACCGTTGTTTTCTAAAGACGGCGGAACGACTTTATACCTCGATGTTCAATGTTCGAGAGACAAACAAGTTAAAAAATATGAAGTTACAACAAATGATTCTGAAGTTATCGGATACACATTAGGAAATGTTACTTCGATAGTTTACACCGACTTAAAATTCACATCTATTATTCCTAATGTCTCAACTGGAGAAGAGGTAAATTTTAATCTCATGCAGTTATATATCAAATCGATTCAAAACGAATTAAAGGTATCGCCGAACAAAACGGTATATGAATACAAAAATTCATATTCTATAAACTACATTGACTCATTTGAAGAACACATTGCTGATGAATCTATTTCTATAGTAAAAGGTTCAATTACTTTTACTTATTGGGTTGGTGATACTTTAGAAAAAACAATCGCTAGAGTCAACGAAGAGGGTGTAGTAACTGGAGAAAACATCTACAGCGGTAGTTTTAATTACACCACAAACGAATTAACTGTTCATTTTGTTGATAAAATAAAAAGTGATGTTGTTGCATCATATGAATATTATGATTCATTAGACATTGATTACACAAAACCAATCATCATGAATTATAAAACAAAAAATTCAATCAAAATTAATGAGATTGGATTGGAAGATGAAAATCACGAACTTATGGCTTATATGACTTTTCCTGATGTGGAATTCAATACAATATATGATAACTTATCTGCGTTATTTGCTATTTCAAAATCATCTTAGGAGAAAAGTAAATGATTATTTCGATATTCCTCTGTAAGAACGACATTTTGTTTTGAACAAACTAGCATGGTTCTAGCATTTTTAGAATCCCATATATGATAACTAGATTCGATTAAATATTTTCCACTATTTCTCAAAGATTTGGAATTTGAAGAATTGGATTTTACATTCGGCATATTTATCGTGATAGTTTTTCCACAAACTAAATTTTTGTTCAAATGTGTGTTTATTGTTATTTTATCAGGTAAAATAACATTTTTATGTAAATTTATACTATAACCTTTATTATTATTTTTTGTATCATCATATTTTATATCATCATCGTATAATCCTATTAATTCTGTCGTGTCGTTTGAACTTCCAATTATAGGATATTTTCCTTTAGAAAAGGTATATTTTAACAAATTGTCTTCTTTATTAACAATGTTTCCGCTTTTATCATAATTATAATACTTGCAATTAAAATAAGGTTTTATTTTACTTAATTCTAATTGAGAAAAATTAACTGAATAAAAAATATCATCACCTGCTATAATTTCTATACCATCTGTGCCATAACTCAATTCTTTTATTGATGTAGAATTAAACATAGAATAAAAACTTTTAAAGTGAAACTCGTTATTAGAATCGATAAATGCAAAATACGGCGTATTTTGTGCCGAATTTGAAAAAGCAAACGGTAAAAGATAATCCACGATAAATTCAGAATCATTAACAAACGGTTGATACCAAGTTCCACTATTCAATGTATCTTCAATATCGATTCTGTTGAATTGATATTGAGATGCAATTTTTGACACAATATCCGATATGTTAGATTGATACGCTTTAGATTTTTTCGACTGTTTCATAAAATAATCATGAATTAATTCTATTTCAAAATCACCACCTATTCCATTGGATGATGTTTTTTGTTGTGGAACTGCGTCTTTGGCAACAACGAATTTACATTTTTTTACACTATCATCCGAAGCACCAAATGTTATCTCCAATTCAGTACCATCCACAAAAGCAAGATATTCGTTTGATATACCACTATAATCGGAAATTACCATTTTAACTTTTGGATAAAACTGATATATCGAATCAAATTCTATTACAGAAAAAGACATTGGTGATAATTCACTTTCGTTTCCATTTATTTTAAGAGAAATCGTTGCTCTTTGAAATGCGGACATATTTTCTGCCATGTATATTCCCTCTAATCTGTTTTGATATTTTCAATATACCAATTATCGATATCGTTTTTTCCATAAAATTTTATAACTTTTCCGAAATTATCTTCATCGCTTATATCGGTGATATCATTCAGCCACAAAGTCAAATAATCATAAAGGTCAAAACTCTCATAATAATCATAACACAAATCAAAAAATCGATACAAGTTATTTTGTGTCAAAGCATAATCTGTTGGTCGTTCTTTTATACGAAGTTGATTCAACGGAAATGTTGTTAAATCAGGATAAAAATCTCCGTTTTTATCAGTCACAACCGATTTTTCCATTAATTGATATTTATTTTTATGTGCCATATTTTAACCTCTATTTCTTTTAAAAATATTTTTTATCATATCGGTTGTGGCTATTTCCATAGTGCTTATTTCTAAACCAACCGATGCTCTCACAGGATAATATCCCCCTTCTGTTTCAGAATATGACATTTCGGATGAAAAAGAAGGTTCTACATTTTTAATAATTACACCGTTCAAATTAACATACCCAATTTCCATGTTGTATACACCTTTGGACGCTTTATTAAAATGTGCCAACGCTTTACTAACAACGTCATTCGTTTGTCCGTTAGATACTGCTTTCCAAATCGCTTGAATATTAGGTCCAGGTGGTATCAACGTTTTCAATTTCAAATCACTTAATGCAGTTTCTCCCATTTGAGATTCCGAGCCGTTTTTTCCTTTCGTAGGTAAACAAATACTCATCAAAGATATTATTGGCTCCATAACATCTTTATATGAATCAGTATCCATTTCAATACTAACCGAAACCGACATATCTATAGGGTCTGTACTTTGCCAAATCTGAACACCTTGCAACGCAAACTGACCACTAGGAAGACCAAAAGAACTAGATAACAAACTCATGAAATTATTAGGAGATGCTTCCCACAATTCACCATACTTAGAACTTACTTTTATCGACAAATCATCTTCTAAAATAAAAGGTACTGAGTTTGTTATACTCTTACCACTTGCGTCTTTTATTTTTACAATTTTATAATAAGGAATTTCTCTTTCAAGATTAAACATTAAATTAATCCTCCGCTCATAATCATATCCAAATCGTTTCTCGTTTGAGGTGGTAAATTAACTTGTACATCTTTCGCAAGAATTTTAGATAAAACATCAATGATTGTTGTTAATTTTTTTTCTAATGTTTTATCGCCACTCAGATTATTCAATGATGAATTTATATTTTTTGTGGTATCTTTTCTAACTTGCTCCATAGATAGAGGAACATCTTTTAATGCTACTAATGTATCTTTAGGATTTGTTTTGATAATAGAACCGTCTGTTCGAATAATAGCATCATTTACGTCAGTAACAGAATAATTCAATCCATTTAAAAATTCATTAGATTTATTTTTATTTTTAATTTTATTAAAATCTGTAATCATTTGTTGGTCAAAGAAAAATTTATAATCTGAATCCAAAAGACCAGATTTGACCAATTGTTTAAATTCTTCTGAATTTACACCGTCCGCAAACCCTAGTTTTTTTAAAATACCTTGTAAAAAAATTATATCTTCTGGATTTGTTTTATAATTTTGATACTCGCTAGATATTTTTCTCAAATATTCCATATTTGATGCAAGAACTTCAGGATTTCTATAAATGTTAGCCAAGCCAATATCATCGAATGTACCATGCAGTTTTTTAAAAAATTCTTTATACTGATTTACATTTCCTTTATTTATACCTTTGAAACCTGTCTGAACTTGTAACAAAGAAACTAATTCATCTTCACTAAGACTATCAAGATTTCCTTTTAACCAATTTTCAACTGTTCCTTTTAATGCGCTATGTCCGTTACTTA
>JAEEGL016601961.1_pt1 | contig 28424 bp, 28 predicted proteins | sample 9134231 | NCBI WGS metagenome assembly JAEEGL01 (sample SAMN16246548, study PRJNA631951) | gut metagenome | biome: gut microbiome; feature: rumen; material: fiber-attached | host: Bos | place: Iran: Karaj | collected 2018-10
TATCCGCAGACGCGCAGGTCACGGCTTTCAGGCCGGGCTCCGCGGCCAGCGCGAGCTCCAGCAGCCTGCGGTCCGGATAGAAATAGATGCTCTCTGTCCCCGGATACTGACCGGGCACCAGCCCGTCATAAAAAGGTGATGCGTCATAATCGTAATGAACCAGGCGGTCTATGACCACAACCTTCGAAAGCGTCATCTCAGGCGTCAGCCCGCCGACCACACCAAAATTCACGATCATATCCGCATGGTACTGCGTGATCAGCATCTGCGTGCTCGCCGCAGCCGCGATCTCGCCGACACCGCTGCCGACGATAACGATATGATCGTTGTTTATCTTATATGACCGGACTTCATATCCGGGTATATTCTCAGTTTTTTCCGCTATGCCGATACTCGCGAGGAAGGATTCGAGTTCCTCGGGCATGGCAACGATCATGCCGATGGTCATAAATTGGAAATCTCCTTAGCAATGTAGAGCTCTCCGCTCCTCAAATTCCTAAACACCGCCAGCCCCACGCCGATCATAGCCCAATATACCGGAGCCACCGTGATCGAAGAGTCGTTGATTATCTGGACCACCATGTAGCCTGCGGAGCCCGCGAGCACGCCCGCACCCACAAACGCCATGAAATCGTACTTCTTCAGCCTGAAGCAGGTGCCGAGACCATAGAAGAAGAACCAGAAATAAAATACGAGTATCGCGATCAGCGAGAGCACGCCGGTCTGCACGCCGATCTGCAGGTACATATTATGCGGCTTTGTCACCGTCTGGGTACCGTAGCCTCCATTGTACATCGAAACGAAATCGTAGTTCGGGAACGCGATGACAAAGGTGTCCGCGCCCGATCCAAGGATCGCATAGTGCTTCAGGAGCGGGAGCGTCTTGCCCCAGATATACGCACGGCCCGAGAACGCTCCCGGACGCTCAACCAGCCAGTTGACACTCTCGGTGTCCACGGTCTTTATAAACTGGCCGTAAGGCGTGAAGAGATAGTAAGTGCCGTTGATGCGCGCGAAGTACCAGCCATGACCGTCGATGAGCAGCTCAAATCCGATCTGCGTCTGACTCAACATAACGGGCCTTACACTGAAACCGGGGAAGCGCTCGTCCTGCAGCGCAAATGTAACATTCTCCGAACCGGTCACGGTCTCGATATTATTCCCTGCGTCATCCTTAAAATGTACGTCGAAAGTGCCCTCTGTCGTGCTGTACTCCATGACGCCGTGCAGGTTATTGTCTTTATAAGTGATTATGACTTCTTCATCAAGCGTCTTGATCGAGGTCAGGTTAAATGTCTGCTTTGCCGGATGCATCGCTTCCTTCAGTCTGTTAAGCAGCGCGTAATCAGTATGATGGCCGTAAGCAACCACTACGCCCACCAGAAGAGCAGCTGTCAGCAGCACCGCGATCCAGTGCTTGAAGAGTCTTTTATTGAAAATGATCACCATCGCGATGATCGATACGACAGTTCCGATAAGACCGGCACGAGAACCCGAACCGAGCAGCGCAAGGATGAGGCCCACTGCTATCAGGCCCGCTCCGATCTTCTTCCAAATCTTATCCGCGCCGAACACGAGCATCAGGAACACAGGCATAAGGATGGCCGAGTAAGAGCCAACGTAGTTGGGATTGTAAAGAGTAAGATAAACACGTCCCTGTTCAAAGTTAAAAGTCATGTCCGTGGAACCATCCTCTTTGAACGCCCACTTGGGGAGGATCAGTTTCGCGCCGAGATCCGTCTTGAAGAAATCCGTGAAGAACGCCTGTGTAATGCCAATGTAGAGGATGATTACTGTGCTGAACGTAAGCGCCCAGAGCACCATCTTCACATCATGCTCGGTATGAATGAACAAAAATGCGTAATAGATTACGATACAGTATCCGAGCAGCGCCCAGAGGGGCTCAAACTGCTCGTAAATGCCTACGAACGAGAAATACCTGTAGTCGGAAAAAACGCTCGAGAGCAGCGCAAGGAGAGCATAAATGCCGAGCGGAATAAATATCTTATGGCATTCAAGCTTTTTGCCTTCGGTCACCAGTTTGAAGATAAGGATCGAAGCCATGATCGCGGAGAACACAACGAACCAGACCATCTTCCAGCGCAGGAACAGGTCGGCTGTTCCTCCCTGCGCCAGATAATCGTCCGCATTTTGGAAGAAATCAAAGTATTCGAGCCTGCAGTCATATGCATACAGCCTGACGATAAGTGGCACTATCCCCACCACCGCCATAAGCGGCAGCAGAAGCAGCGCCGAGGTTTCACTCTTTGACTTCGATTTTTTCTTATATGCTTTTGTCTTGTTTGACATATCAAATAAACCTCTCTGTAGCAGTGATAAGCATTAAAGTAATTCTAAACTATTACTTCGGCCGCGCTTCCCACACTATAATCACAAGTAGCGACCTGATTTTCAATGAGCGGTTGACTATTATTTAGGCTAACATATACAGAAAGCTCAGTCGGTAAATACTTTCTCAGTGCTCCCGCAATCTCATTGTAACTGTCTCCACGCAAGAGATTAATAACTTTCTGCTGATATTCGTTATTATCCACTCCCATTATCCGACCAATTGATTTTGCTATTCCCTTTTCATTGAAGACTTTTAGCACAGCTTTATAATCCCGCTTGTTCAATGCATCTCTGAATATCGGCTCCTTTTTATTCCGAATATCATCAAAATCAATAGCACTTAGCCCATCTTGCAAACTGGCTTTTGCTTCAGCTTCATTTTTCTTCTCTATTTCGATGCATTTAAGTTGATATTTTATCTCTGCAACCACACTCTGACATATCTGCCTTTCAATCATATTGCTAAATTTCGTATCGATCACAAAGTTTTCGACTTCAGCAACTGTAGTTTCGGCATCTGGTACGCCGAAACGTAAAGCCATAAAACGTATCAGTTCTTCCACCAGAAAAAGATTCTCAACCTCTGCAACCTCTAATGTAAATATTCCATCGTTTCTCAGCGATTCTATCTCATGTTCCGATCTGTAATCCCGATCAATCAAACCATATACTTCATAATCATGAAGTGTATGGTTATTTCTAAAAGCTCGAGTTCTCGCAATAACTTGAGTGCATCCACCGCAAGGAATAATTAGATAGTCCCTAAAAATCTCCATATACAACTGATAGTCAAAACTGTTACTCTCGCCCTCAACAAAAATCACATTTTTACGACTTCCAAGAATCTCAAGCGTTAGTTCCTCTGGTAGTCCCTCCCCCGTAATCATTTCAAGTTCCCAGCGAACCCCATCAAAAGCCTTGACCCAGATTATATCTGCATTGCCATGAGTAGTAGCAAAGTTAAGATCATGCGTAATATATATAAAAAGGCAATCCTTACGTTGTCTCTCTAGCGTCTTCCACAAACGTCTAATAATAGAGCGATGCAGATGTATTTCGGGTTCATCAATAATTAATAACTTATTCTCCGGTACACATAATACTTGCGCCGCCAAATATAAAACTGCTCTCTCCCCATCACTCATTTCAGTTGACGAGTATTTCTCTTCATTCCCATTTTTATTAAAAACAGTATAAAACCTTGAATCATCTTCAATTAATTTTCTTTGCGGCAATACTGATGACCAAATCTCTATTAACTTATCAAGAGAGGTCTTGGGCACGTTCGGCCATAAATTCTTATCATTTCCAGCATTCATACATTTCTTATGGAACTCACTGACTTCATTATTTCTTTTAGCAATAAGAGCAGATAAAACATTATCGAAATCGTCCATAAGCTTAGTTGTATAATGCCCGAAGTTCCATCTGTGATTTTTATTCAAATCCCCAGCATTTCCTCTCCCATAGAACACAAAGTTTTCTGCTTCGGTATAACTTTTCAATTGTATATTTTCATTGAAGTTTAGATTTCTCTGTGCTCCAACACGATGAACAGCCAAAAAACTTTGTTGCTCTATCCATGCGCCGAGTTTACTCTTCCCCGATCCATTCGCTCCAATAATGATCACAGCATTGCTATCTGTTTCATATTCATTTATCTGCCCTTCTTCGCCTGGAAGCCAATATTTATAACTCATTCTTCATCCTTCTTTTCATTAAGATCCAATCCTTATTCCCATCTGCCCTAAAATCATATCTAAATAGTTTATCTGTGTGTAATGCTGCCAATGATAAACACGCCTTTATCCATATCTTCATGGCGTTCAGTGAAACTTGCAATTGAAACTGCGTGAAATTTTTAATATTCACTATTTTTCATTGTACCATATTCCACTCATCCCAGAAGCTTCCATTAGTAAGCATGTTTTTCCCTGTATCCAATTTATCAAGCGTCTCACTCGACAAGACATCCATTCCCCATTCACGCAAAAGGCCTTCTTCCTTACCCTTAATATCTAGATTTCGCATAAATGAAACAAAACTTCGCAAGCCAGGATACTCCCAAGCAAGGTAATCAAGCAAATCAAAAATCATTGCCCCAACAGGCGTATATAAGTCCGAATTACTTTTGGACTCTGAGTACACCGCTCGAATACTATTATGATCTACTAACGGATTTTTTACACCTTTCTGCTTGGGTATCACCAATCGCACAGTCTCCCATACAGCCAAGTTAGCAACGCATATGATGTCTGGCATTTCTCTCGGGCACGATATTATTTGTCTATCATATCCATATATAGCGTTTCTTATATTGCTTTGAGGACGAGATTTTTCTTTATTCCAATTATGTGAATGAGCAAGTAACCCATAGTATACATATCCATGCAAATCTTTTCTCGGAGTACCTGACATTTTTGCTTCAAGGTTTCTTATCTTTTTTGAATTCTCCAAGAATGTTTTTAAATGTTCCCTTCGCAGAGTAGTTTTACATTCAAACGCAGCCACAACACCGCTAGAAAGATATCGCTTTTTCTTCCAAAGTTCGGGTGGGTATTCAGGCGATAATACTACAATATCTACTTGCGGACTAGTTTCTCCGTTCTCATAAAGAATACGCCCCTTTGTTTCAACATGGAAATAATTGGGAAGCCATTTCTCAAGTATTTCCTTCCAATTCTCCTCCCCCTGATCACCTGCTGTACCAGGATCTTCTTCAACAGATTCACATATACGAAGGTACTCTGACTCAATTTTTTTATTAGCCTGTTTAAAAAAGTTAAACAAATCATGCTTTTTCATTCCTGATTGCCCTTCTTTCAACATCATTTATATTCCAACAGCCTTTCTATGAATAACATAGTCTTTTTTATATAACTAGTATCCTCTCTACCGCTTCCTTCAGACTTAAAACCGCATAATCCGTTCCAATGCTATCGGCATCCTCACTATCATTGCTCTCTATCAAAGCCGTTCCACACCCTGCTGCCTTCCCGGCCTTTACATCATTCTCACCATCGCCGATCATCCACGATTGCGAAAGATCGATATTATAATCCTTAGCGGCCTGCAAAAGCATCCCGGGCTTGGGCTTACGACAATCACATTCAATCTTTAATTCAGGAATTTCACCCTCATAACCTTTATGCGGATGATGCGGGCAATAATATAACGCATCAATATATGCCCCTTCCTTACCCAGCAGGGTAGCCATCTTCTTATGAATTTCATTCAGTTCAGAAACCGTTACTTCTCCGCGGGCAATGACCGGCTGATTTGTTACTACGATACATAAGTACCCCGAAGAGTTGATGCTCCTGATGGCCTCTGCCACTCCCGGAAGAAGCTCAAACTCGTCAATATTTCTCAGAAATCCGACATACTTATTAATCGTGCCGTCGCGGTCGAGAAAAATCGCTTTCTGCTTATTTGAAAGGTTCTTCGCTGATACTACGCCATTCCTGAAGTCACGCGAAACAGCTTCAAAGCGCTCAGGCGTCCCCATATCCTTCACATACTCCGGTGATTGGTACGAAAACATCTTCCCTGTACCGCATAAAGGCTTCAAAAGCATGCGGTCAAGGTCAACCTTATAAACTTTCCCGTTCACTTCACGTCCAATCATATCAGAGTCAATGCCCGATCCTGCCAGCACGGACAGTGAGATCACATGTAAACCTGCGTTTACACAGTTATCATAATACTCAGGGCGCGGATCCTCCTTCGTAAGCCATTGAAGAACACTACCGTTATCGTCAGCAACTATCAGCCCACTGTCATACGGGTGGCTATTAGGGTGCGTAAAAAGAGTGGCCGCTGCGCCTTTAGCGCGATGGAACTCAACCATGCGGTTAAAATCAACGTCAAAAACAGCGTCGGCATTCAGTAACAGGAAATCCGAATCAAGCCCCAGCTTAAATAACGCCCCTGCATTCCCCAGCGGCGTTTCTTCAACAATCGATATAGGCCCCTTCCTTACCGAGCAGCGTTGCCATCTTCCTGTGAATCTCATTCAGCTCAAGGACTGTTACCTCACCGCGAGCAATTACAGGTTGATTCGTTACAACCACGCATAGGTACCCGGATGCATTAATGGTTTTCACAGCCTCTGCTACTTCGGGAAGCAGCTCAAACTCGTCAATATTGCGCAGGAATCCGACATACTTATTAATCGTACCATCACGATCGAGAAATATTGCTTTCTGCTTATTAGAAAGATTCTTTGCTGATACCACGCCATTTTTGAAATCTCGTGAAACCGATTCGAATCGCTCTGGTGTCCCCATATCCTTCACATACTCCAGTGAGCGATATGAGAACATTTTCCCGTACCGCATAAAGGCTTTAAAAGCATGCGACCAATATTATTACCTTATTTCAATCGTTTCCCACAGTCACATCAGTATCCAAAGAGAATGTATCTTCAACTCCGTTCTCTACTTTAGAGATAACGATTGCAAAAAGAAAAGAAACCAACACTGAAGTGAGCATGAACGGAACATAGCTAAGTCCGCTTATTAAGTAAAACAAGCAACTCACTATAAGTAATGCAATCCATCTTTTATTTGTTGGCAAAAGAAGAAAAAGCGCAATTGAACCCAAAATGAAAACTGCAAATGATAAATCCGTAAATGTTATCGCTCCAGCAGAAAATACTATTATTAGCATATTTATTCTTTTATTCACAACAATGGTTTGTTAATCAATATGTGAGTCCAATGTACTATTTACTGTATATAGTTTTAACTGAGTCACTTTTCAAGAAATGGCCATAAATCGTCAAATTCTGCTGCTTTTAGCGATCCATCGGGCATAACCTTAGATGCTATTCGAGGAGCCAATACTCCAAACTCTTGTGTCATTACCTCACATACTACTGGTCCTTCAGTTGCAAAAACTTCATTTATCTTTGCAATTATTTCTTCTTTTGATTCTATTCTCACCGAAGTCAAACCATATGCTGTTGCCAAGGCACAGAAATCAACCGAGGGCACTCCACTGTCTGGTCCAACACCCAAGAATCGATCGTTCATATAATTATGCTGATTATGGCGAATAAGCATATATCCATGATTATTGTAAACAAATAGCTTAATCGGCAGTTTATAATAAGCAAGTGTTGCAAAATCCTGAATATTCATTTGTACGGATCCGTCCCCGGATAAAGCTATAACGTTTCCATGTGCCGCAGCACCAACTGCAGAAGCCCAAAAACCCATACAAGAAAAACCACCGGAAATAACATAGTTTTGATTTTCCTTCAGATACCATGACTGGGAAACAACATTGCATACACTTCCGGTATCGACAACTATTGTATTACCGTCAGGTGCATTTTCTGACAGCAATTTTGTAAAATAATAACTATTGATTCCATCTTCCTTAGCATATGAGGCTTCAACAACAGGATACTTTTGCATGTTTTCTCTACAATGACATATCCATTCATCATGCGTTTCAGTTTTCCAGTCTGAAGACACTAATATCAATTTCTTGATGAATTTTTTTAAATCTAAATGAATGGAGATGTCCATCGGAACATCGCCTTTAGCCAGTTCTTTTTCATCAATATCTACCATTATCCTAGTAGCATTCGGGGCAAGATGATTAGGATAATACCCAGTAGTTGATTGAGACAATCTGCTGCCCAGAACCAAAAGTAAATCGCATTCTTGCACCGCAAAATGACTTGCACGATCTCCATATGACCCCGGTCTGCCAATAAACAATCTATTTGAGGAGGGAACAACTCCAATCCCTCCTCTCGATGTAACAATAGGAATTGAGAATCTTTCCGCAAATGAAATCAGCTCTTTTTTTACGCCTGCGCTAAGAATGCCATAGCCAGCGAAAATAAGCGGTTTCCGAGCATTCTCAACAATTTGTTTAATCCTATTCCAATCAACTTCATCTTCTGAGTCTACGTCGGCTTCATACCCCTTCATTTCTTCAGGAATCTGCTTATTTTGTATATCCACAGGAACATCTATCCAAACAGGACCTTTTCTCCCGCTCATAGCTTCATAATACGCTTTTTCCATGTGAAATCTTATATCCGCTGGATCTAAAATAGTGGCAAAATACTTAGTTACACCGCCAACCACTCTATCCAAAGTTATGCTCTGAGTACCTTTGGTTCTAATTCCTGTATCCATTTGATACTTTAGTATTTTTGAATTAGTTTGTCCTGAAACAACAAACAAAGGCGATGAATCAGTATAGGCACCTGCTACACCAGTAATTGCATTTGTTGCTCCCGGACCAATAGTAACAAGCGCTACACCAGGGATTCCGCCAAGTCTTCCTTCAGCATCTGCTGCCATAGTCGCTACTTGTTCATGCTGACAGCAAACAGCCTTTAACTTTACATTCCTATAAAGAGCGTCAGTAAGCCACATAGCAGAGCTTCCTGATACCATATATACTGTCTCAACACCCTTTTTCTGCAAGAAATCAAAAATATACTCTGATACAGTCATAATTGTAGCCTCCATCCTATTCTATAAAAAATATAAGTTTTCATAGTCAGAAAACGTTTTATGTGTTAGATGTTGAGATTATTCGAACAGTTCTATCTAATACAGTCCCATTAAAGATCTCATCACCGCATTTTACTATATTATTTAATTCAACTTTCTTAAGTGCTTTTACTACAGCTGGAACAATATCTTTATCTACAGCTTCTGCACTTTTTACAGATACTAATCCTTTTTGACTCTTTACTGTTGTTGTAACTGTTCTTTTAGGATTGCTACGCTCTTGCCTGGCAAAACTTGCTCCTCTTGGGCATTTATTACCAAAAAAGGAATCGCTTTTTTCGTCATATTGTACCTGACATCCGTTTGGACACACAGTACAGGTTACAACTCCATCTTGCGGAAAACCTTTTTTCATAAGATTTACTTTTCCCTCATCCCATGATTCCATAGCTTCACCGTTAATCAGTCGAACTGCATTTCGTCCAGCCATTTCTCCCTGTTCAGAAACATAATCTGCAAGATCCATGACATGTCTAGAATTTCCACATGAAAAAATGCCCTTGACACTAGTTTGTAAATGACTGTCTGTAACAACTGTATTATTGGAGTGAAGAGTCACTCCAGCTGTAAGTGCCACCTCATTCTCCGGAATAAGACCAACCGACAGTACTAGCGAATCACATTCAATCCTTCTCGAAGTTCCAGGAATAACTTTATTATTCTCATCTACTTCCGCTAACTCGACTGCTTCAAGCTTTTGTTTTCCAATAATGTTAGACACCGTCGTTCTTACATAAAGTGGTATATTATATTCATACACACATTGACTGACATTTCTTGCAAGTCCGGTTGGTTCAGGCATAATTTCAGCAATAGCAAGAACTTGAGCACCTTCCAGAGTGAGACGTCGAGCCATAATAAGTCCTATATCACCAGACCCCAGAATAACTACTCGTTTTCCGATCATAACATTTCGAACATTAATCAAATTTTGTGCAACTCCTGCAGTAAAAATACCCGCCGGTCTGCTTCCCGGAATAGAGATATTGCCTCTTGTTCTTTCTCTACATCCAGTTGCAAGAACAATAGTCTTCGTAAGATATTCTTCAATCCCTTCTTGCGTATAAGCAGCAACAATATATCCTTCTGAACAATTCTTAATTTCACTTACGTGACGCGAAGTATAAATCTCAACATTAACACCCATTGCTTCTCGCAATGCTCTTTCAGCATACTCCGGCCCTGTAAGTGCCATCTTATATCTAATTAAGCCAAAACCATCATGAATACACTGATTGAGAATCCCTCCAACACATTTATCACGTTCCAGTAATACTACGTTTTCTGCCCCTTCCTTTTTGGCAGCACTGGCTGCGGCCAAACCACCTGGACCGCCACCAATGACAAGAACATCACATTTCTTCATTATTTCACCTCCCCGGAAAAAAGCTCGCTGCCAACCCCTCGATAAGTTATTTCTTCCGGTTTCATATTATAGTCATGAATTAACATATCCACTATCTTACTAAGGCAATATCCACCATTACATCTTCCAGTAGTAGCCCAAGCACGATATTTTATAGAAGAAATGCTTCTTGCCCCAAACGGATTCTCAATGGCATCCCTAATCTCTCGCTTTGTAACATTTTGGCATCTACAAATAATCTCCCCATATTCAGGATCTGATACAATTAACTTATTCTGTTCTGTCTTTGATAATTCTCTAAACCGTATGCGTCCTTTACGAATTGGATTAAAGTCTTTTTTCTTAACTAACATCATATGCTCTCCAAGAATGTCTCTTACCATTCTTGCAATTGGCGCCGATGCAGTAAACCCTGGTGATTCAATTCCTATCAGATTTATTAATCCCGGGCATTCGTCTTCCTCTTTTATGATAAAATCTCTAAATCCACCTTCTCCTGGCGGCGCCTGCTTAGGTCTTATTCCACAATAGTTCCCAATAATATACTTTTTTTCGATAGCAGGTAATAACGTTTTCGCTTCTGTAAAAAGCTTATCCATTACTTCAGGAGTTGTAGAATAATCATCCGTTTCATCTTGGTATTCCGCACTAGGTCCAATTATTATATTTCCATCAATTGTAGGGGTAAGATGAACTCCCAACCCACCTATTCCGGGTTTGGGAACAGGATATGCCGGGATATCCAAAAAATCGCTTGCGATTTTATCCAGTATATAATATTGTCCACGGCAAGGGAATATTTTATATTTATCTATTCCTAGCATTGCTGAAATCTTATCGCAATATAAGCCAGCTGAATTTATAATATACTTTCCCGTAAATTCATCGCAATTTGTCTTCACAGTGAAGTATTCTTGAGTTTTTTCAATAGAAGTCACTTCGTTGTTAAATAAGAACACAACTCCATTATTCATTGCATTTTCTGCATGAGCTATACAAAACTCAAAAGGATCAAAAATAGCAGTATTAGGTGAAAGCATTCCCCCAACGCCACCAATCCCCGGCGCGACGGAACGAATCTCATCTTCATTAAGTAGTCTTAATCCTTCACACCCGTTTGCAATTCCACGTGCGAGAATAGCCTTCAATGATGTTAAGTCATCCTCGTCAAAGGCAACCAAAACTTTTCCGGTTTTTTTATATGGAATATCTAATTCATTGCAAATTGATTCAAATTCTTTGTTTCCTTCTACGCATAGTTTTGCCATTAACGTTCCGGTCTTATTATTGAAACCGGCATGAACAACACCAGACATACGTCCACTAGTTCCATAAGCTACATCGCATTCTTTTTCCAGTACAAGAGCACGAATGCTATAGCGAGACAGTTCTCTCGCTATAGCACATCCAACAGCTCCCGCACCTATGATGATTACATCAAAGGTTTCATCCATAGTATTTTACTTCCCAATCACACGCAATTCGTTATTAATAGTTCCTTCAGCAATACGCTTTTTTAAACACTTAAGTCTAGTAACTTTCCAGCCATCAAAAGTCTCTTTATCAAAATGGACTTCATCGTAAAAATCCATTAACTGTTTTCCTGCTTTCTCAATATTCCATTCAGGTTTATAATAATCCTTCAAGACAGTAAGAATTTTCTCAGCAGAAACACGATAACTCCTGGGATCAGTATGCTCTCCGGTAAAAGTTAACTCACACCCCGGAACACTCTTTTGCGCAATTTCGGCAAGTTCCTTAACAGTATAGTTATTGTCATCTTTACCGATATTAAATACTTCACCCTTAACCAACTCTACCGGAGCTTCCAATACTGCCAAAAAAGCATTGCTAATGTCGCGGATATGGGACATAGGTCTTACAGGAGTTCCATCACTTTTTATTTCAATAAGTCTATTAGTATACGCATACCCTACGAAACCGTTAAATACTATATCGCAACGAAGATTAGGGCTGGCACCATAGGCTGTAGCAGGGCGAAGAATTGTTACAATAAAATTATCATCACATAATTCTTTTAATTCACCTTCACACATCCATTTGGTCTTTGCATACGCAGTAATAGGATTCTTCGGGCCATTCTCATCATATGCTTTACTGGTATCAGAAATACCATAAACGCTCTGTGAAGAAGCATATGCAAAACGCTTCACACCAGCCGCTTTTGCACACTTAGCCACCCTCATTGTTCCTTCATGATTAATCTCATATGTCAGTTTCTCATCAAAATCACCAAGTGGATCATTGGAAAGTCCGGCAAGATGTATTACATAATCAACACCTGCAAAGTCCTCCGGGGTACAGTCTCTAATATCTTTTTTTATTTGCTTTACTAGCTTCTGAGGTGCCGGCTTCAAATAACAATCCTCATAGTAGCCAATATCATATCCTATAACATTATACCCTTTTTCATCTGTAAGATAGGGAACCATCGTTGATCCGATATACCCCAAGTTGCCTGTAACCATAATTGTTTTAGCCATAAAAAGCCCTCCTAAATAATTATATAAAGAAACTCATATTGAGCATTCTTTCTAGATAAGTGCAAAATCATTTTTTGCGTTTTATAAATAATGAATTCCGACGATAGTTCTTCTTTTTTATATTGCCTTCTTGAAGAGTTTTTAATGCTTGGTCTCTTTTTTCTAGTTCCGAATCCTTCTCATCTCTGACTGTAATCAATTGTTCAATTAATCTATCCTTTTCTGCAACCACTTCCTGAAATTTTTTCAAAGCCTGATCTCTTTTTTCTAGTTCTGAATCCTTTTCGTCTCGAACTGAAACCAACTGTTCAATAATCAATTCCTTTTCGGACACAGCATTTCTTAACTTTATTATTTCTGTGTCCTGCTCTTTTAACGATAAATCTTTCGCTTCCCTTGTCTCGACCAATAGCTTATTTTCAAGTTCCAACGAATCCCGTATTTGAATCAAATCATTGTTAAGCGCTTGAAGCCCGCTAATCTCATCATCCTTAGTTTTACATATTGTTGCATATAATGCATCATAGTGATCCCTGTATTCCCAACTTTTTTCGATAGGTAATGGCATAGGATCTATGCACTTATATACGTCCGGTACTCGAGGTAAGGCATAATCTAGGTGCGCGAAATAAAAATTCTCACCACCAATCCATTCTATATCAAAAGAATTTCTAACTGCAGAAAAAACAACGTTGTTGCATCCTTTAACATAACGTTCATGTAATTCCACAATAAGCACATCAACATTTGTAATCCAGCGATTATCAGTTTTAAAGATACTGGCCTCAGCGCCCTCCACATCCATTTTTAACAGGTTAATATGATCGATTCCAAATTTTTTACAGATAGTATCCAAAGAATAACACTGAACCGTTCCTTGCTTTTTTGATATTTCAACCTGATAGCCAAGTGTACTCCCAGTATAGTCAACTAAAGTCCCCTTTCCATCACTATCCATAATAGCACAATTAATCGGATGAATATTAGGGTATTTTTCCACATTAAGTTGGAGTAATTCAAAATTATCAGGTGCCGGTTCAATTGCATATATTTTTGCTGACGGAAACTGGATCGCATACAAAACAGATGCTAACCCAATATTTGCTCCCGCATCTATTATAATATCAGGTTCTTTAAGAAAACGGATATAGTTATACTCCTGTTGTTTAACCAATGCCTCATAAATATCTCTATCAAACTGCGTATTGCGCAGGTAAAAGGATCCTAGGGTTGCCCCCGGAAGGTTTCTTTCTAATAATTCCACTCTATTATCCATCCCTAATAAAATCACTTCATGGTTTGTTTAATCCAATCTCTAGTTAACTCTACTCCCTTGTCAAACGGAATATATGGAGAAAAACCTGTATCTTTAACTAAGTTCTCTGTACTATAAGTCTGCAGAGGTAAATAAACACCATTGAATGACATCTCACCAAATCCCAGTTCTGCGTTTGGAGAAACAATATCGCGTACAACATTTAGAAAATATTTCAAAGGTTGTGCTTGTCCTGACGCTATAACATATCTTTTATTCGGATGTCCAAACTCTCCCAAAAGCCGAAAAGCTCTAGCCGCATCTGAAATATAAATAAAATCGTATATTTGATTTCCCTCACTAAGTGATTGATGTTTACCGGATAATAAGTTCCGAATCATGGAATTGATTAATCTCGGAGATGTTTCACCTGCTCCATATATATTTGTAATTATGGGCCAAATGAATTCTATCCCATTTTCCACCGCAACACTTTTTCCCATATATTCGCAAGCTAATTTAGCCGTTTTGTACACGCGGTGCTTATCTTCAGAAAGAGGTTGTCCATCTGTCATCATAAGTTCAAATTGAGAAATACTGCCCGATCCAATAAACTTCTTACAACCAATTTCAGAAGCAACATTTATTGAATTAAGCACATATTCAATATTAGCAATCTGCTTATGATAATTTGTAAGCCCCTCTCTTAATCCATCCCACGCAAACTGATACCATACATCAAAACCACGTTCTTGAATCAAAGACGGGATATGACTAATAGAATCTAAATCGCATTCTACCAAATGAACATTAATACCTTCTAATCTAGAGCCTGTTATACGGCTACTGAATCCAGATCGTACAATTGCCCATACTTCCGTGCCATTTGATAAAAGTTCTCTGATAACAGCACTGCCCACAAAACCAGCTCCGCCTGTTACTATCGCTCTCTTCATCATTTTATTCTCCGCATAATTCAAAAAACTCTCTAACTTGCTTTTGAACTATTTCCAATACGGGGATACCGTCATGTTGCATTTTATAAAAATCCACGATATAATAAAGCATTTTATCACAGCTCAGCAAAGGTTCCCAGTCCAATTCACGTAATGATTTACTAATATCCAATCCTAAAGTTTGTGACTCCTTAACATCAAATGCATCACCAACTATATACTCTGTACTGTCATAATGCTTTCGCATTTGTTCCACAACCCACAGCACATCCTTAATTCCATCTCGAGTCGGTCCGATATTCCACTGACTTGAATACTTTTCCGGTTCATCGTACATTAAGCGTCCTATCGAAAGATAACCATTAAGAGCATCCATCATAGACTGCCACGGTCGAGTTTGGTGAGGATGACGTAATTCAACGGGTTTTCCAGCTGCTATTGAATTGAGAATAGATGGAATTAAGCGTGATTGAACATAATCCCCTCCGCCTAAAACATTACTAGCTCTTACAGTTGAGATACCAACAAACCGATCATTGGTTTGAAGATACGAATGCTTGTATGTATCAGTAATAAACTCCATACATGTCTTACTGCAAGAATACGGATCTACACCTCCCAAAGGATCTCCCTCTACATATACTGCCCCATCTCCCTTATTCTCATACACCTTATCAGTTGTAATAATAACAACACTTTTTACACTGGGACATTCACGAATAGCTTCAAATAAGTTAACAGTTCCCATAACATTTGTCTCATAAGCATAATGCGGATTTAGAAAGCAGTCATTAACAATTGCCTGCGCCGCTAAATGAATCACAATTTCAGGTTCCGCATCACACAAAGAATCTCTAATATGATCAAAATCACGCACGTCTCCCTCTATACTCTTGACCAATTTTTCACCTTCCATCAGGCGAAACATGCTTCCATCGGGAGCCGCTAATGCGTACCCCGTCATTTCCGCACCAAGTTCGCGCAAAGTAGCAGTCAGCCATGCTCCTTTATAACCTGTATGTCCGGTTACAAACACTCTCTTCCCTCTATAAAAGTTTTTATTTTTTTGATTTGCTTTTAATGACATCGCTATTATCTCCTTGCTTTATTATTGAAAACGCTATAAACACTTTGCATTGTTTTTCTCCAACCAAATCGAACAATTCGAAGTAGTCGCCTAATCAACGAATTCTCCCGATAATAACTTGGTTGCGACATTAATACACTTTTTATTGAATTATACCGCGGTGTTTGCTTTGCCACCGTCCAAAATTCCGAAGAGTAATCGACTCTAATATCTTGCCACGGACGTATTCCTCCAGCATAATGAATTATCCATGGGTCAGTTCTAGCTTGCTCGTAAATTGATTGAATTGATTTTGGGGCTAGCCCAATAATATATCGCCTTCTATACCACAGACTATCATAAAGTACATTCCATCGCATATCTAATATTTTTATTTCACTATCACAGAAAAGATTAATCACATCCTGATCATCAAAACGAAAATGGTTTAGTGCTGCTGTTTTGAACAAAAATCCTGGAGCAAATTTCCTTCGCAAACCTTCGAGGTTCAACAAATAAATGCCACCCTGTACATATCTATATGGATTCTTGAGATGCAATTTGTCACGATAATATGATAAGTAACTATAGTTTCTTCCATGATATTGGCCAATAAAGTCCGGATCCAAAGCTGCTGCCAAAAGAACATTTGAAACATCTTCCTTATACAATTCGGATATATCACGTTGAACGATAATATCTGCATCTAATGATAAAATTTTTTTATACTTTCTAAAAATATCAGGTAGTAGCAATGAAAGCCATGTTTCTTTAGCGGCGACATTTCCAATAATATTTTGCACAATATCAGAAGCATCAAAGAATTCTATTTTTGCACTTGGCCATCGTTCTAATGAATTGCGAAACTCAATTTCTCGAGAAGGGGAAATACCAAGATGAACTATAATGAAGTGGTATTCATCTTCTTCGCCTTTTTTTAGCAAAATTGACCAAATAGCGGTTAGCACCAGATCAAGGTACTTATCGCTTGCACAAAAAGCAACCGGAATAATCATTGTATTTACCAACAGCAACTTGTCACTGTTTTTTCATTTTTTTGAATACTTTACGAGGCCATGCAAAAGCAGTACGCCAATCACCAGATAGAAAAGCTTGCTTACGACGCTTATACGATAAACTCAAAAGTGATGGATTGCGTTGTTCTTTTTCACGAATTACTTTAGGCGTTTTCTTTTTCGCTTTTCTCTTTTCTTTACATCTAGCTAATGTAGCAAGTATTCTCGCTCGCATACGTAAGTAAAAATGCCCCACATTAACAAAAATACGCATTAATCTTTCAGAAGGAAGGCCATAAACAAATCTTCCAAAAAACTTTTCCGGAATCGATTTATATAGAGTATCAGTAAAAGCATCCGGCCATGGCGATTCAGCAATATAACGATTTAATATCTTCCTGTGCGGGCAATAAGTATCAGTATACCATGGTTTAAAAATACAGTAATGTATTATAATAGGCTTATAATATGCTGCATTATATTCTTCTTTGTCTATATACCCACAGCATAGGTTTGCTCTCAAACCACGAAAATGTGGAACGTTATGAACAGTACTGTTAAAAATAGCTGGTATAGGAAGAACATAATGATCATTAACATGCTCTAATGCGGCCAAATTAATCAGCATTTCATCAATTGGAACATCCGGCGCTTGCATCATCCGCTCCAAATGAAGTTCACGCATCTTCATAATTTGACTTCCAAAATCAACTTCCTTCCATCTTTTTAGATTAGCATAAAAAACCCCAATATTATAGTAACCAGAATCCTTAAATAATAATGAGTATTGTAGACGCAAACTTTGCGGAGTGTCTGTATAAACGTGTTTTTCGTTGATTAGCGAAACTTTTGTAGCTGCAAACACATATGGTTCCAAATCAGCGTTTAAAAGCGGTTCAATTGACCCATTAATAATAGTATCTCCGTCCATAAACAGTATTCTATTTGATTCTTTAAAAATACGATCAGGAAATACTTTAATATATGTTGCATATGATCCGCTACATTCTGGAAGTTTTAATTCATCTCTAATAAAAGCTTCCAGTTTTGAAAAGTCGTGGAAAACCAATTTTTTATTAAATTGATTTGCGATGTTCTGCATTCTAGACTTATTATTCTCTGAAATACCGGTGTCAATACAATTAATGCAGAAATCCAAATTGGGATTGTTTTTGCAAAGAGAATACATGGATATTCCCGTATAAGGAGCGTAAAAATCACTCGAATAGTAACAAATATCAATCATATTTTTTTCAATAGCATCCATTGCTTCTCATTTTTTCCTTCCACCACGAAACTGTATTTTTTATCCCTTCCTGAAACGTTAAGAAGGATTTGTATCCGACACAATCACGTAATATGCTGTTGTCTCCAATTAAAGAATGTCCCGGAATATTTTCATTATCAAAACTTAGCAATTCTTCTTCTCCCAAGCACTTTGCTATGCTCTCGAAAATCATTTTCATTGTTATTCCTATGCCGCTTGATATATTTACCGGTCCCACATATTCACTTTCAAGTACTTTAATTATCGCTTTTGCTGCATCATTTATATATATATAATCCCACTTATTATTTGGCGCCTTGCAAATAAATTCTCTTCTCCTCATTAAGGTATCAATCGCAGCCGGAATCGCATGAACAACATTTTCTTCTCCAGGACCATAAACTGGAAAAACACGCAAGGATGAAGATTGTATACCGATTGCCGAAGCATGTCTCAACAGTACTCGTTCAAATGCCAGTTTACATTCTCCATATAAATCGGATGGTAGTAGTTCATCACTTTCTTTGCAAACATGACGTAAATATCCATATTCGGAACTTGAACCTGAAAAAAGGAAACGTTTTCCTCCTCTTGAAAACAATCTAAGTAAATCTAAACTAGACTGAAGCCAGATTATATTATTCTCAGAGTTTATAAACTTTTTATTTGAAAGATCCCAAGCTAAATGGAGCATATATTGTGGATTAACCTTCTGAAATAATGTCTCTCTGTCAAGATAATTAGTTAAGTCTGCAGTAAAAACACGGACATTCTCAGGAAAAGTAACATTTCTTCGGCCACTAACTACCGCAAATATATTCCACTCACTTTTAATTGACAATTCTTGAATTATAGCCTGCCCCAAGAAACCGCTTGCCCCTGTAATAAGCAAATCATTCATATTTGTCTCCAACTGTTAGTTTATTTCGATATACCATTCTTTTCCGGAATATGTTATTTTACCATTTTTCTCACGAAATAAGCGCGCATAATAATCTCCTATTGGTAAATCATCATGAATAATGTAAACCCCAGCGCCACCATTAATATAGTTATTGTTATGCATAAAATCTGCCCAGTCCTTTCGCTCTACTGTATTCATTTTCCAGACGCGGAACTGATTGTTGGCATTTTTAAATTCAACATAAACAGACTGGCTTTCACAACTACTATTACCAAGTGCTAAAACACAATCAGTATAAGTATAATCTTCATATAGATGAACACGACAATCTTCAATAATGCTTGTATTCTTTACTGCATATTTTTCTATCACTGACTCGTCACTCCACTCAGAATCAGTAACAGATTCTAACAAGTCAATAATATTTGCATCGGCTGGTTCAGCCACAGATGACAATAAGTCCATCCTTTTTTCATCTTGATAGAACCTTATCCCTTTCAAGATTTGGCTTGTCCCTGTTTCGTAGATTGTATAGGGTAGCATAAGGCCAAGGATAATCACTGTTGCAATTAATCCTTTCACATTTTCGGGCTACTCCATTTTCAACACAAACAGAAAGAGCTTCCCCTCTACAATCTGAAACCACTCCCAACTTTAGCAACGCCTTCTCCTCTAATTCTCCCAAATCGCAATTTGATATATAAAGATGTGCATCTCTATTATTATCCGAAAGATCATTGACTATACGGAAGAAAAGTGTAGATTTTTCAAAAACATGTCTGCGATCATAGAAATAATCTTTTTCCCATGATTGGTATTGTTTATCACCCCGATGGTCATGAAGATTGTAATGATTAACTAGATATTCTGAGACATATCTAGTAAACTTTTCTGCTCCAAAACTATTCACATGTCCTGCATCATACCAATCTATATCATTATCTAATCAGAGTTTTGTAATTAAGGCATTTCCATCGATATATGAAAAGCCATATGATTCAATTATTTTATATACCATATTCATTTGGGAATAATACTCTCTTGAAAAAAACATGGCGATGATAAAAAAAGTACTGGAATATCAAAAGATTAACAATACTCACACAAATCACATAGCAATCTCTCTTGATCATCACTAATTGGACTTATTTCTTTAAGCAAACTATGATCAAAAGAATAGTTTACAGACCAGTCTGCTTTATCATACCAAGTGTTCAGAAACCCCTTATGTACCTTTTCACTTGCGTCATCTTCTGCCGCATCTCTCCACTCGCTAAAAAGCAATCTTTCCCAACAATTCTTATCAAAGAGTTGCCCCCAGTTATTGTGAAAAAAAGGATAAGTAAAAAGGCAGTCCGCAAAAGTACTCAAAGAAGAATCTGGTAAAAGTTTTGACAGTTCCCAGCAGTAGCTAAACGATTCATTGTCCATGGCATATTAGTTGTTACTCTTCGTATATCAATCAAGTTCCCAGTATTGTTCACCAAAGAACGTAAATTGATTATATACACTTTCGGATTCTGTGTTTTTCTTGATTCTTCAATAAGGAATTTTGTTGCCAAAAAAGGCTGGCCGCCAGAGCAAAAATTGTATGTTGTAAAACCATATTCGTGAAATGCCATCGGTGCATTAAAATATGCATATGTTGCGCTCGAACCGATACAGATAACATCCAAAGAATCAGGGCGTTCATCATAGAATCCCCCCATCATAGCTTCAGTATCAGCATCTCTAACAGCTAGTACATTAAAAACGCAGAAATAAAGCAAAGCAAACAAAATACAAAAAACGGATATCTTTGTAACTATAATACTATTCCTCTTCCATTTTCTAGTCTTTTCTTTCATTAGTTTCTTCAATGCAATATATCACAGTAATGATTTCACAACTGGTATCTGCTTAATAACCAGCGTAATTACTTGACTAACTAAAACGGTTACTATCATCCATAACAACGCGGCCATCTGAGCTCCACAGATTCTATCAATCCATAAATAAACCGCAAACACCTTCCATTGCACTATTCCCGAAAGTAAAAACGTGCCTAACGACAGTCCTCCAATCGCACTAATCATTCCACTCCATCTTTTGCTCAGTTTTTTCCCTTCGAAAACAGATTTACATAAAACAAATGTAAGTATAGATAAAGATAGAGAATAATTATACCCTCCAATAGCACTATTTTTCGAATAGAAGATGTAAACTCGAAGAACACTAGCCACAAGACATATCAACGAAGTAATTGCAATTATACTTTTCTTACGAGTTTCTATAGTAGTTTTATCAAGACAATACCCAACTAATGGAAACACCCAAAAATATAATCCAGAATCAATTGCATTCCTTAATACCAATCCTCCTCCAAAATTGAAAAAGAATTCTAACAAGGGCAAAGCCTCAAATAAAATAAACCAGGTATAAGAAGTATATTCGCACAAGCGCACATCAGTACATATCATTCTTAACAATGGCAGCAATAACAAAAACAACAAGTAACTCCACAAGAATTCTGGCACATACGAGTAAGAACCATATAAACTCTGAAACCATCCTTTAAATGACATCTTATCAAAACCGCCCAAAAAGCCAACATTATATGTATATTGTGCAATTGAAACCAATACTATCAGAGAAACCCATTTTAGAATTCTTTTTTTGAATAGTAAACCAAAGCTTTCTTGTTTGCCCAATAGATTTGCGCCCGATACCATAAAGAATAATGGCACTCCAATTCTGCACAAAAGAGAAAAAACCAAGTTTATGACTCTCGGGATCCCCTCCATGGTTATCCACAAAGTCCATCCGTAATCAGAAGTATGGTTGTACATAACCAAAAAGGTAGCGATGATTTTAATCAAATCGCGATATACATACTTTTCTTTCATCAATTCTCCCACACCTTCCACGGTGCAGTTCCGCTTGACCACATTTTTTCAAGCTGCTCTTTTTCGCGAACAGTATCCATGCACTGCCAAAAGCCTTCATGTTTATAAGCCATCAGTTGACCTTCTTTTGCTACACGTTCCAATGGTTCTTTTTCGAGGACTGACGTATCATCACGAATATAATCAAAAAACTGAGGTTCGCAAACCATATAACCAATATTAATCATATTACCATCGCCTTGCGTCTTTTCACGGAATTCAGTAATTTGACCGCTTTCATCTATATCCAAGACACCAAATCTCTGCCCCGCATTATACGCAGACATCGTAACCATTTTCCCATGTTCTTTATGAAAAGCAACAAGATCAGCAATATTTACATCCGATACACCATCACCATAGGTCAATAAAAACGGCTCATCTCCAATATACTCACGTACACGCTTCACACGTCCGCCTGTCATAGTATTAAGCCCTGTATCAGCCACCGTAACCTTCCATCTCTCTGAAAAATTATGATGAACAGTCATTTCATTTTTTCCACGCGTAAAATCATAAGTCACATCTGAAGTATGTAAAAAATAATCAGCAAAGTATTCTTTTATCACATGCTGTTTGTATCCAGCGCAAATAACAAATTCGTTGAAACCATAATGGCTGTACAATTTCATGATATGAAGTAAAATAGGCATTCCGCCAAGCTCCACCATAGGTTTGGGCTTATACTGGCTTTCTTCCGATATTCTAGTGCCAAAACCACCTGCAAGTAATACAACTTTCATTTTTTTATCCTCCCTCAGTTCTTTAATGAATAATATAATTTTCTAAATAAAACACGTCTTTTTGTATTTGGGGGCAACAGGTGATATAAAATTCCTCTGCCTTTTCCTTGGAGTCCAAAATAAACTCCGGGTAATTCAATAGTCCTTAATTTTTCCTTCCAATGTGTATAATAAATACCCATGAGCCTTTCTCCAAGATATCCATCAACTCGTAACTCTTGTGCCGAATATCCTTTCAAATCGACCCTATTATCAAATTCTTTGAGAATGCTAAAAAGCCAGCTACAATAATGAAAAAAAACTTCTTTCTGCATTATAAAAATATTGCCAAAATAGTTAGTAGCTCCGGAAAGATACTTATTCATAGCATAGCAATACTCCGGATACTTTTCATTAATTATCTCTTCAATAACCAATAAATGTTCAATATGATGAAACCTAGCTTTTTTATAATAGTCTCTTACAGACATCCCCATATCTTCCCCAATTGGTAGAATTAGATCATATTGTTTTATTAGTTCGGAATAACTGTCAAAACCAAGTTTCAATAAAGTACTTATTGTTGGTTTTTCCTCCAATCGATATGGTCGCTTTTCTGTTGGAGTCGGATACAAAAAACGCCGATAGTGAAAAAAACCATAGTAACTGGCATCTACATTCTTCCATGCCCAGTATTGCGCGGTCAATTCACAATATGATCGATTAAGATCTGATATATTATCACCAGTATTATCATGGAGATATCCCTCCATCAATTCCGATGAAAGCGCTGTTCCTACTTGAATTGGTACCAAAAGCGGATGCTGAGGAACAAATGAGGGTTTGTGGCAAGCTACAAATATTTTGATACTTTTTTCTTTCTCTTCTATTATCATTTGCCAGTAATCCCTCCCCCCAAAAAACAAGATATGATTTTTCAATAAACACCTAAATATCAAAATCAAAGACCGCTTTAAATAATCAATACCTTATCCCGCATAGGCCTCGCACACCTCATCTGCACCGCCGATCATCTTCACCTGTCCGTGATCCAGCCACACTGCACGATTGCACATTTCCCGTATCTGCTCCATACTGTGGCTGACAAACAGTACAGTGGTTCCCCCGCTCATCAGCTCCATCATTCGGGCGCGGCTCTTTTCCTGAAACGCAGTGTCGCCGACCGACAGTATCTCATCTACTATCAGGATCTCCGGCTCCACAACGCTGGCTACAGAGAATGCCAGACGCGCAAGCATACCCGAGGAATAATTTCGTATAGGCGTTTCAATAAACTGGCCGAGTTCAGAAAAAGCGACTATATCATCATATTTATTCTCCAGGAACTCCTTACTATAGCCGAGTATTGCCCCGTTTAAAAAGATGTTTTCCCGGCCGCTCAGTTCCATATCAAACCCACTGCCCAGCTCCAGCATCGGAACCACATTGGCATTTACCTTTACACTGCCGGCAGTAGGTTTGAGTATACCGGAGATGATCTTCAGCATCGTGCTTTTCCCTGCGCCGTTGCGTCCAACCAAACCGATAGTTTCACCTTTATTCACTGAAAACGAAACATCATCCAATGCGGTGAAATCCTCATAACGAAGCTTCCTGCTCAGTGCTTTTACAGCAAATTCTTTCAGCGACAAAACCTTGTCAACATTCAGATGGAATCGCATGGTTACATGCGAGACATCTATAATAGTATTGCTCATATCGTCCTCCTCACAGATAAAGAATGAACTTATTCTGCTGTCTTGCAAATACCAGAGAGCCGATAAGCAGCATGCCCAATGCAATCACTATACAGATAAAATACTGCAGGGGTTCCGGCGAGATCCCTTCCAGAATGCACACCCTGGCATTCTTAACAAAGTAATACAGCGGGTTGACCTTCAGTATCAGTCTGAAGCTTTCAGGTATTATCCTCTCGGGATAAAAGATGGGCGTGGCATACATCCACATCATACTGAAAACGCCCCATAAAAACTGGGTATCGCGGAAGAAAACCATACTGGTAGCCAGCAGCATACCCATGCCGAGGACAAATATGACCAGACACACAAAAAAATACAACGCCAAAATCGCTGACTTATGAAAGTGTACCCCTGTCAGCAGACATACAACTATCATAGGAACCAGTGAGATAGCAAAATTCACCAATGAGAGCATAGTCTTCGTCAGCGGATATATATACTTGGGCATATATACCTTTGTTATAAGCCCTGCATTGCCCAATATCGACATCAGCGTCTGCCCTGTCGCTTCCGAGAAGAAATTGAACATGACCAGTCCTATGATCAGGTAAGCAGCAAAATACGGAACATCACTCTTAAACAGTGTAGAGAACACGTAGTACTGCACCAGCATCATAAGCAGCGGGTTCAAGAAACTCCAAAACATCCCCAGCACCGATCTCTTATACCTGGTCTTAAAATCCCTGCTGACCAACTGCTGTATCAGGAATTTATATTTTTTTACCGCAAACATAGCAGAGATCAGATAGCTGCGCTTGCCTGCCTCATATCGCTTCCATACAACAAAAAAGAACAGCGCTATCGCTACACCCAGTGCTGCCGCAAACTGCCAGTAATGCTGCCCTGTCCAGATATAGTCTTCTCCCAAAACGTAGTAGCAGATATCCCCTGTCGACGATACCAGCGGTGTCACGCCCTCTCCCGCAGGCGAATCTGCCGTTATGCGGATCACCATGGGCTCATGTGCACGGTTCTCTACAGGCTCATCAACGGTCAGTTCGAGGATCTGCCCTTCCGCGATCTCGGGGACCGCATACTCCCCATGCATGAGCACTGCTCCGTCAGCCTCCCGGCACAGCTCCATCGTAAGTTTGCCGGAATTGGCTCTGTAATACGCGCCGAACTGTATTCCGATGCGCTGTATTCTGTCTATACTAGCCTTAAAACGCTGTTCGGCTGTCGCCCCGCTGCAGAGCTCAATACCGCCCGTCTCAGCCGCCTGCATCTCGATATTACCGCGCGAAGTGCGGTAGCGCAGCTGATCCCCCGCCAGAAAATAAAAAGCTGTGATCAAAAATGCATATACAGCCAATATGATAAGGAATATCCGCCTGATATCAATCTCGTCGGAAGTCTCCTTTTTACCCTTAAAAAACATCGATGTTACCTCAGTTGCTCTGTCTGTTGTTACTCAGTATTTATATTATATTATGACTGCTATTCAGCCGTTACGCAAGCTATTTTTCTTCCGTCAGCTCCTGATATAAATCCTCCATCTTCGCCTGTATTATTTTCTTATCAAAACCGCGGATTTTTTCCTCATTTTTCTGTGTCTCCGCGGCTTTATCGGCCTCAGAGCGGGACTTATCAGTCTCCAATGATTTCCTGATCCCGGTTACGGATCCCGGATCAAACAGACAGCTTTCATCGCTTATCAGGTCGGTATTGCCCCTTATCCTGCTGCACACACATGGTACGCCTACCGCCATGGCCTCCATCAGTGCCACCGGCAGTCCTTCCTGCAAACTCGGAAATACGAACAGATCTGATGCTCCGATCAGTTCCGGTACATCTTTTCTATATCCGAGGAACAGGACTCGTCCTGTTCTATCTGCTTGCTCGAGCTTTTCGCGCAGCGTACCCATGCCGACCAGCGCATAATACACATCCGGGTCGTTGAGTTCGTTCAGTGCCTCAATAACAGGCATATGATTTTTCCTATCAGACAGCTCACCGACAGAGATGAGCAGCTTAGCATCTGACGGCACGCCCAGCTCTTTTCTTTTTGCCGCCTTTAAAGCCTCTGTACCACCCCTTTGCTTTAATGACACTACATCTATCCCTATACCGGGTATATAAATCGTTTTTACAGCCTTAAACCTGCTTACAGCCCTGATATAGTCCTCTTTATTGATCGTTATCTGTACGTCGGTATATTTGCTGAGATACCGCTCTATCGGATAGAATATGAGCCAGTTCAACAACGGCGCTCCATCATAAAAATGGAAGCCATGCGCTGTATAGACGACCTTTACCTTGCCTTGCTTTTGTTCTTTTCTTGCGCAAAAGCGAGCTATAGCCGAACCGATGGGAGTATGACAGTGTATCAGGCCAAAACCCTCACCGAGCAGTTTTTTTACCTGTCTGTATGATCTGATATGCTTCCCGATCTTTGATATACGCCGTGAGAAATCGATCTGTACGGTTCTGACTCCGCACGCTTTCATTTCCTCTATAAACGCAGCCGTTTTTTCTGCGGAGTTGACGTCTTCGTCGGTACTGAAATTAGCGGCCAGCGTCACTTCATAGCCAAGCTTTTGCAGTATCTCTACATTTCCCCGGTTAAAGTTATCCAGATTGGATGCCATGGAAGCCAGGCAAAGAGCTTTTTTACCATTCATATCTTTTCCTTTTAAGCATCAGCCTCTGTCCGCTTTATGCTCTCTTCAAACCCATATTTTCCGACCGTATCTGTTTTTTCGTATGTAAGCGAACCAAACATCTTCCTGCTCGTACTGACCGGCAGCTTACTTATCGCCCAATTGAAAGCCCGTGTAAGTCTAACCCTCTTTCCGTGCTCAGAGGCGATCAGCTCTACCATTTCCGACGTGTTAACATACTGCTCATTCTGGGGAAAAAACAGACCGTCTCGTTCCGAATCTATGCATCTCTTTACAAACTCGCAGAGGTTTTCTATATATATCATCGACCTCTCATTATCATACCGCGGAAATATCGGGGATTTAAGAGCCAGTGTTCTAAGCCTTTGATAGTTTCCTTTGCAGTCCTTACCATACACCATAGGGGGCCTGAGACATGTAAATATAAAACTGTCATCTGCCAGTTTCATTATTGCATCGTCTGCTTCCGCTTTTGACCTGCCGTATGCATTCTTGGGATCAACAGCCGTCTGTTTAGTTATATGTCCCTCATTCAGCCCGTACACAGACATGGTCGACATCTGGATAAACTTCCTGACTCCCGCCGCTTTCGCCTCTTCCGCTATGCTTATTGCCAGATCACGATTTACTTCGTAATACAGATGCTCATTCTTTTTTGTCTCTTTTATATGCGCTATACCGGCCACATTAAATACTACATCGTAATTTGCGAAATCACATGCCCCAGGGATCCAGTTGAGGGTCTCTTTGACATCTACATGATAATCATGCGGCGTCTGCATCAGATATGCCCTGACGTTCGATCCTATGTATGAATTATCTCCGGTGATGAGAATCCTCTTCATGCCCTTCGCTTTCCTTCTTCGTTATCTCTCCGGTTCCGCCTTCGACAATGTTCTTATCTCCGAAGAACACTCCCAGAGTCCCCAGAAAGCACTTAATGTCCATCCGGAGCCCCATATGCTTGACATATTCGCCGTCCAGCTTTGCCTTGCTCGGGATATCTACTGCATCACGGCCGTTGATCTGCGCCCATCCGGTGAGTCCGGGTTTGATATCATTCGCTCCGTACTTATCACGCTCGGCTGTCAACAGGTCCTGATTCCACAACGCGGGCCTGGGACCTACAATACTCATATTGCCGATAAATATATCCCATATCTGCGGCA